>Ga0310786_10009833_pt1 | contig 12089 bp, 9 predicted proteins | sample AusTroGonzalo_MG_FD_203881 | JGI IMG/M metagenome (GOLD analysis project Ga0310786, IMG submission 203881) | Bovine rumen microbial communities from tropical cattle in Woodstock, Queensland, Australia - Gonzalo_03 (v2) (version 2) | ecosystem: Host-associated > Mammals > Digestive system >...
AAGAACATAGAAAGCTTGCTTCTGAAGGCGGGAGAAAATCAGCGGAAGTTAGAGCGTATGCAAAGACTTTTAAAGAAAAAATAAATGAAAGACTATCTGAAGAAGATTTAGCCGAAATTGTAGATAGGCTAATACAAGATGCTAAAGACGGAAACTCTAAAGCTGTGGAATTATTGAGAGATACTAGAGGTGAAAAGCCAGTAGAAAAAGCTGCCATAGCTACAGGTGATACGATAGAAGAAGCTCTAAAGAGAGTTGATGGGGATGAGTATTAACACAAAAAAATATATTGAAGAATACTTAAAGATTCAAGATAAGAATGCAAAGATTATTCCTTTAAAACTAAATAAACCTCAGTTGAAACTATATGATGCTTTAGAAAAACAATACAGAGAAGGGAAACCTCAGAGAGTAATAATTCTAAAAGCAAGACAAATGGGGTTTAGTACAGAAACAGAAGCAATCATATTTAAAAGAACAGCTACTAAGCACAATATAAAAAGCGGCATTGTTACTCATGAAGCATCAGCGACTAATAACCTATTTGATATGTCAAAAAGATTTTTGGATAATCTTCCAGAAATAATGAAACCAGAAATAAAAAAGTCAAATGCAAAAGAGCTGGTATTTAATAACGATAAAGGAACTGGACTTAATTCAACTATAAAATGTATGACAGCTGGAAATGATACTATAGGTCGTTCAGATACATTTCATAACCTACACATATCAGAGTATGCGTTCTGGACAGGTAATAAGATAAAAACCTTAATAGGTTTATTGCAAGCAGTACCAGGTACACCATCAACAGTTATTGTTATAGAAAGTACAGCTAATGGATATGATGATTTCAAAGATATGTGGGACAAAGCTGTTGAAGGCAAGAATGAATTTGCTCCAGTTTTTTGTGCTTGGTGGGAATTAGAAGAATACAGAAGAGAATATGACGGATTTGAACTTGATGAAAAAGAAATAAAGTTAAAAGAATTATACGATTTAGATAATGAACAATTAGCTTGGCGAAGATGGTGTATTCAGAACAACTGTCGAGGAGATTTAAACTTATTTAAGCAAGAATATCCAAGCAATCCTGAAGAAGCTTTTATTAGTTCTGGTAGTTGTGTATTTGACAAAGAAAAAATTGTAACAAGAATACAAGAACTTAAGAATGTTAAACCATTAAAGCAAGGATATTTTGATTACAACTACGATGGACTTGCAATTACAAATATAAAGTGGATAAACGATTCTAACGGTATTATAAAAATATACAAAGATGTTAAAAGTAAAAATCCTTATGTGATAGGCGGAGATACAGCAGGAGATGGAAGCGATAACTTTATAGGAACTGTACTTGACAATACTAATGGAGAACAAGTGGCGGAGCTTTCACATCAAACAGATGAAGATTTATACGCAAGGCAAATGTATTGCTTGGGGATGTATTATAACCAAGCTTTAATAGGGATAGAGGTTAATTTCTCTACTTTCCCAGAAAAAGAACTTGAAAGACTTAAATATCCAAAACTTTATCAAAGACAAATAGAGGATAGCCAAACACACAAATTTCAACTAAAAGGTGGTTTTAAAACCACTTCAATAACAAGACCTATTGTTATAGCTGGTCTCGTCGAGATATTTAGAGATGACATAGACAAAATAAATAGTATAGAGCTTCTACGAGAGGCTCTTTCTTTTGTTAGGAATGAGAAAGGCAAGCCAGAAGCAGAAACTGGTAAACACGACGATAGAGTAATGGCAACAGCTATCGCTTATTATATAAGACCTCAACAAAGTATGACTATTGAGGTGTTTAAAGACAAAACATGGGAAGAAGAACGAGAAGAACAAAACTTTAAAAACTATATTAATTATGGGGTGGGATAATATGACAAACATTATTATTATTTTGCTTTTGCTAGTCTTAATATTCAAAGACGAGATAAAAGACTTTAAAAGAAAACCAATAAAACCAGAAGTCAATGAAGAGGAAGAAAAAAAGCAAAAGGAATTGAAAACGCAGTTTGACAATTTAATGGCTTACTCAATAGAAGATGCCATAGAAAGTAAGAAGGTGGATTAATGGAAGCAAAAGAATATTGGGATAAATATGAGGGTGTGGTAGCATATAATAATAGATTCAAACCAAACTATTATGAAGCACTGAAGGTCCATCATGATTTTTATAATGGAGACCAATGGCAAGGTGTTGCTGGTGATGAAAAGCTACCACACCCCACTTTTAATATCATTAAGAGAGTAATAGAGTTCGAGATAGCATCGCTTACGAGTTCTGACATAGCAGTAAATGTAGAGCCTCTTGAGTACAACTCAAACGATATACCGGACGATGAACTAGACGAGAGTGCATTTATCAATGCTGAAATAAAAAACATATTCGAGAAGCAAAACATGAGGGTAAAGAAAAAAGATGCTTTATTGGATGGAGCTATTACGGGCGACATGGGAATACATGTATTGTTTAATCAAAAAAACAAACCATACAGAGGAACATTCCCAGAAATACAAGGCGAGATAGAGATAGAGATTATAGACGGCCAGAATGTTGGCGTAGGTAATACGAACATAAAGAACATCCAAAAACAGCCGTGGGTAATTGTAATAGGCAGAGATTTAGTAAAGAATTTAAAAGAAGAAGCTAAAGCAAACAAGAGCGAAATCGTGCCAGACAACGAAATAGAATATCCAGAAATAGAAATACAAGGCGATGATGAAAAGAAAGCATTATACATTTATTACTATGAGAAAAAGGGCGACAAAATTTACGTCACAAAATGCACAAAAGATGCCATCATATATGAGGATGTGGATACTGGGCTTACAATGTACCCTGTAGCGTTTTCAAATTGGTTTAAGATTAAAAATAGCTATCATGGCAGAGGAATGGTTGAGGGGATAGAGCCTAACCAAATAGCGATTAATAAGTTGTTTGCTATGGCAATATACCATCAAATGATGACAGCGTTTCCAACAGCGGTATACGACGGTGATACATTAGCATCGTGGTCGAATGAGATAGGCACAGCGTTTAAGCTAAAAGGATTAAATGGGCGTAGAATTACAGACGTAGCAGGATACCTAAACCCTGCTAACATGAGCGAATGGATTATCAAGATTATTGATTTGGCATTTCAGTATACAAAGGAATGCCTAGGTGTATCGGATGCTGCACTGGGACAAGTTGACCCAAAGAATACTTCGGCTATTATAGCGGTACAAAAGAGCACGGCAGTTCCACTAGAAAACATCAAAGACAACTTGTATGACCTAATAGAACAGACCGTTTTAATTTTATTAGACACAATGGCGGCAAAATACGGCACAAGACCTGTAGTAATTACACAAAAAGATGGCTCAAGAATAGTAAAGTCTTTTGATTTTAGCAAGCTTCAAGGAATGGATTTACATACGTCAGTAGACGTAGGAGAAACAACATATTACTCAGAAATCGCAGCCGTTCAAACATTAGATAATCTACTTCAAAACGGAATGATTGAAATGATTGACTACTTGGAGAGAATACCAAAAGAAATGATACCTAGAAAAGACGAGCTTATCGCTAAAATCAAAGAAAAAGAACAAGTAATAAAACAACAAGGCTACGAAGAAATGGCTCAATTTGTCGCAATATTGCCACCAGAAATGCAAGCCAAACTTCAAGATATATTAGGACACGGATGGGATGTTGTATCTAATCTGGAACCACAAGCAAGTGGAGAATTAGTATCAGCAAATATGTCAGACGGTTATAAAGTTTAAGTATATAAAGAGAACATCTTAATTCTTGAGAACATCTCGAGAAAATGAGGTGTTCTTTTTTATATAAATTTTTAGCCACCAGCCATAGTGGCAACCTAGCCAGCCATAGCTAGGAGAAAAGGAGAAAAACATGGAAGGATACGAAGAAGAATTGCTAGATGATGAAAACTTATTGCTTGACACTGAGGATATGCCAACCGAAGAGACAGGCAATGTGGAAGAACCAGCGGAGCAAGCCAGTGAAGCTGAACAACCACAAACAGAAGATGAAGACAAAAAAATCTTGGACTATTTGAACAAGAGAGGTATTAAGTACAACGGAGAAACTGTCGAGTTAAAAGACCTTAAGGAAGTTGTAGATAATATCGAAAAAGGTATGAACTATGACAAACTAAAGTCAAGACAAGACAAGGAAGATGATGTTGTATTTAACTTCATTAGTGAACAAGCCAAAAAGGCAAATTTAACTAATGAACAGTACATCGAACAAGTAAAAGCTTTTCAAGCAGAACAAGAGAAAAAAGCACTTGAAGAGAGCGTACAAGGAATGATGGATCGCGGGCTTGATGAGGCAACAGCGAGAAGAGTTGCAGAAGTAGAAGCCTATAAGACGCAACTTGAAAGAGAAAAAGTTGAACTTGCTAAGCAACGTGAAGAAATCGAGAAAAAGGCAAGGGAAGATAAAGAATACGAAGACTTTATCAAAGCAAATCCAGAAGTCAAGTTTTCTGATATACCAGCAGAGGTATTCAAGGAAGGTAAAGACATTGGATTAATCGCAGCTTATGCGAAATATGAAAATAAGCAACTAAAAGAAAAAATAAAAAATATGGAACAAAACGCAAAGAACGCATCCAACTCGATTGTAACTGGGGTAACCAATGGAAGCCCAACAGAGCAAGAGAGCAAGGATGCCTTTTTAGAAGGATTTGATTCCGAATAAGAAAGGATGATTAACTATGGCTATTAACTTAGCGAGCAAATATTCACCAAAGGTGGATGAAAGATTTTCTTCTGAATCTTTTACAGAAGGTATTGGTTTTAACAAAGATTATACATGGGATGGCGTAACAACAGTAACTGTATACGATATTCCAACAGTAGCACTAACTGATTACACAAAATCTGGTACTGCTAGATATGGAGAGGTGACTGACTTAGAAGATACTAAGACAGATTACACTATTGGAAATGATAAGGCATTTACTTATGGAATTGACGAACTTGATTCTAGAAGTCAATTAGACATCAAGAAAAAAGAGGGCAAGTCTCTATCTAGAGAAATTAGAGAAGTTGTTACTCCATACATTGACAAGTACAGACTAAACAAGATGCACAACGCAGCTATTGAAACAAGTCAAAAAGTATCAGGCTCTGGTTTGTCAAAATCAAATGCTTATGAGAAATTCCTTGACATGAACAAGTTTTTAGATGAAGCTGAAGTTCCTGTAACAGGAAGAGTAGCATTTGTTACCCCAACTTACTACAACCTATTGAAGCAAGATAGCTCATTCGTAAAACAAAGCGAGTTATCTCAAAAGATGTTAATTAAAGGGCAAGTTGGTGAAGTTGATGGAGTAAGAATTGTCAAAGTACCATCTACTTATTTTGCAACAGGTGCAAGTGCACTTCTTATACATCCAAAGTGCATGGTTTGCCCTAACAAACTAAAGAAATATGTTACTCATGAGAACCCACAAGGCTACAGTGGTATTGTCGTTGAAGGAAGAATTGCATTTGACGCATTCGTGCTAAAATCAAAGAAAAAAGCTATTGCAGCAATTACAACTGCAAGCGTAAGTGCATAGAAAACGGGGAGGGAAACCTCCCCTTTAATTTTATGTAAGGAGGTTAAAATAATTTGAAAGCACAGATAATTTACGATTTGACGATGTCCTTAATGGATGAAAGAAAAAACGATGGGAGTGTAGAAGTAAACTCAACTAAAGATTATAAAGCAAGAAGTCCAGGAATACTCACGGTATTGCAAACAGAAATCGTAATGGAATTAAGACGCGTTGGGGCACAAATAGATAGTCTAGATGAGCTTAAAAACATGGATGCAGACATAGACCTTGACGATGATATTTGCCTAGGAATAATTCCTTATGGCCTTGCGGGCAGGCTTTTAGCACAAGAAGACTCGGCACTTTCTAACTATTTTAGCTCCCTTTATGACGATAAATTTGGAAAATACTTAAGAACGTATACAAAAAAATCAAACCAAGAAATAAGACCAGATGTATATAACAGCTTGTTAAGGTAGGTGGTAAAAATGGCATATATACAACAAACTACGCAGGCAATTCCAACTACAATAGAAAAGTTTTTGGGTTTAAATATAAGTGACACAGGAGAAACAAACCTTAAACTGGGCGAAGCATCAAAAATAAAGAACTTTAGGATAACCAAGGACTATAAACTTCAGAAAATGAACGGATATAGTCAAGTTTATGCAGGAGCAGGAGCAATAAGAGCTCAATGGGTAGGAAAACTAGGCAATGCAAGCGTTCATGTGTTTGTTTCTGATGGCAAAGTATACAACAAAACAACTGAACTTGGTTCTTTAACGGATGATGTAACAAGCATATTCGAGTTCAACCAGGTTTTGTACTTCCTAAATGGCCATGAATACAAGAAATGGGATGGAACGACGTTTTCAACAGTTGGTGGATATATTCCACTTGTTAAAATATCAACAACTCCACAAGGTGTAGGAACGGATTACGAGCCAATAAACGTCTTAACGGGCTCAAAACATCAGACATTTAGTGCTGATGGAACATCAACAGACTTCTATATAGCAGAACAGAACGTAACGAGCATTGATTCAGTTTTAGTGGATGGAGTAGAAGCAACAGTAACAAAAGATGCCACAAACGGCAAGGTAACATTTAGCACAGCACCTGCACAAGGCGTAGACAACGTAGATATTTATTGGACTAAAGGAAGTGGAAGCGCAACGCAAGTAACATCCAACTACTTTGCACAGAAATACGGACTAGCAAGTGATACTAGAGTGTTTGTGTATGGCAATAAAACGGCCAAGAATAGGATTTACTTTAGCGATTTGGGCAATGGCGTACCAAATGTTGAGTACTTCCCAGCAACCAATTTTATTGACGTAGGAAGCTCAAACGAATTTGTAACTGATATATCAAGGCAATACGATAGATTAATTATTTCAAAAGAAACGGAAACATATTACGCAACTTATGAACAAATTACTGACATAGAAGGTAACTCAATTATAACGTTCCCAACATATCCGTTAAATTCAAGCCATGGAATGGTAGCAAAAGGGCAAGGACAGCTTTTGGATAACTACGTAACTACGATAGATGGTTCAATAGTGCAATGGATTAACACTCAGTCTAAAGATGAGAGAAATGCGGAGATAATATCTCAAAGAGTACAAGAATGGCTAAACAGTAAAGACCTAACCAAAGCAGTAACACTGGACTATCAGGAATTAAAAGAGTATTGGCTTGCAATAGATAATCAAGTAATGATATATAACTACGGCAATTCAACTTACTACTTGCTAGAGTTTCCTGTAAATGTAACAAGCTTGTGCGATTATGAAGGCACTATTTATATGGGAGCATCAAACGGCAAGATATACGAGTTTGACGATTCGAGATATACGTACGCAGGAACAAAAATCAAGTCAGAATGGGAAAGCGGATTTTATGACTTTGAATTAGAGTATCGTCGTAAAACGATGAGGATTTTGTGGATAACTTTAAAACCAGAATTAAAAACGTCACTAAAAGTGAATTATATAAGCGATAGGGACGCAGGCGAAGAAGATAAGGAAATATCAATCTTGTCAATGACGTTTGCGAACCTTAACTTTGGCAATATGGGATTTGATTATAATGCGACTGTAAAGCCTTTTAAAATCAAGTTAAAGGCAAAGAAATTTACGTTCCTTAAACTAATACTAACGAATGAAAAAACGGACGAGAGAGTAACTGTGAACTCTATAAGCATAAAGAAAAATTATGGTGGAGAAACCAAATAGGAGGGATAATATGGCATTTACAAAACTAACGACCAATGTTAATTACATACAAGCTTTAAGTGATACGCCAAACGAGACAGACCATCTAACAGCCGACCAGTTAAAAGCCGAGTTTGATAAGGCTGGCAATACGAATAAGACGGCATTTAATGGCCTAATAGATGAGCTGGAAGCAACAACAGGAGCAGCATCGCTAGGAGCTGATGCGATGGATTTAAACGATGTATCAAGTGCTAATGTACAAGCTAAACTAGATAAGCTAAACACAGACGTAGTAAGCTTAAAAGCTGGCGGTGTAACAGATGGAGCAATAGCCACAGCAAAACTTGCAAATGGAGCTGTAACAACGGCAAAATTAGCAGATGCAAATGTAACGACATCTAAGATAAATGATGGTGCAGTAACTGCAGATAAAATTGGTTCAAGTGCTGTAACAACAGGAAAAATAAATAACGGAGCTGTAACTGGTGAAAAACTAGATACAAACGCAAAAAAAGCCGAGAATATAACAGCAACGCCAATGAGTGAAGAGGACGAATCAGACGGAAATGTACAAGCAAAACTAGGGAAACTAGCAAGCGATATGACGTCAATTTCACAAGGAAGCGTGGCGGATGGGGCAATAACCACAGCCAAATTAGATGATTTAGCTGTAACTACTGCAAAGATAAAGAACTTAAATGTAACTACGCCAAAGATAAATGATGGAGCAATAACAAGCGATAAAATCGCGAGTGGATTTGGATTAATTCCAAGCGGTGGAATAATCATGTGGAGCGGTGTAAGCGTGCCAACAGGATGGTATTTGTGTAACGGAGAAAACGGCACGCCAGACTTAAGAAATAGATTCATAGTTGGAAGTGGCGATGAGTATTCGACTGGCAATACTGGTGGTGAAAAAGAACATGTTTTGACGGTAGAGGAAATGCCTAGCCACAGTCACAGTTATAGTGTGAAAAGCACTACAATTTATCCGGGCAGCAGTTCCTACAAAAACATTATGGAACCGGGTTCTAGTACAACAGGGACAAGCGGTGGAGGACAAGCTCACGAAAATAGACCGCCTTATTATGCTTTGGCATTTATCATGAAAGCATAGGAGGTGTGGAGAGATGACAGAAGAAGATAAAAAGAAAGAGAAACAATACCAAAAAGAATGGGCTGAGGCAAATGTTGCAGGAGATGAAGCTGGTAAAAAAGCGGCTCACGATAAAGCGGAAGCGTTACGAGCCAATTATGGTTATAGCGGAGGGGCTGATGGAAGCCAGAACATTTCAATTGGAGGAGACTGGATAAGCTCTAAAGCTAATACTTCTTATGCAAATAACCAAAAAGGTCAATCTCCTGATTACGGCACATATCAAAGCGATTTAGACAGACTAACTCAAGCACAGAAAAAGTATCAGGTTGCAGAATTAAAGAAAGCTAGAGACAAGGCATTACAAAATTTGGATGAGCAAGAGCAATCTATTAAGCCTACATACCGAAATGCAAGAAATATGACATCTGCAAGCTCTCAGCAAGGTGCTAGGTCGTTTGCAGAGTACATGGCAAATAGAGGGTTAACAAATAGTGGAGCATCAGCACAAGCTGAAATTAATCGTCAATCTGCACTGCAGAATAATTTAGGCAACATCAATACAGCAGAAGCAAACGCATTCAGGGACATCGCAAACCAAAGAACACAAGTAAACAATGACTATGCAAGCGGTGTAGCAAGTGCTAACGCAGCTATTCAGCAACAGTATTTGAACAATTTACTAAACTATAACGAGCAACAAAGACAATATATTCAGAACTTACAAAATCAGGCAAATTATCAATACGCCGGAGATTATCAAGCAAGAATAAATGAATTATTGGCACAAGGTTACAGCCCAAATAGCAGAGAAATACTTGAATTACAAGCATTGAGAGGAAACAAACAGAACGCTTTATTAAATGCCCAGTTAGCAAATGCAAACAATTTGGTTTCTAATGGAATTATAAATTACAATACTGCTGCAGGAGCTGGTATGACTGTACCGGAGGCACAAGACTTATACGCAAGGCAACAAGAACAAGCACAAGCTCAAGCAGCGTGGGATAGATACGTGGAACAAGTAAAGCTAAATAATGCCATAGCTTTAAATAATGCACAAATAGCAAATTATAATAGTCAAATAGCTAATAGAAATAAAACAGGGGCAACTAGCGATTTAGTAAATTATTCAACTCACAAAGATATTGTTGGGAACAGATTTAAAGGAACTGATGAGTATGGCGACACTGTGTATGACACACAAGGGATAGCCAACTACATAGCTCAAGAACTTGCTGATGGAAGAATATCTAATACAGACGCAAAAAGCTTGGCTAATAATTACGGATTAAACTATTACCGCTTAACCCCAGAATATCAACAAATTCGTGAAGCAATGTGGAACACAGTTGGGAGAGAAGATGGAGAAGAGGTATTGGCAGAGTTTCAAAGATTAAATCCAAGTGTTGATGATAGGATTTTTAGACAGTTATATGATGATTGGGAAGAAGTGTTTAAGTGAGGTGAAGTAGATGTCATCCTATGATGATTATTTAAAAAAATATAACTTGAATACAAGTAGCAAAAAACTAAATACGCCAGACATTGTGACAAATAGGGCTCAAAAACTTGTTGCACCTGAACCTATTAATATGCCTGCTAGAGATAATAGCCTTGCGCGAAATGCGTATGAAACATTATTAAATGCTACTAACGTATCAACATACGGCGACATGATTAAAAATGATATTCCGCTAGGACCACAAATACCAGAAAAAGCTCAAAAGCCAATTATAGAGCAATCATTTACTGGCGATGTTTTGGATGCTAATTATATTAAAAATCAGCCTAAGTACTCAGGAAACACTTTACTAGATAACACTATAGTTCCAGTAATGTACGGAATCGGTAAAGGCGCTGGAGGCGGAGCAGTAACAAAGGTTCTTAATGGATATAATCAAGAAGAATTAGACCGAAGAGAAGCATTAGCAATGCAAAAAATGGGCAAGCAAAATGAGGGGCTAGTTAAAGCCGGAACTACAGCGAGTTCTGTAGCAACACCAATAGTATTAACAAGCATGGGAGTACCTGCACCAGCCGCTTATGGAATGACAAGCGCTTTAAATAAAGCTGGGGAAACAGACGACTTACTCGACATTGGAGTAGGAGGAGTAAAAGGCATAGTATGGGGGACAGCAACGGGCAAACTTGCAGGAATAAACAATGCAGCTTTAAGCAAAATACCGATAACGAATACAAATATAGTAGCAAATGCAACTAAAAATTTTGTTAGTCCACTTGCAGCAGCCACCACAAGCAACTACGGACTAGGTAAAGCAGAGGACTTATATAATACAGCTAGAGGTCGAGAAGTAACAAATCCTACGACGTTGGCAAACTCTGTTGCAAATGCTGTTCCGTATGCTTTAATACAAGGAACAACAGGAACAATTGGCGATATAAGAACTTCGAAAGCTCAAATGCAAGCTGATATAAGAAATGCGACTGAAGATATTGAAAATTTAAGAAGACAAGCTAATACTTCTGATACGCAATATTCTTCTGAAAAACTAAAGCAGACATTGGCAAGAAAGCAGCAAGCAAAAATAGACAAAGAGATAGAGGCATTAACAAAGAATAAATACCTAACAGGAAGAAAAGACTTGTTAGAAGCAGTAGAACAGTTAAAACAAGGCAATGCTCCACAAGTAGAGATACCGAAGGCACAGCTTGCATTACCAGCACAAGCAGGTCAAACAATTCAAAATAACGTACAAAATGTATCCAAGAATCAAGAAATAGTACCTAAAAATGATAATGGTTCTCAAAATAATGCTAAAAATTTACCTAAAATAGAAAATGAGCAATATGTTGAAACTAACATTGGAAACGTTCCAATAGCTGAGTATAGGGACATAGCTGCACAACAAGCAGGATTTGATAGCTATGCAGATATGTATAAACAGGGCTATAGGCTTGGAAATGGATACGACATTCAAGAACAAAAGGTTGAAAATACAGAAAATCCATTATATAATGATGGAAGAGGTGATTTGAATGGAGAAAGAACCAACAATACAGGAAATAAAAGCGTTGATGCTTCAAGGGAGAACAAATTGGCACAACTCGTTAAAACAGAAAGAGAAAGAGCGGAAGAATTAACCAAGACGATAAAGACAAAGAGCTTATCTTCAATGAGTACTACGGTAAGTTCTTACGAGAAAAATCACAATAATATCATTGATTTGATTGATGGAGAAC
>Ga0310786_10009834_pt1 | contig 12088 bp, 3 predicted proteins | sample AusTroGonzalo_MG_FD_203881 | JGI IMG/M metagenome (GOLD analysis project Ga0310786, IMG submission 203881) | Bovine rumen microbial communities from tropical cattle in Woodstock, Queensland, Australia - Gonzalo_03 (v2) (version 2) | ecosystem: Host-associated > Mammals > Digestive system >...
GGCCACGGCGTTGGCCTGAGCCAGCGCGGCGCCGAATACCAGGCAAAAAAAGATCATCGCGGTTTTGAAGAAATTCTTGCATTCTACTATCCCGGCACAAAACTGAAAAAATACAGCAGAGAGTCCGTTTCACTGTCTACGCCGGATCCTGCCCTGGCCGTCACGCCCGGTCCGGCGCCGACTGCGACGCCCCGGCCAACCCTGATGCCTGTCACGGAAGAGTTGACCGAAGGCACCTGGCTCGCAAGCGTGGAAAACATCGGTGACGACAGCACCCTGAATCTTCGCGCGGAGCCCTCCCCCGCCGCAGAAATCCTGATGCGGCTCTTCCGTCATCAGAAGCTGATTGTTTTGGAAAACGCCGAAGTGGACGGATGGGTCAAAGTCAAAACCGACGCCGTCGAAGGCTACGTAATGCTCAGTTTCCTGCAGAAAGCCAAATAAATCCTTTATCGTTCCTGTCCTTGGTATGTCAAAATCAGATCCGGTAGTATAATCATAATATCACCGGGATTGTCATCATCCGGGTTCCAGAAAACCATAGAGCGAATCCGGGCCGACGTGATCCGGTAGCCTTTGTTTTCCAGACGTTTTATTCGTTCCATACAGTTTACTGAGAGCTGTACCGCGGCTTTATCCGTTTTTCCCTTCTGCCACAGCCTTTTTTCTTTCCAGATCAGCTCTTCTCCGCATCGCATCTCCCGGGTCTCAATCTGCCGGTTTTTGAAGAAGCCAAGCGCTACATCCCTGTGCGTCAATGGCAGCAGGATCTCCTCAGGCAATCCGTAAGTGTTTTTAATCTTGGTAACTTTAGTCGCCAGCTCCTTCATCCCTGATAAAAAACGGCTGTTTGTGTGAATCCTCAGTCCGTGCCTTGCGCGGGTAATCGCAACATATACTGCCCTTTTGGCTTCATCGGTACCAAGATCGTAATTATTCAGCATCAGATATACCTGATCGAATTCCTTGCCTTTTGCTTTGTGCATTGTAGATACCACTACGGTCTGTTCATCTGTTTGCTCAAAATCTTCCATCCTGGATTCATGGAGAAAAGTTTCCCAATCTGATCTGTATCGGACCCTGTTAAGCTTTCCAAAGGTATCGATGATATTCAGGCACAGTGGAAGCATCGTACTATCTTCGTATGTCTGCTCCAGTTCGATCCGTGCCTTATCCCAGTCTTCCTCAGCGATTGCTGTGCTTCCGGTTCCCAGCCGCGCAATAAAATACCGGATCTCTGCAAGATTAAACAGATCAAATCCTTCATTGGACTGAATCAGCGAGGCCCGAATTCCTTTTCCGTTCAGCAGTCCGGCAATTCTGGCTGCTTCCTCGTTAGTCGCGGTCAGCACACAGCAGCTGCCCGCCTGACTGTTCCCTGAAAGATCCTCCGCCAGCGGGATTTCCAGATGACCTCCCGTGTAAAAGAACAGGCTGACCTCGCCGTTTTCTTTGCTTATCGCCTTAATCTCAGTCTTTTTCATCCGATGATCGATCATCCGGACAAAGGAATTTGCGAAAGCAACGATCTGACGGTCACTGCGGTAGTTATCTGTCATTTCAATCATTCTGCTGCCTTCACCGTCGATCAGTTTCCTCATGAATTCGGAATCGGCGCCGCGGAAAGCAAAGATATTCTGATCATCGTCTCCTACGGCAATAATCCGCATACCTTCATTTTTCTGCCTGATAGCACAAATCAATGCGTATTCCTTTGCGTCCATATCCTGTGCTTCATCAATCACAAGCACGGTTTTAGCGATACGGCCACGTTCAACCCTGTCTTCCAGAATGAGTTTCGTTGCGTCTTCAATCACCTGTTCGCTTTCATCGAGATTTCCGATCTTTCCAATCAGGTCGAAACAATATGCATGAAAGGTTTTGATTTCCACAAAATGTGCCGCGTTTCCGATCAAGTCCATCAGCCGTTCTTTAAACTCGGTTGCTGCCGCTCGGGAAAACGTCAGCATCAGCAGTTGCTCATGTTTGATATCTTCCATTGTCAGAAGAGATGCCAGCTTATGGACCAGCACCCGCGTTTTTCCGCTTCCCGGTCCGGCAGCAACCAGGATTCCAGTCGCAGTATCCTCTTTGATGATTTCCATCTGGACAGGTGAGAGCTTGCCGAAGAGACGTTCGTATCTTTCCGGAGTCATATTTCGGCTGATCTCCAGCCTGCGCTGCCCGTCCCGAAAATATTTCCCGAGAAAAGCCGGATACTCCATATGAAAATAATCACCGACAAACTGAAGCGCTTCCTGTGTATTCCTGTCCATCAGATGGGCATATTCACCCACAATATGAATCTGTTGCATCTTTTGCTGGTAGTACTCTTTCAGCTGCTGGTAATCTTTCGCTTTGTACTGGATTCTGTTGTTTTTTTCTTTTCGTTGAATCTGAATCGCGTTATAGGAAACCAGAAAACCGCCTTCAATCCGAAGTGCCTGGATCCGGCCAAGATAAAGAATCGCCTGCTGCACTTCTTCGCCGGTGGTGGTAAAGCCATCGAAACAAATCCTGCTTTCCCTGTTGAAAGCATCCGCCATTTCATTTACCGAAAATGATACGATCGTTTCCTCCCCCTCCTGCTTCAGAATTCCTTCCTTATGCGAAAAAAGATATCCGACAATAAAACGGCTCAGTTTGTCTCGCCTGTCCAGATTCTCCCTTTGCCGGGTTACTGCTTGCGTCCGATACAGCACAGATCGCTCGCCGGCTCCCGGCACACCTTTGCGCAGTTGATTACTGATGATCCAGTACAGAACTATGGTTTTTAAATCCCGCACACAGCAATCCGTCATGCCGGAACGTACTGCCATATCATTCAGTTCCCTGTAATCCGGCGCTTCTCCGTCCTCCAGGTGGTACAGCAAAAAGCGCTCAATCCTCAGAAAATGCTGAAGTGTCTTTGCAGAGCGGTTCTCTGTGTCTGTACGCTGCAGCATAGCAACTAAATCTTGCTCGTCTGCCAGCAGTCCTTCTTCTCTCATCAGAAGGATAGAATCAACAACCTCCTTCCTGGAAAGCCCCAGTCGGTCCGCCAGATAATCCACTCTTGATTCCGCTGTTTCAGAAGATCCGCGGTAGGTATTTTTCCTGGAAATCAGATAACTCAGTATCCGCTTTGCAGTCGTTTTCTGGCTTTCTGTCATACGTTCGCTTTTTTCCAGCCATTTCACCGCCGCGGACATATTCGGTACTTGAATGCTGTTTGCATAGATATGGGGCACATTCCGGCCTCGTTCTATATAGCCGGCATTTTCCAGAGCGGCAATTGCTGTCGTAATGCGGGTCTCCATTTCCGTAACCGTGTCATCCCATCCGGCCTGTCTGCTCATCTCCAGTACAGAGCAGCTGACCCGGCCCTGCCTGCCCGTCTGCTCCTTGATCGCATGCCAGACCTGCTGTATTTCGTTCATACTCAGCCTTGTCTGATTCAGCAGCACAAAATGTTTGTCCAGATCCTCTTCATTGAAAAGAACATAACATTCCGCCTGGAGTGATTCATCACGTCCGGCACGGCCTGCTTCCTGCGTATAGCTTTCCAGCGAGTCTGATATGTCGTGATGGATTACAAGTCCTATGTTTGGCTTATCAACACCCATACCAAAGGCAGATGTCGCAACAATAATCCGAACCTCATCAGTCAGAAAAGCGTTCTGTATGCGTATTTTCTCCCGGCTGTCCATTCTCCCGTTATAGGGTTCCGCCGCAAAGCCGTCCCGTACCAGCTGGTCCGCAAGCTGTTTCGTTTTTCTCACTCTTGAAACGTAAATGATTGTCGGGCAGTTCCGCGCCTGCAGCAGATTGCGAATTTCATTATACTTCTCTTCGTCGTTCTGCATAAAAAGAACGATATATTGCAGGTTTCTGCGGGAAGCTTTGGTTGTAAACAATTTCAGTTCCAGATTCAGCTTCTGTCGGAAATAAGTCTGAATATCCCTGATTACCTGTTGTTTTGCGGTCGCTGTAAAGCAGGAAACCGGAATGGTTTGTCCGTTGGACTTCCTGTCTTGCAGTTTCCTGATGAAGTCTCCGATATACAGATAATCCACCCGAAAATCCTGTCCCCAGGAAGAGAAACAGTGTGCCTCATCAATCACAAATCTCACAACATTTCTTGACGTAAGAAGGTTCTCTACCGTTGCAGAACGAAGTGACTCCGGTGAAATATATAAAATGGAAGCTCTGCCATTAGCTACCCGGTCTATAGCTTCTTTACGCTCAAGCGGATCCAGAAGCCCATTGATCGTTACGGCATCCGGAATCCCCCGCTCTTCCAGATGATCTACCTGATCCTTCATCAGGGATTGAAGCGGAGAAATGACAACGGTAAGACCACGGACAGTCTCTCCCGCAATCAGCGCCGGCAGCTGAAAAGTCAGGGATTTCCCTCCGCCTGTCGGGAAAACAGCCAGCAAGGATTCCCCTGCAATCGCTGATTTTACGGCCTTTTCCTGTAAAGGCTCTCCTTCATAAACCCGGAACGAGTCAAAATCGAATATTTCTTTCAACCGGATTTCAGCATTCAGGCGCCTTCCGCAAAAACGGCAGTCCTTCTGGTTGCAGATGGTCCCACGCAACTGCCGGATTAGCTTCTCCACCTTCGGATATTGACGAATCACCCACGGCGGCGTGATGGAATACCTGTCTTCCACGTTGATCAACGCCAGCGTATACGCCAGCTCAACCGGCAACTCCCGGATCATCGGCCCCAGCTCGGCATATTCACAGATTTTCCCCCGAAACAGATGCTGGATCAGTTGCATTCTGGATTCCCGAATTGTCTCCACATCTGTTGTTAGTTCTGTGGCTTCCATCTCCTGCATCAGAGAAAAAAAGCCGGAGAGGCCTTCCTGTCCCTCTAGCAGTCCCTCATATATTCTCTTCGTTTCCTCAGGAAGCTTCAGATAGGCTGTTATCTCATCATCAAATAGTTCTTTGCACTTGATCGCGTCATTCAGCGGATTGTTCAGTTCCTCCGACTGCAGTTTATCGTCTTTCAGAAGTCGATGATATGGTTTTGCTGGAAACAGTAAAGCAGACAGATACAGTGTATCAACGATCTGCACCTCCGGACAGGTCTGTTCTACAAGATCCCGGATATATTTCAGATCAAACCGAACGATATTATGTCCCACCAGATACCTGACTCCATGCAAAAAAGCAGAGAACTCTGATGGAGAATCCGTATGAAGAGAAACTCCGTCCTGACGAACAGCACCAAAGTCTCTGATTCGTCCGTTCGTGGGAACAACTTCAACATCCAGAAAAACCAAATCTTTTCTCATCATGTTCTCCGTTCATACGCTCCCAAATACAACAGCAAAACGTATTTCTAATCTTCATCGCCCCCATCTTCGTCTTCATCCTTCCAGATATACTTTCATTGTGTAAACCTGCATTTGTTTTCCCTCCCCGACTCTTTGTTTGATCATAGCTGTCTTGACAACCAAATCTGCACTTTTCAATCACGCACGAATATGTCTTGTTTTGAAGTTTATCATAATTAGCATTTTCTTTCCACAGAAGAACAGAAAAAACGCTTACATTAAAAACCCGACAACGGATTGCTCCACTGTCGGGTAAGATAGTACGGTTCATCTGAATCAGTATTTCCGTCAAAACAGTCCTGTAATTTTCCCATTCTCGTCCACATCGATCCGCTCAGCGGCGGGCGACTTAGGCAGTCCCGGCATGGTCATGATCTCGCCGGTCAGGGCGACCACAAAGCCGGCACCCGCGGAAACCTTCAGGTTCCGCACCGTCACGGTAAACCCTTCCGGTGCACCGAGCTTGGTAGGATCGTCCGAGAAGGAGTATTGCGTCTTGGCCACACACACCGGCATCTTATCAAAGCCCAGCGCGGTCAGGCGCTCCGCCTGTTTCTTCGCCGCAGGAGTCAGGACAATCCCGGCGCCGCCGTAAATCTTCTTTGTCACAGCTTCCAGCTTCTCTTCGATGGAAGCGTCCAGTCCATAAGAGAAGGTAAAGTTGCCCTTCTCTTCCTCGCACAGACGCACAACCTCGCGGGCCAGGTTCTCGCCACCCTTGCCGCCTTCAGCCCAGACTGTAGAAAGGATCGTGTTGACACCCAGTTCCCGGCACTTGCGGATGATGAAATCAATCTCCGCGTCCGTGTCGGTCGGGAAGCGGTTGATCGCCACCACGCAGGGCAGTTGATACACTTTCTTGATGTTGTTCACATGGCGCAGCAGGTTCGGGATTCCCTTTTCCAACGCTGTCAGGTCTTCGGTCGCCAGCTGTTTCTTATTCAGGCCGCCATGCATCTTCAGGGCGCGCACCGTGCCGACCACCACCACCGCATCCGGGGTCAGCCCGGCCATACGGCATTTGATATCCAGGAACTTCTCCGCACCCAGATCCGCCCCGAAACCAGCTTCAGTCACCGTATAGTCGCCCATCCGCATGGCCATGCGGGTCGCCATCACGGAGTTGCAGCCGTGGGCGATGTTCGCGAAGGGCCCGCCATGGACAAACGCCGGCGTGCCTTCCAGGGTCTGAACAAGATTCGGTTTCAGAGCGTCCCGCAGCAGGGCTGCCATGGCGCCGGTCGCCTTCAGGTCGCCGGCGGTCACAGGCTGATCGTCATAAGTGTAGGCCACGATGATCCGGCTCAGGCGCTCTTTCAGATCTGTCATGGAGGAAGCCAGACAGAACACTGCCATGATCTCGCTGGCTACGGTAATATCAAACCCGTCTTCCCTGGGCGTGCCGTTCATCCGGCCGCCCAGGCCGTCCACCACGAACCGCAGCTGCCGGTCATTCATGTCCACGCAGCGTTTCCAGGTAATCTTCTTCACGTCGATGCCCAGAGCATTTCCCTGCTGAATGTGGTTGTCCAGCATGGCTGCCAGCAGGTTATTCGCCGCGCCGATGGCGTGAAAGTCACCGGTGAAGTGCAGGTTGATGTCTTCCATGGGGACCACCTGCGCATATCCGCCGCCGGCCGCTCCGCCCTTGATGCCAAAAACCGGGCCGAGGCTCGGTTCCCGCAGGGCCACGGTCACATCCTTACCGATGCGCGCCAGGCCGTCCGCCAGGCCGATGGTTGTGGTGGTCTTGCCTTCACCGGCGGGAGTCGGGGTAATCGCCGTCACCAGAACCAGTTTGCCGGGCTTGCGATCCGTCTCTTCGATCAGGGCCGGATCGATCTTTGCCTTGTAGCGGCCGTATTGCTCCACGTACTTCTCATCCACGTGAGCTTTCTTTGCGATCTCCATGATCGGCTTCATTTCACACTGCTGAGCAATCTCGATATCAGTCAGATAGGCCATATTCCTTCTCCCCGCTTTCATTGTCATCAAAAAACCTGTTTGAACCAGATGGGTTCAGGGACACAGGTGCCGGGAGCGCCTGTGTTGGAAGAACAGGAAAATCCCTTTACTTAAAATACTCTACTGCGGAACGGAACATCCCAATGTTGTAATTTCCGGGCACGTTCTTGTAGAGATCCTTCCCGGTTCTCTCGCTGTGCCCCATCTTGCCGAAGATCCGGCCGTCGGGACTGGTGATTCCCTCAATGGCATAAAGACTGCCATTAGGATTGAACCGCAGATCCATAGAGGGCTGATCTTCCAGATCCACATACTGGGTAGCAATCTGTCCTTTCGCCGCCAGTTCCCGGATCAGGCTCTCCTCCGCCAGGAAGCGGCCTTCGCCGTGGCTGATCGGAACGCTGTACACCTCGCCGACCCGTGTTCCCCGCAGCCAGGGACTCAGGGTACTGGCAATCCGTGTACGGACAATGCGGCTCTGATGTCGGCCAATAGTGTTGAAGGTCAGTGTCGGACAGTGAGCATCTGTCTCAATGATCTTTCCGTAGGGTACTAGACCGAGTTTGATCAGTGCCTGAAAACCGTTGCATATGCCGCACATCAGGCCGTCCCGCTTTTCTAACAGCTCCGTGACGGCTTCGCTGATCTCTCCGTTCCGGAAAAACGCGGTAATAAACTTTGCGCTGCCGTCCGGTTCGTCGCCGCCGGAAAAGCCGCCCGGAATAAAAATCATCTGACTCTTTCGGACCTCGTCGGCAAACGCTTCCGCACTGCAGGAGATTTCTTCCGCCGTCCGGTTCCGGACCACGAAAATCTTTGCCTCCGCGCCGGCGTCTTCCATGGCGCGGGCGCTGTCAATCTCGCAGTTGGTTCCCGGGAAAGCCGGGATCAGCACTCGGGGCCTTGCCGTGCGCACCGCCGGTGCCGGCCAGCTCTTTGCCTCAAAGCTGAAGGACTCCGTCTGATCCTTTGCCCGGACCGACGGCCAGCAGGCGTCCGCCTCCGCCCGGTCTTCCGGCGTCCATTCGGGATTCAGCGTCGGATATACTTTTTCCAGCTTGTTCCGCCCCAGTTCCCGCAGTTCTTTTAATGTTACGCTGTCATCGCGCCAGGTAATCGCCGGTTTTGCTTCAACCGTGCCGAGTTTTCTGCCAACAGGCAGATTCACTGTCACTTCAGCAATAAAACTGCCATATAGGCACGTTGCCAACTCGGACAGTTCCCAGTCCTTTTCAAAGGTAAAGCCCAGTCCGTTGCCCAGAGCCATCTTCATCACGGAAGCCAGGCTGCCGCCGGTTTCAATCGTCCGGCAGGAAACGATCTTTCCCTCCCGGATCCATCCGGTAATCTGTTTATACAATGCCAGCAGCGACGCTGTGACCGGCAGCCCTCGCTCATCCCGCTCCGGCTCCAGCAGGATCACGGTATTTCCCGCCTGCTTGAACTCAGAGGAAATGATATCTCCTGTTTTCGCCGTCGTGACCGCAAAAGAAACCAGTGTTGGCGGCACATCCAGCTTCTCAAACGAACCGGACATGGAGTCCTTGCCGCCGATAGCTGCGATCCCCAGATCCATCTGAGCGTCGAACGCGCCGAGCAGGGCCGCCAGCGGCTTGCCCCAGCGTTTTCCGTCGGTTCCGGGCTTCTCAAAGTATTCCTGGAAGGTCAGATACACATCCTCAAAGGAAGCGCCGGAAGCAATTAGCTTGCTCACCGAATCCACCACAGCCAGATATGCGCCGTGGTAAGGACTGAAGGAAGTCAGTTCCGGATCATACCCCCAGGCCATCAGGGAACAGTCGTCGGTGTGGCCCTTCTCCAGGCTGATTTTCTGAACCATTGCCTGAACCGGAGTCAGCTGATGTTTTCCGCCGAAAGGCATCAGCACGGATCCCGCGCCGATCGTGGAATCAAACCGCTCCGAAAGACCCCTGCGGGAGCAGACCGCCAGATCCTCCGCGGTCTTTTTCATCTGCGCGGCAAAATCCGCGAGCTTATCCGTATTCATCGCTGTCGCGGGCCTCGAAGCCACGGGGGTAATCACCGTATGCTTCGGGGCTCCATTGGAGTTCAGGAAATCCCGGCTGATGTCCACGATGGTTTTCCCGTTCCAGCGCATGGTCAGGCGGGGTTCGGCCTTGACTTTCGCCACCGGGCAGGCCTGCAGGTTTTCCTCCGCAGCGAGGGTCAGGAAAGCTTCCGCGTCTTCCGCGGCGACCACCACGGCCATCCGCTCCTGGCTTTCGGAGATCGCCAGTTCGGTTCCGTCCAGGCCGTCATATTTCTTCGGTACCGCATTCAGATCGATATCCAGGCCGTCCGCCAGTTCGCCGATAGCGACGCTGACGCCGCCGGCGCCAAAGTCGTTGCACCGCTTAATCAGCTTTGTCGCCTTCGGATTGCGGAACAGACGCTGCAGTTTCCGCTCTTCAGGCGCATTGCCCTTCTGTACCTCCGCGCCGCAGGTCTCCACGCTGTGAGCGTTATGCGCCTTGGAGGAGCCGGTCGCGCCGCCGATGCCGTCACGGCCGGTGGAGCCGCCCAGCAGGATCACGATATCTCCGGGAGCCGGGTATTCCCTGCGGACGTTTTCCGCCGGCGCCGCCGCGATAACCGCGCCGATCTCCATCCGCTTGGCCGCATAGCCGGGATGATAAATCTCGTCTACGATACCCGTCGCCAAGCCGATCTGGTTGCCATAGGAGGCATAGCCCGCCGCGGCGGTCGTCACCAGCTTGCGCTGGGGCAGCTTGCCGGGGATTGTCTCGGACACGGGCCGGGTCGGATCCGCCGCGCCGGTCACCCGCATCGCGCCGTAGACATACGCCCGGCCGCTCAGGGGATCCCGGATCGCGCCGCCGATACAGGTTGCCGCACCGCCGAAGGGCTCGATCTCCGTAGGATGATTGTGAGTCTCGTTCTTGAACAGCAGCAGCCAGGGTTCCTTCACCCCGTCCCGCTCCACGTCCATCTTCACGGTACAGGCATTGATCTCTTCGCTCTCGTCCAGCTTATCCAGTTTTCCGTTTTTCCGCAGATACTTCGCCGCCACTGTTGCCAGATCCATCAGGCACACAGGTTTGTTCTCCCGGCCCAGTACCGTTCGGGTATCAAGGTATCGCTTCCAGGATTTCTCAAGCACCGCGTCTTCAAAGCGCACACTGTCGATTTCCGTCAGGAAGGTAGTATGGCGGCAGTGATCACTCCAGTAGGTGTCCAGCATCCGGATTTCCGTGATAGTGGGCTCCCGGCCTTCCTCCCTGAACCAGTTCTGGCAGAAGGTGGCATCGTCCGTGTCCATGGCCAGGCCGTAATCCGCCACGAACTTTTCCAATCCTGCCCGGTCCAGTTTTGTGAAGCCCTCCAGCGTCGCGACCTCCGTCGGCACGGCATATTCGGTCCGCAGGGTCTCCGGCTTCTCCAGCGAGGCTTCCCTGGCTTCCACCGGGTTAATGACGTATTTTCTGATCTCCAGGATCTCCTCGTCCGTCAGTGTTCCGTAAAGGATATAAACCTTTGCGCTGCGGATCAGCGGCCGATCTCCCTGGGAAATGAACTGCACGCACTGCGCCGCGGAATCCGCCCGCTGATCAAACTGTCCCGGCAAATACTCCACCGCGAACACGGCTGCCGCACCGTCAGTATTCAGTTCCGCCGAAGTATCGTCAAGCTGCGGTTCGGAAAAAACTTCCCGTACCGCCAGGTCAAACAGGTCCTCCGGCATATCCTCGGCGTCATAGCGGTTCAGCAGCCGGACCTTTTCCAGGCCCTGAATGCCCAGAAACGTCCTGGCATCCTTCCGCAGCTCCCGGGCCTCATTGTCCAGCCCCGGCTTCTTTTCCACAAAGATCCTGTAAACCATCTTGATCCCTCTTTCGTGTTATTCCCCTTATTGGCGCCCTTTCATGGCTCTTTTGCCGATATCCCTTCTCATATACCGGTTTTCGAAGGTCACCGTTTCTGCCATAGCATAGGCCTCCTTCACTGCTTCGGGCAGGGTGTCGGCTACCGCCGTCACGCCCAGCACCCGCCCGCCGGAGGTCACCAGCTTTCCGTCCTCCAGCGTTGCTCCGGCCACGAATACATGGTCCTTCACTTCATCCGGGATCGTGATCATATATCCCTTCCCGTAGCTCAGCGGATATCCTTTTGAAGCCAGCACCACACAGCACGCGTGCGCATCCCGGAATTTCACTTCGCATTCCGCGAGCTTTCCTTCGGTCACGGCCTGCATCACGGTCAGCAGATCGCTCTCCAGCAGGGGCAGCACGACCTGGGTTTCCGGATCGCCGAAACGGCAGTTATATTCGATCACCTTCGGCCCGTCCTTTGTGATCATCAGGCCGAAGTAAAGGCAGCCGCGGAATTCCCGTCCTTCCGCCTTCATCGCCCGGATCGTCGGCAGGAAGATCGTCTTCATGCAGACGTCCGCCACTTCCTCCGTATAGAACGGGTTCGGTGCCACCGTACCCATGCCGCCGGTATTGGGACCCGTATCCCCGTCGCCGGCCCTTTTGTGGTCCATGCTGGAAACCATCGGCTTCACGGTCGTCCCGTCCGTGAAGGACAGGACGGAAACCTCCGGCCCTTCGAGGTATTCCTCAATCACAATCCGGTCGCCGCTTTTCCCGAATTTCTTATCCTCCATGATCTCCCGAACCGCACCGCAGGCTTCCTCCCGGGTCATCGCCACGGTTACGCCCTTACCCAGGGCCAGGCCGTCCGCCTTCACCACCGTGGGGATCGGCGCGGTCTCCAGATAAGCCAGCGCGTCGGCGGGATCGGTGAAC
>Ga0310786_10009835_pt1 | contig 12086 bp, 6 predicted proteins | sample AusTroGonzalo_MG_FD_203881 | JGI IMG/M metagenome (GOLD analysis project Ga0310786, IMG submission 203881) | Bovine rumen microbial communities from tropical cattle in Woodstock, Queensland, Australia - Gonzalo_03 (v2) (version 2) | ecosystem: Host-associated > Mammals > Digestive system >...
TCAGACGCATCGTGGAGTTGGCATCCGGATACATGGCCTGGCCTTTCTGCCATTCCATGAGGGCAGCGGCGAAATTCTTGCGGGCCTTGTTGTACTTGGCCTCGCTCTCATCGACAGCGGGACGTCCACCCGGGCCGGGACGCATTGCGCTGCCATAGAGGGCCATATAATGCTTCATCAGCGGTCCGGTGATGGAAGCCATCAGTCCGGAGGCCGGGTCGTCCTGGAGCTGCTCTTCCGTAGCGTTGGACAGCTTTTCGTAGGAAGTGAGCACACTTTCATCGAAGAGCTTGTTCACATAAGCCGGAATGTCCATCGTGGCGAAGTCTTCACCCGGGATTTCCAGGAAGTCTTCGGGCTTGGCGTTGTTGCGGTAGAACTCGAGCAGTGCGATGGCTTCCTTGCGGTCCAGTTCAGCCACATAGTCGCGATAACTGGGCTGGAGGCGCGGGACGACACTCTTCATCGTGACCGTACTGTCCTTTTGGTGTGCACGGCCGTAAGTGTTGACCAGGGAGGAGAACAAACTCAGCAGCTCGATCCGGCTGGGAGCCTCGGAGATGAGGGTGACGGCGCGGGTGGCGGCGTCATTCTTGGCCACGTATTCGGCGATGTCCTCAATCGGGGTGCCGTAGCGTTCGGCGCGGGCCGGGTCGGCAGCAATCCATTCCTTCAGCGCGGCCTCTTTCTCTTTTTCGCGGCCAATGATATTCAGGTTCTCGAAGGCGAGTTCCTCACCCTGCCACTTCTTCCAGCCGTTGGCGCTGCCGGCGTACGTGTCGGCATATTTCAGCTGGACGGACGGGTCGGCACACATGGCTTCCCACATCAGGTCCTGGCGGACGGTGCGGGCATCGATGCGGATGCGGTTGGTGGCGATCATCTGTTCGAGCTGGGCAGCCGTCTGGTAGCGCTGCGTACGGCCCGGATAACCCAGGATCATGGCGAAATCTTTCTCCTGCGGACCCTTGAGCGAGATCTTCAGGCTCTGGGCGGGACGGTACGGCACGTTGTCGACATCATAGTCGGCAGGCATGTTGTTCTTGTCAGCATAGACACGGAACATCGAGAAGTCACAGGTGTGGCGGGGCCACATCCAGTTGTCGGTCTCACCACCGAATTTGCCCATCGAGGCTGGCGGAGCACCCACGAAACGGACGTCGCGATACGTGCGGTAGATGATCAGGTACCAGATATTGTCGTTGTAGAAACCGGTCACGACGGCACGGCAGCCCGGATTCTTCTCCGTTGCGACGGCCATGATCTCGCGACGGGTCTTGTCGGGATTGTCAGAGGACTCCATCTGCTCCGTAACGTCTTCCATCGAAACCAGGAAGGTGACGCTCAGGCCCGGTACAGGAATCTCCTCGGCACGCTCATTGGCCCAGTAACCGTCCATGAGGTAGTTGTGCTCATCGGTCGAGAGGCCCTGGATGCTGCCATAACCGCAGTGGTGGTTGGTCACCAGGAGGCCCTGGTTGGAGATCAACTCGCCGGTGCAGCCGCCGCCGAACTGGACGATAGCGTCCTTGAGCGACGATTTGTTGATGTTGTAGATTTCCTGCGGGGTCAGTTTGCAGCCGGCCGCCTTCAGGTCTTTTTTGTTCATTTGCTGGATGAGCGGCAGCAACCACATGCCCTCATCAGCGACTGCACCCAGGGAAAGGGTCAGTGCAACGAAAAGTACGAGAATTCTTTTCATGATGATGAATTGAGTAATTGGTAGCAAATATAGAAAAAAAGCCTAAAACGCGGACAGGAAAGCGTCGCGTTCGGCAGCCCATGCGGGAACCTGCCACATGGCATGTCCGCATTCCGGCACGCAATAGTATCGTTTGTCCTTGGTTCCCAGATTGTTGTAGATGGAGAAATTGGTATGCGGCGGACAGGTCGGATCCTGCAGGCCGAAGGCCATGTAGACGGGACAATGGATACGCGGCGCAAAATTCTTCACGTCGAAATACGAGAGCATCCTGAAGAGTTCATCCCGGTCGATCCCCTCCTCGTCAGCCTGCTCGAACACCTCGTGTACAGGCCAGTATACAATCTTCGCATAATCGGGATAGTCGCCCAGGAAAGGCACCGCCGGACCGATGGCCTTGATGCGGTCGTCCAGCGCCGCAGCGACAAAGGTCAGCGCGCCGCCCTGGCTCTCGCCCAGCGCCACGATATGGTCAGGGTCGGCCTTGTCGAGGGAAGCGACGAAATCCACGGCCCGCCTGGCATCGGCAAACGCACCCCTGTAATAGAAGGTCTCCTTGGCACCCAGACCGCGGTCGATCCAGCGGTCCTGATCACCTTTGAAAATGCCCTGGTCGCGGATGCTCACCGCATATTCAATACGGTCAGCAGCTGCGTTCGGGTCAAAATAGTACACCGGCGCCCCATAACCCATGTACTGGAGGCAGACGGGATACTTGCCGTCCGCCACGGGAATGGAGATGATGCCGCCCGCAATGCCGCCACCCCAGGAAGGATAGCGCACTTCGTAGCAGGTGCGTTTCTCATTGGAGAACTCAGGAATCTCCGTCCAGACGGCCTCCAGCGGAATCTGGTCCAACTCGGCAAGGGTCTGCTCCCAGAATGCGTCGAAATCGGGCTGCGCGTCCGGCAGGCTGACGACAGCATCTGGACGGACGCCGATGTTCCAGCGGATAGAATCGCGAAGCCGTACCTCGTAGAAGCCAGGCTGCAGCTTGCCCAGGGACACGGTCAGGGTGCTGTCCGGGGAGATGGTTACATCCTGTGAAAGAATCACTTCCGGCTGATCTGCCATCAGCGAAAGGTCCGTCACCAGCTGGAAAGTAGCCGGTCCGGGGGCCGCTTCTACCTTGGTTGTCAGCGTGTAAGGAGCCGGTCCGGTAAACAGCCAGCCCTTGTCGGGAACAGATGAGCCCGTGGGGGTCTCGATTTTCGGCGTACAGGCCGCCAGCAAACAACAGCCCGCAAGGGCCACAATCCATGCATGTTTCATAACGTATGACATTTAAAATCCTTCTATGGGAAACAAGACCGTGGGCAGCAACAGCAGGAAGCCCAGCACCAGCAGCACGACCACACCCTTCCATACCCATTTCACCCATTTCTCGTACGGAATGCGGGCCATGGCCAGGGCGGCGACCAGCACGCCGGAGGTCGGAGTGATCATGTTGGTAAAACCGTCACCGAACTGGAAAGCCAGCACCATGGCCTGCCGGGAGACACCCACCAGATCGGCGAAAGGCGCCATAATGGGAATTGTAATGGCGGCTTTGGCCGTAGCGCTGGGAATCAGGAAATTGATGAGGGCCTGGATGCCGTACATGGCGGAAAGCGAGGCCACGGGGCTCGTGCCGTCCAGGCCGCTCTGCAGCGAATGGAGGATACTGTCCACAATGTGGCCGTCCTGCAGGATGACCACGATGCCGGAAGCGAAACCCACCACCAGCGCTGCTGAGAGAATGTCTTTTGCACCGGCAATCAGTTCTTCGGCGATACGGTTTGCGCCGAAACCGGCGATAATCCCGCAGACAATGCCCATCAGCAGGAAAAGTCCGGTGATTTCGGGCATATACCAGTCCCAGCAAGTCACCCCTATGATGAGCAGGACAACCGTGGCCAGCAACACGAGCAGAATCCCCTTGTGCCGGGCGGTCAGTACAGTCGCATCCGCCGTCTCAACAACCGTCGTTTCGGGAACGCGTCGTGTACGGCGCGCATACAAGACGACGAACAGGATCATCAGCAGCGTCAGAAACCCCCAGCAGAAAAGCCGGTAGTTCATGCCGGAAAAAACCGGCAGACCGGCCATTCCCTGTGCGATGCCAACCGTGAAAGGATTGAGGAAGGCGCTGGAAAAGCCGACATTGGCCGCCACATAGACGATGAGCATGCCCATGAAGGCATCGTAGCCCATCGAAACGACAAGCGGCACCACGATGCCGATAAAGGGAATGGTCTCCTCGCTCATGCCGAAAACTGCACCGGCGAGCGAAAAGAGAAGGGTCAGCGCGACCAGCACCAGTTTGTCGTAACGGCCCACGCGCCGGATGAAACGACGGATGCCGGCCGATACGGCACCGGTGGCGTTCAGCAGCCAGAAAGCGCCACCCACCACGAGGATGAAGATGATGATGCCGGCCTGCTTGACGAAACCGTGGTAGATGGCGGAGAATACCTGCCAGGTCTGGGGCACGGATTCGACCGGTTCGTAAACCAGGGTCCCGTCGGCCGCCGTCACATATTGTCCTCCCGGCACGAACCAGGTCGCTACCGCGCAAAGCGCGATGAGCATGGCAATGATGACGTACGTATTCGGGACCCTGGCTTTCACAGGGCTTAAAGGTACGGATTTTCCGGCAAAAATGCCAAACAATCGTATCCCGCGGCAGCTTAGATCTGGACGGCGACCGGCGTACCCGGCGTCCAGTTGACGACACTCGGCGTGATGGTGATCTCGTTGAGGGTAATGTCGATGGTGTACAGATTCTTGGTGCCCTGCTCCCAGTTCCCGGAACAAGTGTACAGGTACTGCATCTGGTTGTTCAAAGGCGTATTGTTGCCATCCTTGCCATTATGCAGGGTGTAAGTGATGGTGAACGAGGTGGCCTGCTGCGGCGGCAGGATCACATAGGCGTCGCCAAAATGCTTGTCATTGAACGTGGCTGCCGTCGTCGTCAGGTGAAACGCGGACAGTTCCGCCTCCTGGGCCGCGCAGGCCGCGCCGCCATACACGCGGGCAGCTACATGGGTCTTCTGGTTGGACAGCTCGCTCCAGGCAGCTGACAGGGTACCGGTTCCCTTCCCCGCGGCCGGGTTCGAAATCGTGAGCTTGCCGCCATACCAGGCATCATTGACCGAGATGCGGTCGATGGTTACACCTTTGTTGTTGGTCGCGTCATAGGCGACATTGGCCCTGGCGGCGAAGCAGACGACGGTCTCCGCGTGGTTGAGCGCCAGCGGATTGCCATTCGCGATGTAAGTCTGCTCGTTGGATGCCCCGTAAAGGATGTCATCGAACTTCGTGGAGTTGTCGGGAACGGTCAGCACGACCTTCCGTGCCACGTTGCCGCCTTCGCCCCAGCTGGCTGTCGGCACAATGCCCTTGTCAGGATCTTTCAGGCCGGCACTCGCATAGGCGAGGAAATCGAGCGTTCCGTCGAGCGGCCAGTACTTGGCTTCCTTCCACAGCGTGCCGCTCTTGGAAAAAGTGACACCTGTAAAATAAGTTCCCGCCTGGTCATTGTCTCCGGCATGCGCTCCGAGATTGCGGTAAGCGGATACTTTCAGGTCATATCCGTCGGGGAATACGGTACCGTCGACCGGACTTTTGGTGTTCACACGCTGCAGTGCCAGGAAGCGGATATCCCGCAGATGGGCATTGTTTTCTGCTTCGCGTTCGAGTTGGGTGCAAGCGGCCAGGCATGCCAGGCCAGCGATTGCTGTCATCAGGATTTGTTTTTTCATTTTTGTATTATGTTTAAAGGGTTGGTACATCATGGATCTTTACAAGGAAACAGGGTGGCAGACAATCTGCCAGTCATCGACCACCGGGGCCATGCCACCTCCGCCAGGGGCTGGTTCCGGAATCTCGAAATCAAGTTGCACGCGGAAATGCAGTTCCGGTGCGTCTACGTCGTACTGCCCGCTGACATCGAAAGGAAAGAGATAACGTCCGCCTCCGGCATCTGTCAATAGCAAGTATAATAGAATGGGAGAATGGCCCGTGGGACCGAAGGTTGTAAAGCGGGTTTCGAGCCGCTGCTGCGCCCAATCCGTCTGCAAGTTGACGGCCAGGGTGGCCGAGGCAGGAGCGGCGGACTGGGCGCCCAGGTTGCGGCTGCGCATCATGCCGGTCAGGAAAGCCGTGGCCGACGACAAATGCGCCAGTCCGCGCACACCGTACACTTCCACCGTCCCGGTCATGAACAATGGCCAGGCATCCGCTGCAACGACGAAGCGTTCATCCGACTCGCTCCGGAAAGGAAGGTTGACGGGCGTACGTTGCGCAGCAAACAGGTAACCTGGCTCCCCGACCACTTCTTCATCGACAAAAGGCGTCCCCGATTTCACGGCAGCCGTCTGCATCAACTGCCGGAAAAGCAGGTTCACCGAAGAAGAAGACCGGGTGCTGACGGCCCGCAGCCGGAACCAGGATTCTTCTCCTTCGAAAACAACGGATTCTGTGTCGAAATTGAAGCTGACCAGCTGATACGCGCCGGCCGGCGCATAGATGACGCCCCCTTCGCGACCCGTATAGGCCACTTCCGCCAGGGCGCCGGAGGAAAGCTGATAGAGACGGGTCTCGTAGATTTCTCCCGACGGAACGACACCGACACCGGGCAGGGTATCGTGTACGTGCAGATCCAGGCGGACCGTATTGTCGGGCAGGCAAAGGTCCCTGCGCTGGCAGGCCATGCAGACCAGCAGGATGGAGAGCATGCTGAGAAGAATCGAGAACCGGTGTTTCATGGCTCCACCTCCTTTTTCTGCTGCCGCCAGAGCGGGATGAGCAGCGAGACTTCCGCCCGGACCGGTCCTACCCAGTCGAGCTTGTCGCTCCACTCACCCACCCGGTAAGGACGGCCTCCCGGTTCATAGACTTCATACGTGCGGTAACGGGTATGCAGCCAGCCAACACCGATTCCCAGCATGAGCCGGAAACGGTCCCGGAAAATCCGGAAGACGTATCCATAGTCCAGTTCCGCCAAGGCGTATTCGCCCTGGATTCCTGTGCCACGCCGGCCGAAATCATAGTATCCGGCCATCATGCCGACACCCAGGCTCGGTCCCGTGCAACGCAGAGAGGGATCCGAACCGTCTCGGAACCAATAGCGGGCCTCCAGCCCCAGTCCCAGCAGCTCCGTGCAGCGCCGCTGGTCGCGGGAAGGCCAGAACCAGGGATAATACCAGTCGGCTGCAAGCGAAACATGGGCACTGACAGGCACCTGGACACCGATGTTCAAACCCGGCACCAGCAGATTGCTCCGCAGCCCGACTCGCCAATCATCCGCGGTGTCCCTTCCGGGCAGGGTCTCCCCTGCCCGGAGTGACATCGGAAGGACAGCCAGTAACGTGACCAGCAGGACTTTCCATGCCGCGGCGTTATTGTTTGCTGACTTTTCCGTTTTCATTGCAACGCAAATTGATGTTACTACTGACAGTCTTGCCGTTCAGCGTATAGGAGAAAGTGACAGAGCCAGTGCCGGCCGCCGTGAAATGGAACTGCCAGCCACTGCCGGCACTGTATCCCTGTGCCTCGATCAGGTTGGATGTCGAACAATCCACCGAACTGACCTGTTCCCGGGTGGTCGTCCCGCTTGCAAAGGCAGTGGACACCGTGACGGATACTTTCCGGATCACGAAATTCCGGTCGGGATCGTCCTGGGATTCCAGAGCGCCGATGGTGAGCGATTCCGGACATTCCAGCGCCTCAGCCGAATAGACAGCTGTTGCTGTCTTGCCCTGATAATTGGCCGTGACCGTCTTTCCGCTGCAGGCCGCCGTCGCCGTCAACCGCCCTGTGGAGGCATTGACCGACAGACTTCCCTGGTCAGAGTAGCTGCACGAGCTCGTCACGTCACTGCTGGATCCGTCGTTGTAGCTGGCCGTCACCGTAAAAGGCTGCCAGTAGCACAAGCTGCCGGAGACGATACTGACCAATTCATAGGAATTTGCATCAAACTGAATTCCGGTCAGTTGCCGCGTCCGTTTGCCTTGCTGCAGGCTGATGGAAACATCCTCCACGCCATCACCACGCAGCACCAGCGTACCGGTCACTGCGCCGGAGAAACTGTCATTGGCGGCAAGCGGCCAGATTTTCACCGACGTGGCGGTCTTCGACCAGCCGAATTCCGCCGGACACGACTGTACCGTCCAGCTGGTGTTGGAACTGACACTGACCGTCTTTCCCTGGCCGGACCCGGATGCATCCCAGTTCCAGGACAGAGACAAAGGACTGGCAGTCATGTATTTGGTCTCAGGTGTCGATGCGGGCACAACAGTCAGCGAGGCATCCGTATGCACCGTTGCCGTATAGCCGCTGAAATGGCCACGGATACGGGCATTGCCCGCCGAAGCGCCCGTGACGGTGTTTCCGGAAATCGAAACATGCGAACCGGAACTCTCGTTACTGAACGAAGAGGCGTCCGTACTTACGACCGTGGGATAGGTGTTTCCCCCATCGGTACTGGCATAGAGCACAGCCGAGGCCGTCGTCGTCCCGCCGACTTCGATGCTGTCGTCGTCCACACTGGTCACAATCTTGTAGCGGATCTCCGGCTGGGCATTCTTTCCAAAATGTTTCAGGGAAACCGTCTGGCTGGAGACACCGGTGCCGGATACGGTGAGCACCGTTTCCAGGTCGTCCGTCGAAGTATTGGCCGACGTGGGATAGACCGTAACCGTCTCATCGCCAGAACCACTTTCAGGGCTCACGCTCCAGTGACTGCCTTTGCCGCTGATGCTCCAGGATACGTTGCCGGTGATCGTGAACGTCCTGGCGGACGAAGATCCGGAAGCGTCTGCCTCCCAGGTCAGTTCCGTGGGATTGACAGAAAGGGACGGCGTCGGCTCCGGCGGATTGACAGGATCCGTTTTTGCTGCGACCGTAACCAGGGCACTATTGGAGCGTCCATCATAACTGGCCCATATCCTTCCGGTTACAGAGCCGGAAGACGTATTGTTGGCGGAAAGTTCCCGCTGGCCGGCATTCCAGGAAGCAACGGCGAGCAATTCATCAGTGACTTCCCATTCCGCCTGTGCCGAAACGTCAATGCGGCCGTTCGTCCCATATGTGGGATCCACCTCCCCATTGTCATATCGATAAAGATAGGCTTTGAAACTGCGGGTTTCATTCCACCCCAGTTGGGAATATGATGGCGCGACCACGAGTTGGTAACTATAATTATGCTCCGTCACGTCGACGGCTACGCCATTGCTGGTCAATCCCTTGAATGCAGCCGTCACCACGGACGTTCCCAAGCCGACGGACTGGCTCGACGCACCGGATGCAAGCACCACGGACGGGTTGGAACTCGTCAGCGTGAAACCGTCAGAAATAAAGGCTACCGTCTGGTCTTCATATACGATCCGCAGGCGCCAGGTCTGGCTGGTGTTCAGGGAGACTTCCACGTGGTTTCCAACCCAATCCTCCCCGTCCCTGACTTGCAATTCGATCCGCGACACGGCACGTTCCCGGACGACCAGGCTGGCTTCAGCCTGCCTGGTGTCGTCCTTGTACGTATAGGATGCATATACTTTTGTCGTCCCGCCAACGTATCCTGTCGTGAAGACGCCGTTGCCTTCGCTGGTCACCAGATCGTCCGCAGACCAGACAGCCTTTCTCGTGACATCTTCCGTCGTTCCGTCATCCAGGGTACAGATGGCCGAGAATGTGACACGGGAGCCGTCGGTATAGGCTTCGCAGGATTCAGGCGTAATGGTCAGCTGCTGCATCCGGGCCGGATTCGTGAAGATGCCATAGGCATCCGCCGTCTTCGTGACACCTTCTTCCGTATAGCGCGCCGAAAGCAGCGCATAACGGGCATCCTCCGGCAGGACAGCCGCTTCCCAGAAATAATACAGGTATTCATCCAGAATGGCCGGCCCCATCCAGACCTCTCCGTTGTAACTGTTGGTACTATACAGACGATACACGTAGACGCTGCCCCCACAGCTACTGCCGGCATAGACGTTGAGCATGTGATAGTATTCATCTGCCCACCAGGCAACGAAGCGGTTTGCGGACCATTCTGCCCGGGTACTGACTTCTTCTTCCGAACCGTCATCATAGAGGGCGTACAAACGGAATTGCCAGTTTGTACTTGTGGCATAGTACGGCTGGGAAGACCCGGATGCTTTTGCATCCCTTCCGAATGCGGGCAGATAGACTTCGGCCGGATCCATGCGCAGGCCGGTCAGGACACGCGGCTTGCTCCCGACCACCAGCGTTGCTGCAGCCGTCTTGCTGCCGTCGAGGGTTTTGAGCCGGATCGTTCCGGTCACATAGCCCACTCCTGAGGGTGCCGTCAGGGTCAGGGCATCACTGTTGCACACGTCACCCCAGGCCAGTCCGGATACGGCTACCCCGGCCCGTACCAGGGCGTCATCGGCTTCGACAATGTATTTCAAGCCCGCCGGCGTGCGAAGGATGGGTTCTTCCACCCTTCCGCCAGCCGGGAGTTCGATGGTTTCGTGGGTAAAGGCAAGAGAACGGGTGTCCGTATAAGAACCCGTCTCCAATTTCCAGTGGGTGCTGGTACCCGACACCGCATCTTCGCTCAGCACCAGCGTCACGGTATGGGTCTGGTTGCGGACCACATCAAAATTGTCGGTCGCATTTTCTCCCAGGCAGAAACGGCATATTACAGTCTTTTCCAGCTGACTGCCGTCGGTCATCCGGAGAATGCCACCGATTTCAATGTAACTGGGGAAGGCGTCGGATGGAATGTTGGCCGGAATCTTGTTCCAGGGGCTGCCGCCCTCCGGCAACAGCGTTCCCAAACAGTTTTCCAAAGGATAATACGTAGTGGACAAGCCTGCGTTGAGTGCAGCCAGGTCCGCTTCCGTGGCGGCATCCGCCACCACGGAGGCCGCCGCGGCACGTGAGTGGTTGGCAAACGGCATGACGCTGGACACCCCGTGCAGGGACAGACTTGTGGCCGTGAAGGTCCATCCGGTCAGTCCGGACGGATCGACGACAATATCGTAACGCCCGGCCAGGCGTGTCAGCTGGACAGGAAGCTTCTGTCCCTCAGCCAGCTGCCGCCTGGAAAAGGCAATAGCGCCATCACTCTGCCAGGCCATCGGAAGGCCATGGGAAATGTCCGCATCGATGCGAAGCGAAGCCATGTCGCCGACCGTCGTCGTACCGACCGTAAACAGGTCGGTCAGGTCGCCGACATTTGCCAGGGCATAATAACAGTACGGACGGTCGGTCATGACAGCCAGACTCAGGTCGCTGCCTGAATCCTGGTAGTATTTTGCCTGCAGGACACCCCCTTCGAAGACCAGCAGGTTCCAGTCGCTGACGGCATCATCCGCCCCGGTATAACTGCTTTTGGTCCTGTGGGGATCGACGGCCGGCTTGACGGAAAGCGCCGTACTCAGCGCCTGTCCGCCGGCACGGCGGCCGGGTTCTCCGGTCAGGGGAGACTGGCAGCCGGCGAGCAGGGTCATCATCCATCCTGTCAGGATGAAAAGGATGTAATAGGATCGTTTCATGATTCGTCCTTTTTAATCATAGAGACTGTAGATGTATTCGTCCTGCCAGTCCGCAACTCGCAGATACAGCAGGGCGTCGCGGAAATCAATCCGCAGGGAGAAATCGGGCAGGTCGATGGCCGCCGGATCGTACCCGGCGGCAAACAGATACACTCCGACCGGGCTGGAAAAAAGAAGCCGGTGCGCATCCTTATCCCAGAATTCCAGCAACAGGTCACTCCGTATCTGACGGGGTATGCGCACGCAGATGCGGCCCTGGCCGTCATCTTCCTGCACTGTATAGAGATACTCCCCTTCCACGGCAGACAGATCGGCGGCATCGAAACCGCAGGTCGTACCCCGGATCACCATGTTGTACTGACGGCAGATGGCACCGTCAGCCTCGTCGGTGAACCGGATGGTCGAAAACTGCTTGTGGGGATACAATACGCAGCTGGCCTCCTCATCAGTGCAATCCACCCAGTCCGTAAAAGCATACAGGGCATCCATTTCGTTCCCGGCCTCATAGCATACCCGCGTGCCTTGCGCCAGGAAATCCTGCCAGGGCTTGTCGTGTACAAGCGCAACCACCTGCACCTGGCTTTTCCCGACTGCGACTTCTTCCAGCTCGGGGCACAGTTCCAGGGAATGCTGCGTCGTCCAGCGGCTGTCTTCATCCAGCAGGAGCACGTCTACCCTGCCCGACGTGTCAAGGACCGGAGCAGCGGCCAGCAACGCCCGGTAATCGATGTCCAGATAGCAGGGACAGGGAAGCCGGTCTTCGCGCACGGTGCATCCGATGCCTGCGCAGAGCAGGAAACAGCCGAAAAGGACCCGGAGAAAATGATATTTCATATTGACGTTGATTAAAGGGGTTCGACATAACTGGACCCCGTATCCCAGGC
>Ga0310786_10009836_pt1 | contig 12086 bp, 11 predicted proteins | sample AusTroGonzalo_MG_FD_203881 | JGI IMG/M metagenome (GOLD analysis project Ga0310786, IMG submission 203881) | Bovine rumen microbial communities from tropical cattle in Woodstock, Queensland, Australia - Gonzalo_03 (v2) (version 2) | ecosystem: Host-associated > Mammals > Digestive system >...
GGGATCACCGTCGGCGTGAGGCACGGAGACACCCCTCAGGCCGAGAGGACCAAGCAGTCGGAGCACCCTCCGGAGATCCTGATCACCACCCCCGAGACGCTGCAGGTCATGTTCACCGGCAAGAGGCTGGTCCAGCACATGAAGCATGTGGAATGGGTCATCGTCGACGAGATCCACGAGCTGGCCAACACCGAGAGGGGCGCGCAGATGAGCGTCGCCATGGAGAGGCTCGTGCTGCTCGCAGGCAACTACCAGAGGATCGGCCTCTCGGCCACCGTCGGTAACGTGGAGAACGTGGCCAGATTCCTGGCCGGAAACAACAGGCAGGCCGTCATCAGGAAGCACGACACCCACAGGGACTTCGACATCCTGGTGGAGAGCCCCGCTCCCGATACGGAGGACGCGGTCCTCCAGGACAGACTCCAGAGCGACCCCGACATCCTGGCAGTCATGAAGAGGGCGAGGGAGATCGTGGACAGCGGAAAATCCACCCTATTCTTCGTCAACACCAGGGAGACGGCCGAGTGGCTGGCCGCCCGCTATCATCTCTGGGACGAGAACATATCGATCGAGGTCCACCACGGCTCCCTGTCCAAGGAGAACAGGATGGACATGGAGGACCGCTTCAAGAGGGGCGAGATAAGATGCCTCATATGCACTTCATCCCTGGAACTGGGGATCGACGTGGGGACCACCGACATGGTCATCCAGTATAACTCCCCAAGGCAGGTGTCCCGCATGATCCAGCGCGCGGGCCGCGCTGGGCACAGGATCGGGGAGGTAATCAGGGCGAAGATAATCGCCACCGCCCCCGACGAGGTCGCAGAGGCCCTTGTGGTCGCCCGCAGATGCGACTCCAAGGAGCTGGAGTACTTCGAGGGACGCGAATGTCCGCTTACCGTGGTGGCCAACCAGCTCATCGCCATGACCATGACGGGCGCGATGGACAAGGATCTGGCCTACAAGATGATACACAACGCCTACCCGTTCAGGAACCTGACCAAGGATCAGATGCTGGATGTGCTGGAGCAGCTGAAGAGCATCAAGATGGTGTTCGACGACGGCGACACGTTCAAGAGGTCCAAGAAGGGGATGAACTACTTCTACGACAACATCTCCATGATCCCCGACGAGAGGACATACATGGTGCGCGACATCGGGACCAGGGCCATCATCGGGACCCTGGACGAGAGCTTCGTCGCATCCTTCGCCGAGGAGTTCGCCATGTTCATCGCCAAAGGGAGGACATGGCGTATCGTGGAGATGAGGGAGGACGAGATCCTCGTGGAGGAGGCCAAGGAGGTCGGTTCCGTACCCAATTGGGTCGGGTCGGACATACCCGTCCCGTACGAGGTCGCCATGGAGGTCGGGAAGATGAGGAGGCTGAGGAACTTCAAGGACTATCCCGGCGACGAGGGATGCACCGGAGTGCTCAAGGAGTACTTCGCATCACAGGACGAGAAGTCCGTAATGCCCACCGACAAGGTCGTCACCGTCGAGATCTCCGACGGGGTGGCCATCATCAACGGATGCTTCGGCAGCCGTGTGAACGAGACCCTCGGGAAGATCTACTCGGCTCTCCTCACCGCCCGCCTCGGGGAGTCCATCGGTGTCACGACCGACCCGTACCGCATAATCCTGGAGCTTCCGAGACACGTCGACAGGGATGCGATGATGGGCACCATCCGGTCCGTGAGGCCGGGTACCGTGGAGGCCCTGACTAGGATGACGATACTGAACTCGTCATTCCTGAGATGGAGGTTCGTCTACGTCGCGAAGAAGTTCGGGATCATCGAGAAGGAGGCGGACCACAGGTTCATGAACTTCAACAGGCTGTTCGACCTGCACAAGGACACGCCCGCCTACACCGAGGCGATAAACAAGGTCCTCTGGGAGGATCTGGATATCCCCAACTCCGAGAAGGTCGTGTCGATGATCGACAGCGGCGAGATACAGCTGGTGGTCGGGAAGCTCTCCGCCATAGGATTGGAGGGGATAACGAGGTCCAAGGAGCTCATGCAGCCGCTGCGCGCCGACCATGCGATACTCATGGCGCTCAAGAAGAGGCTGGAGGACGAGACGCTTTTCGCATCCTGCATGCACTGCGGCTCGCAATCGAGATTCAGGGTCGCGGACGCCCCGAAGAAGTTCCGCTGCCCCCAGTGCGGGGGCGTCATGATCGCGGTCCTCAAGAACTACGAGAGGGACACCGTGAAGCTGATTAGGGAGCCGGCCCTATCCAAACAGGAGAAAATGGACCTGCAGAAGATGAGCAGGAACGCTAACCTCGTCTTCGAACATGGCCGCCGCGCAGTGCTCGTGTTGGCCGGAAGGGGCATAGGTCCGGACACGGCCTCCAGGATCCTGCGCACCCTGCACAACGATGAGGATGAGTTCCTCAGGGACATCCTGGATGCGGAGATACTCTTCGCAAAGAACAAGAGATTCTGGGACTGATCCCTCAGGCCTTCCTGACGACGTTGGTGAGCTTACCGACCCTGGATATCTCGGCGATGACGGTATCGCCGGGCCTGATCTCGGATACTCCTTCGGGTGTCCCGGTTATCAGTATGTCCCCCTCGTACATCGTGATGTATCTGGAAACGTAGGATATCAGCCACGGGACAGGGAATATCATGTTGCCGGTGTTGCCCAGCTGCCTCACCTCTCCGTTGACGGTCAGTTTGAGGTCGAGGTCCTGGATGTCACCCACATCGCCGATCGGCACCGGGTCGGACATCGGACCGAAGGTGTCGATTCCCTTGCTGAGGTCCCAGGTGTTACCCTCCTCGCGGGCCTTCCATTGCATGTCCCTTGCGGAGACATCGTTGAAGACGGCCGCATGGCTGATGTAATCCATGGATTCGGACTCGGACACATCCTTGCAGTCCTTCCCGTAGATCACTGCAAGCTCCACCTCGTGCTGAACGTTCGTGACCCCTTCCGGGATGACTATGTCCTCGCCGTCCCCGATGAGACATGAGGTGGGCTTGAAGAATATGGTGGGCACCTCTGGGAGCTTGGACTTCAGCTCCTTCACGTGGGAGCGGTAGTTCCAACCGACGCAGACTATCTTGGAGGGCCTCATATGAATCCCCCTTTGACCGTGAACTCGGGTTTCTTCTCCTTCTCGGCCACATCCTTGAGCTTCACGGATTTGCCATAGAATCCCTGGCAGATGACATAGACCTCCGAGGAGGTGGGCCTGGATGCATCGGGAGAGTGGACCTTCACGGACTGGAAGCGCTTCTCCAGCTCCTCCTTCAATGAATCGAACATGTCCCCCATGAACACCTTCATGACAAGCTTGCCCTCCTTCTTGAGGATACGGTCGCAGACATCGACAGCGAACATACAGAGGTTGATGGATCTGGCATGGTCCGTGGAATAATGTCCGGCGATGTTCGGTGCCATATCCGAGAGGACCACGTCGGCCTTGCCGTTGAACTTCTCGAGCAGCTCCCTCATTGTGGAGTCCTCCGTGATGTCCCCGATGATGAACTCCACACCGTCCATGGGCCTGATGTATCTGAGATCCACGCCAATGACATGGCCGTTGGGCCACGTCCTCTCTTGGGCGACCTGACACCATCCTCCCGGACAGGCTCCGAGGTCCACTACGGAATCGCCTGCCTTGAATATCCCGAACCTGTCATCGATCTGAATCAGCTTGAACGATGCTCTGGAACGATAGTTGAGCTTCTTGGCCAGCTTGTAGTAATGCTCGCGCCTCCTCTCAGCCACCCAACGGTCATGCAGATCGGCCATACGTGAAGATGCACATGGCCGTTATAAAGTATTCTTGAGAAACGGTCCCAGACCAGCGCTGGACCGACAGCCAGACGTTATCGATGCGTGCCGTTGCATGTGTTCGTCCATCGACGTCACGCACGGACCATTAAAGTCCATTGAAGAATGTCTTGGTGACTGTTCTTTATTTCTACTACCAGGGCATATTAACACCAATGCGGGCTTCACGTTTCCTTACCGCTCACTTATCGAGAAGCCCGCTGCATACGACAAACGTCGACTTTTAACGACGACTTCTTCGATTGCACCGATATGCTGGCCTCCCTGACCATACTCGGACTTCCAAACCAATATCTCAAAGCCAACTAAAAGTGAGGGGTTCCGGGGCAAGGTTATATCTGCTCTCCGAGACGTTGGACGAATACCGGATGATCACATGGCCAACATAATCATACTCAATGCGGCTGCAAGGAAGAACGGGAACACGGCATCTCTCGTGGAGGCCTTCACGAAGGGTGCGACGGAGACCGGCCACACGGTCAAGGAATTCTACCTGCAGACCATGACCATACGCGGATGCATGGCATGCATGGGATGCTCCCGCAATGGGGACCCCTGCGTCCAGAGGGACGAGATGTCCTCGATATACGAGGCGTTCAAGAACTGCGATACCGTGGTGATGGCGTCCCCGGTCTACTTCTTCGGTGTCGCCGGTCCTCTCAAGACGACCACTGACCGTCTGTTCGCGGCCTTCCAGAGGTACGGGTTCGAGGCCTGCCGCAGGAAATGCGCACTCCTCATGACCTCGGACGATCCACATTACGATCTGGCCGTAGACTGGTACCGCACATTCGCCGAAACTGTCGGATGGGAGAACGTCGGCGAGGTTCTGGGATCTGGCAAGACCAATGAGGCCAGGGAATTGGCGTCTTCGCTGTGAGGATACGATTTGTACAATCTCCAGCAATGTCCGTGAACGACTTCAACAATGGCCGGACACTCACTCGATGCCGTCGATGTCCAGGACCCTCAGCGTCTCCTTCACGGCCCCGAGGGAATCGAACTCGTACTTCCATCCTCTGGCCTTCGCCTTTTCCACATTATAGGCGAAAGAAGACACGTCCCCTTTCCAGCCGACGGATCCGCCGGTGTACTCATACTCCGGGTCGAGACCCATCCTCTCGCAGACCAGACGGGCGATCGTGTTCACATCGGTGGATGACTCGGTGGATATGTTGTAGAGATTGACACCGTCCTCTATCCTGTCCGAGAAGTCGCATATCCCTCTGACCAGGTCCAGGACGTAGACGTACTGCTTGTTCTGATTGCCGTCCCCGAGGATCTGGAGCCTCTTCGGGTCCCGCTTCAGCCTCTTTATGAAATCCAGAATCACACCGTGCGTGAGACGGGAGCCGATGACGTTCGGGAACCTCATTATCAAGGCATTGAAGTCATTCATGTATGCGTATGACGATATCATAGACTCGGAGGCGAGCTTGCATGCGCCGTAATAAGATATGGGCTGAAGGCCGCCGGTCTGCTCGTCGAGGAGACCTTTCCTATCCCCGTAGACCGCGGAACTGGAGGAGAAGAACATATCGCCGATGCCGTTGATCCTCATCGCCTCGAGCACCGAACGGGTGGTCATGAGTGTCCTGCTGAAATCGATGGATGGGTCCTTCCCTCCGTTCGGGATGTCGGAATTCGCGGCCAGATGGTACACGAAATCCGCGCCCTCGGTGATCTTCACCATGGCGTCCGTGTCGGCGACATCCGCTTGCACATAATGGAAGTTCGGTCTGCCGAACAGATGGGCGATGTTCCGGCATCTGTCCCTGCCCAGGACATCCACGGCGGTGACGTCGTAACCCCTGTCGACTAGAGCATCGTCGACATGCGAGGGAATGAACCCCGCTCCACCGGTCACGATCACCTTCTCGGACATCATCAATCTGACCACCATAACGAACTCTACGATAAAAAGACGTTCAACCCCCGTTCCATGGATACCGCGGCAACAGACCGAATCCATAATTTACTGGCATCGTATACTGCGGAACGAGGATAACGATGAGCGGTTGGACCTACGAGAAATCAGGCGTTAGCATCGACCAGAAATCCAGTGCGATCAAGGCGCTGGTCGACAAGCTGGAGTACAAGAGGGATGGGATCGGCCAGAACGTGCGCATCCCCGGCCTTTTCGCCAGCCTGATAGATTTCGGCGACAGGTACATCACGCTCGCCACCGATGGCGTAGGTACGAAGCTCATGATCGCGGAGGCCCTGAACAAATGGGACACCGTCGGGATCGACTGTATAGCGATGAACGTCAACGACACGATCTGCGTCAATGCCGAACCGACATCGTTCGTGGACTACATCGCGATAGACAAGCCCAACGAGGATATCACCAGGGAGATCGGCAAAGGCCTGCAGAAAGGCGCCGAGCTGTCCAACATGGAGATCGTCGGAGGGGAGATAGCCGTCCTTCCGGAGATCGTGAACGGAGTGGACCTCTCAGGTACCTGCCTCGGTTACGTGGCCAAGGACAGGATCGTCACCGGCGAGAAATGCCAGGAAGGGGACCTGATCGTATCCCTGAGATCCTCTGGGATCCATTCCAACGGGCTCACGCTCGCAAGGAAGATCGTCGAGGCCAACAACATCGGATGGAACGACAAGGTGTCCGGATTGTCCAAGACGATGGGCGAGGAGCTGCTCACACCCACCGAGATCTACGTCAGGCAGGTACTCGAGATAACCTCGTCCTTCGATGTGCACGGACTGGTGGATATCACCGGAGGAGGCCTCAGGAACATCCTCCGCATGAAGAAGGGCCTGCAGTACGTCATCAGCGATCCGGTCAAGCCCGCCCCTATTTTCACGAAGCTGCAGGAGCTCGGAGAGGTCGAGGACAAGGAGATCTATCAGACCCTCAACATGAGTATGGGCTTCACCATAATCGCACCTGCTGACGAGGCGGAGCAGATAGCCAAGAGATACGGCAATGCGGACATAGTGGGCCGTGTGCAGAAAGGTAACGGGGTCCTTCTGGAACCCGGTAACATACTGTACGACAGGTACTGATCAGCTCAGCCTGTTTATGTTGAGCTTAGCGAGCTCCACCAAGGACTGCTTGTACGGGCTGTCGGGCAATATGTCGAGGGCCTCCACGGCCTCGTCGACGTAATCCTGGATGATCAGCTTGCAGTCGTCTATGGCCTCGGTCTGCATGATGAGCTCGCGCACCTCATCCAACGAGGAACCTTTCCTGATCTTCCCGCGAATCTTGTTGCCGAGCTTCACATCGCGGAGCGCCAGAATCGTGGGCAGAGTTATAACGCCCTCGCTCAGGTCCCTCATGGCGGTCTTGCCCGATACCTTCTCGGACCCCATCAGATCGATGAGGTCGTCTGCGATCTGGAAGGCCATGCCGTAGAGCTGACCGAAACGGGCCATCTCATCCTTGACGTCGCCGGCCACATTCGCTGCGATCGCGCCAGTCCTGGCACATTCGGAAAGGAAGGCCGCGGTCTTGCCTGCGATGACCTGATAGTACTCCTGCTCCAATATGTCGAGGTCGAACTTGTGGTTGTACTGCATGAACTCGCTGTCGGCGAGGGCCGACCCCATCTCGATGATGCTGGTAAGGAGCTCCGGGTTGGAGTCGAACAGCGTCATCGCCTTGACCAGCATGGTGTCGCCGGTGGTCAGGGCCTTGCGCACACCGTACTTCTTGTACGTGGCCAGCTTCCCGCGGCGGCTCTCACTCTCGTCGTTGATGTCGTCATGCATCAGAGTGGCCATGTGGACCAGCTCCGCGGCGGCGGCATACCTGAGGACGTTGACCCTGTCATCGCAGCCGCAAGCCCTGCACACGAGCACGACCATGGAGGGACGGATCATCTTCCCGGGAGAGTCCAGGGCATAGTCCATGACCTCCTGCAGATCGGTATTCGTATCACGGGTGGCCTCGCGCATGATCCTGGAGACCTCCTGCAGATCATCGGAGATAATATCCTGCCAACCGCTAGAACCCTCTGCCATCGGCCTACCCATCCCCTCTATACTATAATTTGATTATCCCTGCCGCGGATGGATCGGCGGCCCCAGCGGGATCGAATAGTGACCTGTCCTCAGATGACCGCGGTGGTTCAGCTCTTGTAATGGAGCACTTGGATGGCCGTCATTATGACCGATGTGGATGTTGTGCGCCCGGATCTCACCGAGCTCTCGAGCAGACCTTTGAGATCGGATTCTTCCAGCATCCCCGTGTCCAAGATCGTCCTGAGGGTGTTCATGTCGTTATCGAGGATCGCATGCTCCGCCATCGGGACCGTGCGCGACTTCATGTACTTGACGTACTTCTCGCGGTTCTCATCGGTCAGGTTGATGGGGTTGGTGAGCCTGGACATGACCGTCTCCTCGTAGATCCTCTGATGGGATGCCAGGAGCTCGTTGTCAAAATCCGGGAACGCCATGGTGTACCCAGTCAGGAACGTGAAGGAGAATCCGTCGCCGCAGTTGACCTGACAGTCTGTGCTACCCACCCACTTGAAGGTATTGAACGTCTCGAAATCGCCCATGTAGTTGATCGCCCTCAGTCCGGATGTCGAGATGAGAGCATCCGGGGACGCCCTTACCACCGATCCGGGGATGACCAGGTTGCGGTTACCGGGTCCGTGGGAGTCCCTGAGGAACCCTTCTCCGAGGGACACTACCGGCACCCCGTGCACGGAGTTGGGGACCACGATGTTCGCGTCGTTGGTGATCAGTCTGACGATCTCCACGCCATCTTCCAGCATAACGGTCTCGATCCTTGCGGTCATCACAATCCCTCCATCATGTCCTGCAGCCTCTTGTTCCGGCCGGAGCTGAGCATCTCATAGTTGTATCTGTAAAGGCTCCCTCCGGGCTCGGAGAACATCACGATGCTGAAGCACGACATCATGCCTGTCAGGAGCGACACGGTCTCCGGACCGGTGCCGAAGGAGAGCTTCGCGAATTCCATGGCGTTCTCCAGATGCGCCTCGAAACGCTCCGAGCTCTCCTCGAGTGTCTTCGGGAGTTCGCTTATGCGCTCCGGCTCGTTGAGGCACAGCATGCAATACTGCAGCCCGTGCCTCTCCTCCGCGGTGAGATTCGACTTGAGCCTGGTCTTGATCTGGCCGAGGGTCACCTCCGGCTCCTTCTCGAAGAGCTCCTTAGCATACTTGATGGACATGCACATTCCGGCCTCGGAATTGATCCTTCCTATCAGGATCGATACGATGGCCAGCCTGCCCTCGGCGCTCACCGTGCCGGGCCTCTCGTCGAAAGACCCTGCCAATATGGCGTCCGCGTTGTAGTCCTCACTGTACTTCTTGTAGAAGGCCCTGTACTTGTTGAATTCGGAAGCGATCTCGGGATCCCTCACATACTGGGAGATCAGCCCGATGCCTGCCCATGTCCCATGGGACTCGTATTCGTTGAGGACAACGGACAGATCCTCCCACGCACGCGGGGTGACGAACTGCTTCCCGTCCACCGTGCGCTCGATCTTGAGCAGGTTCTGGGGCTTCACCTTCAGATAGTAGGTTATCGCCTCGTTGATTCCAGCGCTCATGGCATACTTCAGCCACACGTCCGTGTCCTGTTCCACCTCGATGATCCTCACCCTGTCCAGGGTGGCGACGTCGAATTCCCTCGCGGAATCATTGAACTCCTGGGGGTTGCCTGCGGAGACCAGGATCCATCCGTCCGGGATAAGGTGTGGTCCGAACTTCTTGTTCTGGAGAAGGTCGAGCATGGCGGGCGCCAGGGTCTCCGATACGCAGTTTATCTCATCTATGAACAGGATCCCTTCGGTCTTACCCTCATTCTGGATCGCATCATAGACGGACGCAACGATCTCGCTCATGGTGTACCTGGTCACCGTGCATTCGATACCTCCGTACATCACCTTGGATATCATCGGCAGCCCGATTGCGGACTGGCGGGTATGGTGGGTGATGGTGTAGGGCACATAACCTATGTTCAGCTCGGCGGCGATCTGCGACATGATTGCGGTCTTCCCCAACCCGGGGGCGCCCAGCAACATGATCGGCCTCTGCCTGGAACGAGGGATGACATAATTCCCCGCTTCATCCTTGGAGAGATAGGCCTCTATTGCATCCTTAACGTGGTCCTTGGCTTCCTGAATGTTCATCATGGGCGATGTTATATGGCATCCGTCGGATAAAATATAGATTGGATTTTCTGTCCTTACTCAGCCAGCTGATTGGTGCCGATCATGACCTTTATCGCCCAGGGGGGCACCTCCCTGTCCAGGAACCTGTCGTCACAGAACAGGAACGCCACCGGATAGCTCGGCTTAACATGAGGGTATGTCCCCATGCCGTCCGTGAAATAGATCAGCCCACGCAGATCGGAGAACTGACCCTCTTCGATGAGATTGTCGACGTAGTAGAACACCGGCCTGAAGTCCGTCCCCTTGCCTCCCAGGAGCTCGAACTCGTTCAGCATCTGACCCATGTCGGCACGGCTCCTGATGACGGTGTCGGACCTGACGTCCTCGTCGCACTGGATTATATGGAGATTGGTCCTGCGCGATATCTCGCACTGCTCCATGATGCTGTACACGTCCTCGATGAATTTCACCACCGGTCCCTTCATCGTGGATCCGGAGGTATCCACGGCTATCACGAAATCCTCCACCATGGGGCTGTTGGAGAACTCCACGGCATCCAGGAAGGGGATGTTGCCGTATAGCGAAAGACCGTACGCGTAATAGGCGGGATCGAACTCGTTCAGGTCCAACTTCACCCTCTCCCTGGTGGTCATGAACTTCCTGAGGAATGCGCGGTAATCGGTCTTCTTGCGGTTATGGAGACGGAGCACGCGCATGAGCGCGCCCGACTTGTCGGACAGGTTCTTGGAGAAACCCTCGATCTCCACCATCATCTGAGCTGATATCTCCTGCCATTCGGGATGGGGTCTCCCGTCCCTGTGGTCGTGGCCGTCCGTGCGGAACAGGGGAGGATAGGTGTTCATCTGCCACTCCGAGACCTCCGCCAGCTCCGCGGCGATGAGATCCACCAACGGTGCCCCCGCCTTCTTCTGGATCCTCTCGAATATGAAGATGCGGTCATCCTTGCCGCTGGTGGATGTGTGGGGCGTCTCGAGCATGTCGAGGGCGTATTCGACGATCATATCCTCCGCGAGATCGCGCAAGGGGTCCTCGTTCTTCGTCAGATGGCCCAGCACCAGATGGAGCACCATGTGGGCGATGACCCTGGAGATGATGTTCGGATCCGTCTTGAAGTCCTCGATGACCCTGTCGGCGTAGAAGTAGAGGTGGCCACTGTCGGAGTAGTACATGCCGTCGCCGCTGAGGACCACGGTCTCGATGGTCAGCACTGGCTGAGTCATGAACCTCAGGTCGGTGCACAGGTCCATGCGGCAATGGGCCACTATCTCCTCCGCAACCTCTACACGGTCTCTCGTCATGCTACCGACCTACGAATCCGACTACGTAGACAAAAAACCCATGCTAGTAGGATGGGTTCGGACAGAAAATCCCATCAATAGTTGAGCTTGGCGTAGATGGCACCGCAGACCGAGCCGAGAGCGGCGCAGGTCTCAAGGGAATAGCCCCCGGTGGTGATGTCGAGGTTGAGCTTCGGTATCCTCATCACATCCTTCGGGACCCCGTGGGGCCCGATGCCGAATACCAGGAGGATGCTCTGGCCGCCCTCGATCATCTCGGTGAGCCTGCCGACGGACACCTTCTTGGATTCCTCCGCCCTGCAGGTGGTAAGGACTGGCTCGCCCAGCTGCGGAGGGAACCCCTTGGTCGGGTATGGGAACCTCTGGAAGCGGCCCTTCTCGGCCAGGTCCACGAAGTAGTCCCCATGGTGGCCGATGCTGGTGGTGCCGGCGATCCAGTTCGCGACCTCCACGGGCGTCCTGGTGCTCTCCGGGATCGGGAACCCGAACAGGGCCAGGTTCATGTCGAAGGCCATGGCCAGGTCGCCCGCGCGGGCTATGATCCTCCTGTGCGGCTCCCTGAAGTTCTGGTCGTACGAATTATACAGACCTATCGTCACCCGTCCCCTGCCCATCGGTCTTCTTCCTCCTGCCTACAATGGCGAACCTGTCGCCGTCCATGAATATCTCGTAATCCGGATTCTCCGCCTTGAGGGCCTCGACCTTGCCAAGGACCTCCATCATCGTGAGCTTCTCCGCCCGGAAGTCTATGAATATGCGGTCAGGTTCCATAGGGCGACCTCGCGGAATGGGATGTAGAAGAGATGGTGCCGTGAGCCGGGCTCGAACCAGCGACTTCGTGATCTTCA
>Ga0310786_10009837_pt1 | contig 12085 bp, 14 predicted proteins | sample AusTroGonzalo_MG_FD_203881 | JGI IMG/M metagenome (GOLD analysis project Ga0310786, IMG submission 203881) | Bovine rumen microbial communities from tropical cattle in Woodstock, Queensland, Australia - Gonzalo_03 (v2) (version 2) | ecosystem: Host-associated > Mammals > Digestive system >...
TATTAATGAATGACATAAAGGAATGAAGACCAGGCTTACCACTTCAATATGTATAAGCCACTGGTATACTACATACACCTTAAGATACATACTGGTTATAGTCTATACTGTGTGATATATATAGGCATAATAAAAGACCTACAGCTTATTATTACCATAGGTCAATGTTATACTACTTAAGTATACTGGTGGTTTGGTTAATGGCATACTTAATCTTGTTAAGGTCAAATGTGGCTTTGTATATTCTGTGTTCAATAGTGTGGTGATGTTTTAAACTAAGAAGGTTTAAGTTCTTCTTTCTTGTATTAGACTTACTTGTAATACTTTCATTAAGGTCAAGATACATATTGTTATCTTGTGCTTCCTTAATAATGGTATCTTCTAATTCAGCATACTTATTGTATATGTCTATAAGACTATAATTAATGTCTTGAATAGGAATGTGAATATGTAAAGCACACTTGTCAGTAATAGTAGCAATCCTTTTTAAACCATCTAAAACTTGTCTTAGATATACATTATTGCTACATATATTAAGTTCATAACCATTTACAGTTGGTTCTGGTTTGAAAACAACCTTATCTAAGTAGTCTTCTTTGTTGTGTATTTCATTAACAAATAGAAAAGGAATACTTTTAAATGTATCAAAAATATTCCTTAAATCTGCTTGAAATTCTATTTCTAAACCTACCATTATTAGTATTGTTCAGGACCATAAACAGAAATAATCATAGTTGCAGCATCTACAACATAATCTGTGTTATCATCAGTAACTTGGAATTGTTCTGCTTTTACAATATATTGTAAAATACCAGTTCCAGTCCAAGGTCCATCTTCGCCACCTTCACTAAAATCATAATAAACAGTAAGTGGACATCTGCCTATTCTTGTAGTTAAATCATCTACAGTATAACTATATTGTCCTTCACCATCTGCTTCTAAAGCAGCATAAAATGAACCTAAATAATAATTAGTTACTTCAAGTTCATTTGTAGCTGACAAATATACGTTTATTAAACATAAGTCTTTTTTAGAACCAACTTCAATAACATTATTATCTACATCTCTTAAATTACTACCATCATAACTAACAGGTTTATCTATCATTCTTTTCATAATAATACCTCCGAAAATAATTGAAGTGTTGCTTTACTGATGAACGGTACAGAAAGCATAAGAAACCTACCAAAATTATTTGATTTAACACTTGAAATTTCACTTATAATCAATCTTTATATATAAGGTATACAAATATATAGTCTTACTAATAAAAATTGATTGTAGACTAAATTTTAAGCACTATAAATAGCTTTTACAAAAGTATGATTAGAAATATAACCAGTTGCTTGATAATGTAAGAAGTATGTCCAATAATCACCTTGTGCATTTTCTTGTTCACGAACTGCTTGGTAATTAGTATGTAATTTAATTCCACGATTATCTACTAATAAAGCATATAAGTTGTTATTTTCTTCACCACCAAAGTCATCGATAATGACAATCTTAGCTGGAATAGCTAACTTACTTGAATCAAAAGCGGCACTTAATGATTCTACTTCAACAACAGGCATAACACCTTTCAAAATATACAATGTTAATCCTTCTTCAGCACCTATTGTACTTCCACTAAGTGAAGTGGCTTCGGAAACAAATTGTGCTTCTTCACAAGCTGCTTTAATGACCTTAATAAATTGGTCAGAAGTAGTAGAATCTACAGGAACAGCAGCTGTAGTAAATGTTTTTAATGTAACTTCAAATACATAAGGATTTGATTGTGCAGCTAATGTTGCTAATGAATTGTTAACAGCAGCAGTCCAATTCTTGTTAGTAATGTAATACTTACTTGATTGACTGTAAATATGACCAACTTTACAAATAGTGCTGTTTGTAGTATAAGCAATAGCAGGATTATGTGCCATATTGGCAAACTTGCCTAGAATAGATTTCTTTGTTTGGTACTTCCACACACTTAGACTATCATATAGCCTTTTAATAACTAAGTTTACTAAGTTACCATAATCAGTTGCATTAGTAAATGCTACTTGATATAAGTCATTATCTACAGTTGTAGCAAATGTTTGCTTTTCTAATCTTTCACTATAAACTGTTTCATCAAATGTTGGACGATATGGTTTTAAAGTGTCTTCAGGATTACCTGATGTTTCGAAATTGTTGAATGCTTTAGCAGGCACAAGTCCTGTAAACCATTCTTCCAAATAATCACCAAATTCATAATAATCGCCATCTAATTCTGGTAATTTATCAACAAAACTTCCATCGATTACTATTTCAGCCATTACCTTATTAATTAATTGTGAAATTCCTTCACGTGATGCAACAAAACTAGAATCAGCAATAACAGCTGAACTAATCATAGATGCAATCATAGTTTTTAATTCTTTTAATGTCATTCTTGATTGTGCCATAATTTTTTACCTTCCATATTATTTATTATTAGGATTATTTTTAATGTAGTTTGTTATAAATGATTCTACATTAAATTCTGTGCTTTTTCCATCATCTACTTTGGTATTTTCGTTAACTTTAAAAGCTGTAGTTTTAAACAAATCTTTATAATCCTTCAAGATAGATTTGTTTTCATCAGCAAGTTTGTTGTATTCACTTGCACAGTCATCTACTTGTTTATTGATAACTGCTATTTTTTCAACAGTAGTTTTGTCTTCTGTACTGTCTAATAGTTCACTAATACTTTTCTTTAATTCATCAAAATTATTCATCTTTACCACCTTTTAATTTTTCTATTTCATTTAGAATATCTTTCAATTCTTCATTGTCAATCTTTCCATCATTGTTTTTGTACAGCTTAATCTTAATCACAATAGTGCATATAGCAGCAACAATAGAAATAACAAATGCTACAATACTAATAATACTTTCAACATCTTGAAGTGAAAGTCCTAAAATCAAACATATATAATGTAAATACATTGTTATTTTACTAGACATATATAAATACCTTTCTAAATTCATTAGACCAGTCAGTATATAAGTTTCTAATTGTATCATCTAATTCAGCTAGTCTACTTAATATACTAACATTTGTTTTTGAAGATGATTGTGTAACATTTGTTGTGTATTCATCATCTGCATATAGTCCACCATCTTGTGGTGTGTCATTAAATCTACTAATTGTTTCAGTAGTTAATTCATTTAATAAATCTGATTTATTTGCTTCATATAATTCAATAAGTTTACTATATCTTTCATATGTTAAATTAAGTTGTGCTATGAATCTTCTTGTAAAATCTTCATATACTGCTGTCTTTTCAGCTAATGTAGGTTCTACAATGTCAAAAGGATTACAATAAGGAACATCTACATATCCTATAGTTTCTTCCTTATATCTAGCCAAAATATATTTGGAAAATAAAATATTTGCATAAGTACTACCAACTGGTTCACTGTTTAATTCAGTAGTAAAATTGTATTTATAGATTAACATTTGTTTTAATAAATCAGTACTACTAAGTCCTAAATCATATCTTATAGACCAATCATCATAGCCTATATAGTCAAACCAATTTTTAAGTGTGTAATAATTTCTTTCATAATTAGTTTCCATCTGTTTGACCTCCAACTTGTCTATTAGTATTATCTTCTAATGAATCTAAACCTTCTTCATATAATGATTGTGTAGGTTTAATGTTAGATTTTAATGTAATTTTAACACCATATAAATCATTAATGTCATCTAAGAAGTCTTGAATACATTGTTTAATTTCTTCGTTAAATGCATTGATTTCCACATTGTTAGCATTTTCTTGGTCTAATAACATTCTATCTTTAGTGCCATCAGTAGTAGCGTTATCAATACCTAATATATTAAAACACTGTGATTCATAGTCATAATATAATTGTACTAGCTTATCAATATTATACTGATTGTTTAATGTTACTGCTTTAAGTAAACTAACATCATCAATATCAATAAATACTACTGGTTCGTGGTTAAGTATTCTTGCCATTAAATCATCTGCTTTTTGTTTCATTTCAGGTGTGATACCAAACATAAATGGACTGTTTTGTAAACCTAACTGTGTATTAATTATCAGCTGTATTTCAACCATCCTATCAATATAATATTCAACTAATACTTTAATTGGCTTTCTAGCAGTATTACACCAACCAATAACACAATCTTTATCTACTATCTGGTCACTAATTGGAATGTATGGAACATTGTGTAGATTAATTAATCTAACCACTTCTGATTCTTGATATAAGTCATAGTAAGTTGTTGAATATGGTGTAAAGTATAAGCCTTCAACACCATCAATTAAATCATTCTTTTTACCTGCTACAGTGCCTTCATTCCAATAAGATTTCATTATGAATCTACGTTGTTTTCTACTTAATGGTTCAAATACAAATCTACCAATCCATAATCTAAAAAATTTGTTATCTAATGCTTGTTTAATTTTGGCACGTAGTATGTCAATATCTGTGTTTTTGTATTTCTTTTTAGACATAATTCACCTTCCTATAATAAGTTTGTTATTACTGCTAATGTAAAGTCAGCAGCTTCTTTGTTCTGTACTTCTAATTGTGCTAATTTATTTTTATATTCTGAAATTAATTGTTCATTTTCTTGTGTTTGATTATGTAAGTTTGATAATTCCATAGCTGTTACTAATAACTTTTGATATTGAATATGTTTATATTGTTCATATGTGTGTTTATCTAATTTTTCACTTTTATATAAGTCTTCCAAACAAAAGTTATATGAATTTTCTAAAGCCTTGTCTAAAAGAACTTTCGAAGTATTTTGTAGATAATTATGTAATACTTGTCCATAATCTTTTTCATTTGCTTTAGATACTTTGTATAAATCCAATCCATAACCTTTTAATGTATATTGTAATGCTGTGGCTAAATCTTGTGATATTCCTGTATATGTTAAATGATACCTATTGTCTATTTCAAACATTACACGGTCATCAGATAATATACCAGTTGCAATAATAGCATATTCAACAATAAGTTGATGCAATATTTTAATTGCACTATTTACTTGTTCTAATGTTTTAGTGATTATTGTTACTTGAATTTTATTAGTATTTAACATATTGTTTCTAATATTTTTTTGCATTGCAATATTCAGTTGTTTATTGTTTTCATTTAATAATTGTAATGTAAACTTTGTATGATTTAATAATTCATAATACATTTCAAATTCTTGCCATTTACTTGTATCATAATCATCAAACCACTTCTTTCTACAAGTATCAATGTCATAGTTTTTCTTGACAGCATAAAATGCTAAACTAAAACATTGAAGTTTCTGGATTCCAGTATTGTTGTTGCCAGTCATATGTACCACCATTATTATGATATACTGTAACACCTGCTTTATATCTTGCAATTAAATCTTGTTTAAAGTTATCATATGCATTACTATTTGCTGCAAATACAGGTTCACATTGAATATAATTAAACCAATATCTACTTGTTGTATCAGGAATACCAGGTTTATTTAAAGCATAACCACATCTATGAAATAAGTCAAATACTGATACTTTTAAATCAGCACTAATTTCATATATTGTTTTATGTAATTTATTTCCATTGTAATAATGTAATAAGTTAACATCATTCATATTAGAAACTTGAACTGCACTATTTTGTGTTTCATTAATCTTTTGTGCTAAATTTCTTTCTTGTGTTACTGTAGTAGATATACTATTAGCAATTCCACCAACAGCAGTTGTGGCTAATGATACAGCTGCAACAGCACTAATACCACCAGTAGCACCTGCTAATGCAAATGATGCAATAGCACCAGCAATAGCAGCGCCTGTTCCTAACCAACTACCAGCTATTGACATATTTGCTTGTTTTCTATCATAATTATAACCAACACGCATATAATTCAAATATTCACTTGTATATAAACCAATTTCATTATTTCTATTACTTAATAAGTAATGGTCATAATTACCTTGTTCATTATAAGTTTGACCTACTATTGACCACTTAAATGCTAAATCAGAAGATAAAGTATTAGATTGTTTATATTCTACTTTTATTTGTGGTGTAGTATTATTTAATATTGATATTTGTTCAAAATTAACAGGACTTGTAAAACTATCATAAACTAAATTGTAGTTGTAAAAATCACTGTGTAATAATTTAGGTTCATAACTTTGACTTTTACCTAATCTAGTAAATGCTGCTTTTGTTACAGTTTGCGCACCACTAAATGTTAATGAATATTGACTTGATAATAAATCAGCATTAAACTTATCATTTAAAAATTCATTATTAAGATTTGTTAGTTTAAAACAACCACCAGCATATTGCCAACCAGCAGGTAAATTAATACTATTACCAGTCCAAGTAATACCAATAGGACAATAAGGACATTCAATGATTTTAACTATCTTACTATCAGTTTTATTAACATCATTTATATTTATTGAATAGTTTACACCATCATTCATTGCACCTACACGTAAATAAACAAATGCTTCATTTTCAACTTCTGAAACTTGATATGTATCAATATTGGTTAATCTATAACCAACCATATTAGTTACTGTAATTGAACTTGTAGATATTGGTGATGGCTGTGTAATTCCATCTGCTATTGGTGTTATTCTAATATTGCTACTATCTTTTTCTATTTTAAAACCAACATATAAAGGCCAATCAGTCCAGTTATATGATGAACCAGCATAGAAGTTTGGATTGTCTGATTTTAAAATGTAAATATATTGCATTGATAAATCATCAAAAAATGCTGAATTAATAACTTTACTTGATACATAACCAGAAGCAGTTGGTACTGAAGTTCCAGGAACTAATAAACATTCTAGTGGATATTTTTCATCATTAACATCTGCATTATTTTTATATACTAAATACCACATACTTGATTTAGTATCAATAGTTGATGCAATAGTATTGTCTGAATATTGATATTTAACACCATTAATACCTTCAGATACTTTATCAACAATTTTAGTAATACTATAACTACTACCAGGTGTAAATGTAGCAGAAGCATAAAATCTATCTTTATGTTGTCTAATAATGTTTGTTTTGTTTGTAAACGTAAAGTCAGTAGCAAATGTATTAACACTATCAATACTACATTGTAATTCAACAGTATTTGCACTACGCCAAGTTGGTTTCATTATAAAGTAATAGAAATGTTTATTGTCTTGATAAAGGTCAAGATAATTACCAACAGCTGTACCAACATAACTTTGGTCAACTTCAATCTTAATAACTATATCTAAATCAATCTTTTGATACTGAAATTTATCATTTTCATATATAGCAGTTAAGTCAGCTAAATAATCAGCAAGCTGGTCTACTTTTGCATTTCTTTCAGGTGTTAATTCACATTTATAAATTTTTATTGAACTTGTTGCCATATAACCTCCGATATAATTTCATCTTCTTTTTTATCCATCAGGAAAGAAGGCTAGAAAACCTGTTAATGTTCTATAATAAACTGTAGACTTGTTCCATCAAGTCATAACTTAAAATTGATTGATATGTAATCTTTCTATATTGAAATGCTTTACATAATCTATCAAATACTTTGCCACTATTTCCATATAGATAAGTTCCATTAGTTAAATCTTTATATTCAAATACCATTATTGTTCCATCTTTTGTTGTTGAATAATTGTCATCAACAGTACAGTGATAATAAGGTTCAGAAGGAAGCCAATTTGTATTAAGAAATATTAATAGCTTATGACCATTTAACATAAATATAAAGTATAACTTATAATATTTAGGCATAACTGGTTGTAGCATAATATTTTCATCATTGATACTTTCACCACCAAAAGCATATTTTGTGTAGCTATCATCAAATTCATATAATGGATTTTTCTTTAAAATGTATTGTTTTAATTCTTCTGTTAACACAGCACATTCTATAATCCAATTACTACCAACCTGAATGCTACCAGGTTTTAATGCTTTATAATCAACATTCCACCAAATAAAGTATGGATTAACCTTGGAATAAGGATTACCTAAAAACAATGCACGTAATGGTATAGTTCCATCATTTGAACGCTGTAAAGTATTGTATAATTCACGATACTTGAATGTTTCATCATTAATATATTTTTCACCGTGGTACTTATCTATAATAAATTCATCAAATAATATACAGTGCAGTTTAGGAATTACTTGGCCTTTTAATCGCAACAATGGAATTGATAATGCTATTATTCTAAAAAACAATATTGCATTCTTATCTTCATCTTGATTGTGTTTAATACAAACATCAATAGTTCCACTACTAATTGAACTTCTTTTATACACTAATTTAATAGGTTCAAACAAGAACTTATTTAAGCCATTTTCAATATCAGGTATATAAGTGTCTGTAATATCAGCTTGTATTCTTCTTATTACTGCAGCTGTATAACCACCTTCTAATAACTTTCTGTACAGCCATAGCCACGCATTTGTTGTTTTACCTGGTTCACGTGGACTGATGACTGCATTAAAAGGTTTGTTGTAAGATAATATTTTGTTAAAGTTATAATGAATATCATCAACTTTACTTTTATCTATTTTTGGTAATTCCATCATAACTTTTAACTTCCAAATATCATAGGACTAATTTCACTACCAAAACCTAGATTGTTCAATTCACTTAACATATTACCAAATTGTAATGTAAATGCTACACCATTTTTATCTAGTGTAGGTAAAGTTCTGTATTTATCAAATAATTCAGCTTTCTTTAATAATTTTTTAGTGTTAGGTGTAAATTCATCACCTACAATAGCTTGACTAATGTCATAATAATTATTTACTTCTTTAATTAAGAAATCAATAGGTTGTGTCTTTTTACCTAATGCTTTCTTTAACATTTTTGCTTCTTCATATTTAACACGAAATGTTGCTAAATCTTCAATATTAGTAAATGCACGTTCAACTGATTTTCCAGTTGCTTTATATTTTGTTGACATCTTACTAACATAAGCTGCACGTTCTTTTAAATATCTATCAAAAAGTTTACCTAACATTTTAAAACTTGTTTTATAATTTGCCATTATTAATTACCTCCGTAATAATATATTTTGTGTTCATCACTATCATAAGTAAAATGTCTTACACAGTCATATTGATATATTTCGTGCCAAGACCATTCATTACGATTTTTAATTGCATCAATAGCAGTCACGCCTTGTACTTTTGTTTCTACTGTGCCATCATCAAACTTAATTTGATAACTACCAGCAGATTTAAAATTAACTGTAACATCTTGATAGTCTAATTCAATATTACCTAAATCTTTACCAAGATAAGATTTTAATGAATCATATAATTCTTGTGTTAAAGTTCTAAACCAAATACCATCAACATTAAATGACATTGCTAAACTTCCGTTTAAAGTAACCATCTTATAAAGTTTGTCCATATAAGCATTGTGCCAATCTAGTGTAGCTTTAGCAATATGTGACCATTTATAACAACATAAGTTACTATACATATAACCAATTGACATATTTAATACTGATTTATAAATTGGATTAGTTTTACGCATACTATAAAGATATTCAATAACAGGTTTAAATTCAGGATATACTTGTGTTAATGCATATGGAAATGCACTATGAATATCAAGATGCCACATATCATTCCAGTCTTTATCAATACCACATAAGTTATTATGTAACATCTTTCTAGCTGGAAATACTACTGCTTCTGCTGTTTGTTTAGCAGAAACTATATCATTATTAGCATAATCATTAAGATTAATACCAAAGTCTAAACATTTCTTTTTAAATATATTGAATGCTTTAAAACCACTGATTGTTTCAGTATCTGTGTTTTCAGTCTTTCTAAAAGCATATTCTAAACACCAACATTTTGTATATGCAAACATATATAGTTTTAAACTAAACTTATGTTGCACTACTGCATACGCATACATTTGTGCTTTACAACCAGTTTTAAAACCACCAGATTGTGTATTTTGAATTCTACTGATGATTCTATTGTCTGCTAATTGTTCACACATATCAATATATCTATTCATTGCTTCTGTTGTGATTTCATTTGGAATTATTTGATTAACAGGCATTTTAATTCTATTAATCTTACGATAATCACCTTCATAAGCATTATAATTGTCACTTAATTCATTTATCAATGTATCTAACATTTCAAAACCTTGTTCAATTGTCATAATTGTACCTCCGATATATTCAAGAAACTAGGACTATTAAAGTGTACTGTCCAACGTTTATCAGACGTTAATGTAGTTGGCAGAACCTAATCCGTGATATCCAATCTTTATCTTACATTATACAGCAAGAACAATAATAGTCCAAGTCATAGGCATATTAATTATTTAATTTTCTTTTGGCAAGATATTCATTAACTTTATCAATCATTGTGTTGTTAAGATTAATATCACTACCAGTATTTTCATTCAAATCTATTACACTATTTCTTGTGTTATAGCCAGTTCTAGATTTTAACAAACACAATTGTCTTTTATTATCTTTAACATCAAAGTAGATACCATAAACTGTACTTGACCATCTAACTAAACCAATAGATGTACTAATATCACCAATATTCATATCAGCAATACTTTTATATTTGTTAGCATTTCTATTTAATTGCCAACTTAATACAATGCTAGTATTTGTTGATGCTTGTACTAATAATTTAGCAAATTCATTTCCTTGATTATACAAAGAAGTGCCATCTTCACCTGTTATAAACATATCTAAACCATCAATAAATATAATGTCATATGTTTGATTAACAGCTGCTTCAACAATTTCATTCATTATATTAACTGAATCTAAACATTCAGCAAAGTTAAAGTAATCTAAATTATCTTTATTCATCTTATAAGGTAGATTCTTAAATCTATCATAGTCAATACGTTCAAGATTTTCCAAAGATACATACAAAATATGATAGTTCTTTTCAATCAACTTACCAGCAAGATGTGTTAAGGTTAAACTTTTACCAATACCACTTGCTGCTGTAAATAGTGTAATACCACCTTTAAGAATACCACCTACAATACTATCAAATCTATCACAACCAGTTTCTAAGAATTCAATTGGTTTGATATTGTTATCATTCATTTCACTTAACTTCTTGACATTTAACATATTAGTTAACCTTCCAGTTTTGAATGAATTTAACTGATTGTGGTGCAAAGTCTACCAAATCCTTAATATTGATATAAACAATTTCACCATTAACATCAGCTTTACGTAAGGAATTTTTAGTCCATTCATAATAATCATTTAATGCTTTCAAAGTACAAACTAATACATTACCTTTGCAATCAGTGAAGAAGAATTCATCAACACAGTTCTTTTCAACTGCATAAGTAAACCAACCTTTGCCATCAATACTATCATTATTGTTGTTAGTGATTTCCAATACTATTTCACCACGACTAACTGCATTTTGATTTTTAACATCATAATAATGCCATAATTCAGGTTCATCAAAATCACTTCTTTTATAGTAGATACCATCAAAATGACAGTAACCTTCAGTTCTTTTCACACTATAACCGTGTGCTTTAATAAAATTGGCAATGTAATCTTCACCTTGTTTGCCACGAACAAGACTACTTGTAAATAGAATATCTTTCTTCATAAAGACCTCCGAAATTCAAATGCAGCATTACCTGCAATCTTGACTTAATATCTATACAATAAATTTAGTCTTAGAAATTTATTATCTACATATATATTATACAACATCTTTATATATAATATAACTAAATATGCATAAGAAAATGTTTTCATTTATAATTTAACACATATTCTTACAATAAATTTAGTCTTAACTTTCTACTAAAATTATATCATATTTAGATTATATTGTCAAGTGGTTTAAGATTATTTTAAGGTTCATTTAAGGTTTTCTTCCTTCTTCCACTTACATATATATATTATATCACAGTTTCTGTTATTTGTCAAATCTACATCACCACACTATTGAACACAGAATATACAAAGCCACATTTGACCTTAACAAGATTAAGTATGCCATTAACCAAACCACCAGTATACTTAAGTAGTATAACATTGACCTATGGTAATAA
>Ga0310786_10009838_pt1 | contig 12085 bp, 15 predicted proteins | sample AusTroGonzalo_MG_FD_203881 | JGI IMG/M metagenome (GOLD analysis project Ga0310786, IMG submission 203881) | Bovine rumen microbial communities from tropical cattle in Woodstock, Queensland, Australia - Gonzalo_03 (v2) (version 2) | ecosystem: Host-associated > Mammals > Digestive system >...
CGGCGGAGTAGGATGCCTTGCATCTCTTCACAAACTTCTCCTTGTCAATTCCGTCCTCAGGCTTGAGGGCGTTGCCCGCTGTCGTATAGGAGTTGAACCACCACGAACGGATGTAGTAGTAGTACACGGACTCCTTGATGTTGAAGAACTCCTTGAACTCGTCAATGTGGCAGTCGTGGAGATTGATTTCGTCAACAATGCTCTTCACGATGTCAATGGTAACCATAGTGAGGGTGTCAACGAACTCAAGGATTTCGTCCTTGTACTCCTTCTTGTTGAGGTTATCGTCAATGTACTCCTCAAGAATCTTGCGGTCAATGACATCGCCGAACGACTTGAGATAACGGATACGGGAAGGACGGCTGATAAGGTTGTCGTTAACCTTCAAATCATTGGTGGTAAGAAGGAAAACATGGCAGCAGTCGCCGCTGTAAACACCGTCCATAATGGAAAGGAGGTCCTCGCCTGCGCAGTTCTCGTCCTCACCGCACTGGAGGCGGAAGTTCTTCTCGAACTCGTCGAAGAAATACACGCAGTCGTGATTGATAGAGGCGAGGAAAGTAGCCAAACCAGGATAAGGTTGGTCGCAGACAATCACAGGGAGTCCGAGCTTGTTGGCGAGATACTTTGCTGTGACAGTCTTTCCAGTACCCTTAGCACCGTTCAACAGAACACCAAGGTTGTGCTTATGCTCCTGCCTGTTGTAGGTGTTGAGAACATGCTGAATAAGTTTCTCGTCAAGCCCATACAACTTGAAATTAAAGGTGAAGGTGTCCCCGATTCTTTCGAGGAGAATTTCACCCGTCACGGGATGTTGGACGGTACGGTAGATACCGTCATCCAGGGTATCCGAAGTGACGAAATTGTCTTCTGTGAGGCTGTAGATGTCGCCTCGTCTCATAAAAATTTTTGCCATATCAATATCTTAAAACTGTACAAATATACAAATTTAGTTCGTAAAAACAAAATCAATCAACGATAGTCAGGAACATTCCGTACCCGTGCCACAATGTGTCGGACAAATCATATTCGTCCTTGCAGGCGAACTCCTCAAGATACAAGTTGAGATTTTCCCTGTGGATAACACCCGTCCCGTTGTCGTAGTCAAGCACATCGGGTTTCTTTCCGATTAGTCTGTCGGCGAAATCAGCGTTATTGGAAACAGTGTCCTTGAACGCCTCAAGCGTCATTGTCTTAGTACATTTCATATCTGTCCCTCATATCCCACTTTCTGCCATCACAAATGACAGTGTAGTTGTCAACAATTTCAACCTTCTTGTACTTGCACTCCATAATCGGCTCCCTGATGTCCCGAAGCGTCTTGAACCTAAGCCCAAGGTCATAGATACCCCACAAGCCGTTTTTCTTGACACCGATTAGGAGATAGCCCTTGTCATAGACATCCTCGAAAATCGGCTCAACCCTCACCGTGAGTCTCGAACTGTTGTTGAGGAATCCGACAAGTCCCGTCTCGTTGTCAACGAAACCGATAAGTTTCTGCGAAGAAGGGATTGTTATGATTCTAACGCCGTCCTTGAGGATACTCTTATTGACTTGATAGTCATTTACATAGGACGAAGTTGAAAGGGTGACGCAGAAAAACGCCACCAAGAGTGCAATGTACTTTTTCATTGTTTATCGTGCTACCTTGACGAAAATGTTACGCTTCACCGTGTAGGGGATGCGAGGCTCGTCAGTGATGATGGAATTGACGATGTTGAGAACCTTGGAATACTCAAGAGCGGAAAGGTCCTCAATCTTGGAACCACACTTGTTCCCCGCCCAACCGTAGGCGTTGATATAACCGTCCTGAATGTCAAGTTTGAGGGAGTGTACGAGCGGATTTTCAAGGTGTCCGCCGTTTTCGTTGAGCCACTTGAAATAGTTGGCGATGGAGATAGTACGAAGGCCACGAACCTTCATAATCTGCTTGAGCGTGCCACGGGCCTGCTCTTTCTTGTAATCGTAAATGTTCCTTTTCATAATAGTAAATTTTATAATGTAGTTTAACAAAAATCATGCCAAACTAAAACGGCAGGTCGTCAACCGCCTTCGTGTCAGGGATTGGCGGAGCCTTCTTGGTAGGATTCTTCTTCCATTCGAGGTATTTCCTCGCCATCTCCTGTGCCTCAACATTCTTGAAATCCTCCTGATTAACCATCCAATCAAGATAACCCGTGGGTTCAACCTCCTCAAGGGTCTTGCCTGAGTGCTTGCCGAATGTCAGTACATACTTGCCAGGGTCTCCCGATACACTCTCGTTCACGGGAATAGGCTCAATTGACACATTCTCGGTAGGTGCAAATGCGAAATCAAGGATTTCCTTTCGGCTTGCTACATAGTCAGCGTCATGGAGCATAAAGTCGAATGGCGATGAAGGTACGGGCAGTCCGTCCTTAGCACCCCACTGTCCCATATGCGAACGGATTCCCTGAGTGAGCGTAGCCATCTCCGAATCGGTGAACACATCGGGCATCTGCTTTGCGAGTTCTTCAACATAGTCAGCCGCCAACATAGGGTGTTCAGCCACGGTGTGCTGTCCGAGTCCGTCACCCTGCTTCTTGATATCGTGTGCAAGGGCCGCAAGGACAAGCATATCGTTTGTACGCCTGTCAACCATATGGCTCGTAGCGAACGCATTGGCGAAATACGCAACACACCTCGTGTGTCTTACAAGTCCTCCCTCGCCGAGGTCAAACGGCGGGTGGTATTTACCACTTGAGGAAGCAGCGACATGGAAAAAGTATTCGGGAGCCTCCTCAATCATCTTCTTTGCGAATTCACGAATCTTCGTGTCGTGAATGTAGTTAAGTTCGTTAGCGAACAACTTAACCCTGTCTTCTTTCTGTACCATACAATGCAAATATACAAAATTAAAATTTTATAAACAAAAGTGGCGGGAGGTAAAACTTCCCGCCACAACCCCAAAAAATACAAAGTTTTTGAAAAACAAACTATATTGCAGAAAACTTATTCCTCACACGGATTCTCCCATACTCAGCGACAATTTTGCCCGTGTGGTTAAAAATACGGCACTTAGGTCGTTCTTCAGTACGATTCACCTTTCGGTTATCGTCCGTCCAACATACTCTGTTGGTCTCACTTCCACGGCGTGAGAGGAGTATTCGCCTTCCTACTGAAATCAGCCCGCATCTTTCCTAATTGAGAAAAAGTGCCTTAATTCCCCTGGTAATGCACAAAACAAACAAAGGTTTTCATTACCGCTTTGGGTTTAATCCCTCAACTTAGTTTAGTTTATCAAAGAACTTTTACGCCAGTTAAGCGTTCTTGACCATGCATTACAAATATACAAAAACCGTATCAAAAAACAAAACTATTATGAAACGGTTTCCCACTTCCTCTTGTATTGGAACTCACCGAAGAGTCCAAACTGATGCATTGAGAAGTAGATAGGTTTGTTGAGTTCAAGTTCCTCAATAACCTTGGAAGGCTTCAAGTCTATTACGCCCGTCTCAATGACATCGCCACAAGGGGTTTCGATTGAGTAGTCAACCTCGCTCTGCCCGATGCAGCATCCGAGGCTCACCTTGATTGATTCGCCCCTATCCTGTGCGTACTTGAGGGCGAGTTTCCTTGCATAGAGGTTGAGGGACACATCAGCCTTAGTACCGTCCTTAACGACAGCACCGCCACCAACCTGAAACTCTCCGCCGTAGAAGTCAACCGCAAGTTTTCTTCCCGTGACACCGCAGTCCGCAACAGGGCCGTGCGTCTTGTAAATGCCCGTACCGTTGAGGATAATCACAGGATTTCCGTCACAATACTTACACCAATCCATTATTGACATAAGCACCTTCGCATGCTCGTCATCGTTCCTGCAAGGGACTGCGGCGATTACCTTTTCGAGTTTGTCATCCTCTCCGAGGACGATTTCAGTCTTAATGTCAAGTCCTCCGACTCCCCAATTCTTGGCACGCTTGTAGAGCATACTACATAGGTTCTTCGCAAGCGAATGAGACAGCGGCATCTTATATTCGTCCCCGTCATTGTCGGCATAGCCAAAGAAAATTCCCTGGTCACCCCAACCCTCGTTATTCACGCCGACGCTGATTTCGGGACTCTGCGCAGTGATGTCAACAATCACATTGAGATTAACAGGGTCGACAACATGTCCGCCCCACTCCTTGTAATACTCAGGAGTGTAGCCAATTTCACAAAACGCCTCGTAAACGAAACGCTTGTAGTCCGCATAACTAAACAACGCCTTACTCGTCACCTCACCTGCGAGGTGTACAGTGTCTCCCTTGACAAGCACCTCCACCGCATAACGGGTGTAAGGGTCCTGTTCGATGTATCTGTCAAGGATATACTGCGAAATAAGGTCAGCCACCTTGTCAGGATGGCCTGGTGAAACACATTCTGATATCTTTTTCATAAATCAAATATACAAAATTTCTAAAACATTACCAATAATTTGTTGGGTCATCATCTGTCCAATGATGAGAAGCGGCACGCTGTCTTTCATATTCCGTTTCTTCCAGTATCTGCTCCTCAGTCCTCCAAATTACTCCCCAAGTGTAATCAATCCAAGATTGTGGCCCACGACATCTTGGGCATTCAAATTCGTCGTGTTTTAAATACCAACACCCATCACACACCATGCAACCAGCGCCGTCTCTACAGGGGCTATCTGCAATAAGTTTTGTTCCGTCTGGTGCGTAATGAACATCTCCATATTCAATACAGTCATTATCTTTGCTCATATATTATTCAAAAAATTTCCTATCTTCTTCGTTATATGGTATAATGGTAGGCAGATTGGCGGGAGTGTATTGCTCGTTCACATAAGACACATTACCCATCCAAGTTCCATTAATATTCTCGAAATTGTGATTCCCGCTATGGAAATGTCCGCTGACGAACACCTTAGGCTTAATCCTCTCAATATGCTTCGCAAGAACCTTATTGCCCGTGTTATCGTTTTTCCAAGGGCCTTCAAGGATTGCCCCAAGTTTGTTTACATTAGGGCTATCGTGAGACAGTAGGATATCAACACCCTCAGGTATCTGAGAGAACTTTTTATCAAGGGTCTCGTCACTTACCATAAACGCCCAATTGCCAAAAATAGAGCAATAAGGGGTTCCAAATATGGTGAGGCTGTCAATGCCGTCGCTTACAGGGAACTCAAACTCATAAATGTCGTGGCGTAAAATCTTCAATCTTCCTTCGCACTTATGCTCAAGTTCCAATAGTTGTGTATGCGACATTCTTTCCAACATGAAATCGTGGTTTCCTGGCGTTAAAACAACTTTAGACCACACATTATTCATTGGTAGTCCAAGAATCCACTTAGTAAATTCATTCATTACCCACTCATACTGATACGCAAAATAATGGTCGTGTGCGGGGGCAATATCTCCGCCTATTAACAACAAATCAAACGGTTCAGAAATTAACGGTAAGTTTCCGTGTAAATCAGATGTTGCAATAATTTTCATACTAAAAAATTCAATCTCTCTTCAATTATTCTACAATATTCTTCAGATATTTCGCTTCCAACATAGTTTCTACCAAACATCTTACACATTTTTGCCGTAGTCCCGCTTCCCATAAACGGGTCATAGACGACATCCCCCTCGTTGGACCAAGTTCTGATTTGGTCTTCGGCTAACTTCTCAGGGAAGATTGCTGGGTGCTGAAACGCAACCTTGTCCTTTGTCGAAATACCTCCGCCAACGGAATAGAAGAAGACATTACCAACCTTCTTCTCCGTCGTGCGTTCTTTCTTATGATATTCGAGGCTTCCTTCCTTGCCCCTATTTTTCATATTCGCAACCCCCCTGTACTTGGTTTCCTCCATAATGGGGTTGAAAGTCTTAGGCTGTCCCTTTGAGAAACAGAACATATACTCGAAATGCTGATGATACCTCTTACCCGCCGTGGGCATAGGGTTGTTCTTGTAGTATATCATCGTATCGTTCACATTGAAACCAATCTCCTTGAAAAAGAGCGCCTGCCTGAACGAAGTCAGCGTTTCCGAGCCGTCAACCATACTGTCGCCAACCACCCAAATTACCACACCGCCAGGCTTGACAACCCTGTATAGCTCCCTCGCAATCGCCTCGAAATCAAACGAATACCCTTTGTAGTTCCTGATATCGTCATAGGGCGGTGATGTGAGTACCATATCAACAGAGTTGTCAGCCATCCTTGCCAATGTGTCAAGGCAGTTCTCGTTGTATGTCCTGTTAATTTCCATAATCAAGTTTAAGCGGCTCAACGAAGTAAGCCAATTGGTCCTCGAAGAAGAACACCTTGTCCTTCTCGTCAATGGGCTGTCCCTTCCAAATCTTGTACACCTGAGGGTAGAATGTGGTGGAAACCTTCTTCAGAGTTTCTTCTTTCGTGTGGATATTATAGCGGATGTAAGCGTCAATGTCGTTTCCGTTGGAGTTGACAATCGGGAGCCGTCCGAGGATGAAACACTCGCAGCGAACATCAATCCCGTACTCATATACACGCTCAACGATTGCAACCATATCGTCCTCGTAGGTGTTGGAACCGCCAATCCCTTCATTGATGAACACTAGTTCGTCGCTGTTCATCGAATAGAACCTGTACCCCATCCCTTCGATATAATCGTGAACGACGCTGTAAACGATGCCCATCATATACTTCTCAACGGTGACAGTCCTCGAAGGATTCATCTTTCCGAAGATAACCTGACGGAGATACTTGGAGCCCGCAATGTAATCGTCACCGCCGAACCTTGCCACGAAGTCCTCGTAACTATCGTCATCTATCACCTCCGCCCACCTGAGTGCCTGAAAGTTAGCCTTCTTCAAGTCAATGGAAATGAAAATCTTCCCAACATTCTCCTTGGTGAAGACGCTATGCTCTCCGACTCTCGGAACATTGGCATCAAGTGCCCACTTGGACATATCCTCGGAATTGAACCTCTTGTACGCCTCGGTTTCAATCACGCCGTAAATGGCGGCATCACGAACCTTGGCACAATAATCAAGCCAAAGTTCGACATTACCACCGTACTCGTTCTCCACCTTCTCGCACAACTTGTCCCACTTCTCCTTGGGGAAGAAGTCGTACAGTTCCGAGTAATATTCGAACATTTCATCCGTGAAGACATTAATCGGCAAGTTGTAGTCCTTGCAGAAACGCTTCATCAGTTTTTTAGATAATCTCACGCTGCCCATGAAACAGTCTTCTAAGTTTGTTGTCGTAATCAATTGCTTCCTGCTCATCGGTAAAATTGGAAACCTTCATTCTACCCATGATATAATGGTTCTCGAACTCATCCTCTGTCATCTGCTCAACGGCATATCTCGTGCAGTCAATGCTGAGTACAGTACCATCCTGACGGCCCGTGCCGAAAACATACAACTCGTAATTACCCTCGGAACGCTTCTTGAACTCATAGCACATCTTATATTCAGGAGGACAGTCGCCGTCAAGTGGATACATCTTAATGAAGAGCGGGCATTTGTCAACGAGAGCGTCCAACTTCTCCTTGTTCTCGCCGCACTTCTTCCAGAACTTAAGCGTGTCGCTCTTCAGTCTTTCCAACTCAACGAGAGCAACTTCCTTCTTCCTTGCAAAATACTCCTTGCACTCTTCAACGCTCTTGCACAATTGCCAAGAGTGGTTGAAATGAGGATTGTTGTTTTGGTTGAACTCACGCCAATGCCACCAAGGATAACCGCTCCTCTGCCTGAACTCAGGAGAGAGCGCATCACAGAACTTGTCGTACTCGTCATCAAGATTACGATAGAAATTTTCGTAATAGTCATTGAACATCTTGTCCAACTTCTTATTTAAAAACCATTTTTTCATACCACTGCAAATATACAAAAACCGTGCCGAAAAAACAAAAACCCCAATTGTGGGCTACGAACTATTTATCTAAAAGGTAATATAAAGTAGAATATGGCATATATAGACATAACAAGTGCGCTTACTAATACTGGGACATATAGAGAGAGTACAAACTACAACGGCGTTAGTATTACTACGCCTATCACTGGGGCAAGTGGAAGCCAACACAAATTCGTATCGTCAACGATAACTGGAAATATGTACCCAGAAGAAATAAGGGGAACCTGTTTCCAGTCAAACAACGCTGGGGTTAATAGTTCTACAGCAATGGCACAATTAACGCTTCATCACCCTTATAAGAGTGAAGGTATTGGTAATAGGGTTAAAGTGCTATATGTTTGCTGCGCACAAACTGGTAGCGACTACGCTATGTTCGGTATGCCAGATGTAAGCCTAAGAAGCGGTTCAACGGTAGAGACATCTGGTTCAAGCATTCTGGCAAACACGCAATACGAGAACAGCATGTCACTTAAAGAGGTTGAATATGTTAACCTCAATAACGCTATCGGCAGTGATGTAAGTACAACTTTTCGTGTTTTGTACAGAAAAAACAACGATAATATAAATGTCGGTTTGGATAAACTCGTTTTTAAAGTATTGTATGACCGAATTGACGCTTTTTACTACTATTACGGATATTCGTTATCAATCAGGGGGTACTCACAAAGGGTGAACAATTACTATCAAATAACGGACGAACAAAAAATAAAGGTATATTTTGACGGCCTCGAACTTGACGAAGAGGCTATATATGGAACCCTAAACCAAGATAATTCGATATATTTTTGGATTAGTGGAAGTACAATGACACAACCACCAGACCCTACCAGCATAAGTATATCGTATGAAATAAACGGGCACGAAATAGGGACCACCATAGCAACTTTATACTCAGTAACGGGATACACGGAATCAGAAGTCAACCATGTCAGCCAACCAGCATCATCCAACTCATACAAGCAAACAGTCTATGCAAGACAGTTTATGATTGGACTGGGTGTGTTCAACAGCAATAATGAGGGTTATTCTCATTTTAAAGTTAGCTTATCTAAAGCAAGTAAATATATATCGGGTAACACTGGCATTGGTGGATATGTGAGAAAATTTTCTTCCGCATTTACCGAAAGCGAACTTTCTTCGCCATCATTTGCCGCTTTAAGAAGCGACTATCAATCAATGTATTCAAATAACTGTTTGATTGGAATTGATTCTGCCTGCGATTACAGTTTCGGTATCATTTACGATGCGGTAAACAGTGGAATGGCAGCAACGCTTAAGCAGGTAAAAACATTCTCTGGGTTAGACCAAACCATAGCGGTTACGGGTTCTACTTCTGACCTACAACGAACGGTAAAATCATCGGATGTTCAAAACTCCAACCGTGGGTACATAGTTTTAGACACAGTTAACGAAGCACCTGGCACAAACGAGGTAATATGTTGGCCGAAGATAAGAACGCTCGGACAGAGACAATCTGACTATTTCGAAGACGATACGGTAACAATGGGGCCAGCATGGTCAGGAAACATCGCACAAGGATTGGTGATTGAACGAACAAACATTGGTATGCACATTGAACATAATCTAATCAACGGAAACACCCCAGTGATTCTATACCAATATCCAGCAGTAAAAATTGGATACTATCCGATTCCAAATACCGATACCTCGTTTATAACCCGCACACCAAAACTATACCTTACAGCGCTTAATTTTGAATTAGAACACAGACTTATTAACACAAGCATCTCAAACTATTCGTATGTGGATTATAGTGGAACAACGCTTTTTATTGCGTCTGGAACTTCTACTGAACCAATAAAAACTATTATGTTTAGAGATAGTCGGCATTTGGACCCATATTTCCAAACTAACCCGTTGACTGGTTGCACTTTGGAATCATCATTCTCATTGAATGAAATAATGGGCGATACGCTATTTAATATGACATTCGATGCGGTTGCTGGCAATGATTACTATGTGTATTTTAAACCTTGCATTATGGTATCTGGCGTTACAGCAAATAATGTTATAGCAAACACAACCACCTTGGTGGCAAGTGCAGAATTCACAGTACCAAAACAGACAATCCCATTCTTCTCATCTCCAATTGGTGGAGGAGCGGTAATAATAACACCATATAACTAAAAAATTCACTCCATTTCAAGGAGTGAATTTATTTTTTCAATGGCTGCGTTGCGTTACATTCGTGCATCCGCAATAGCCTTCTCTATGTCTTCCTTCTTCTCTTTAACCGTGTATTGGTGGACATCAACGAAGGTGTCAAACTGTCCGCTCGTCTCCGCATACCAAATTATAGTACCATTATCGGATTCTTCAATCTTTTTTATGTTGGAGACATCGAATGCCACTTCAGGAACGGCAACTTCATTGCAGCCGACGGCGATGACATTTAGATACAGTTTGCCGATAACGGACATTCCGATTTCTATTTCGCTACTCTGAGATTTCATCTTCAATCTGTCTTTTAATCAGGTGCTTCATTGTGGTTCTCTAAAGACACTCGGCCATCCCCTCCCACCAATTATTCCACCCCTTAGGAGGGTGGCAGTCTTCCTTCCAAGGGCCCGAACCCTTGATATTCTTTTCTCTTCCGTATGGTTTCATAACTTATTGATTTATAACAAATTGTGAAACTATTATAATCATTGTGCGGAGGGAGAGGGGCTCGAACCCTCGCGCCCTTACGGACCTACGGGTTTAGCAAACCCGCCCCTTCACCAACTTGGGTATCCCTCCATAAATTTCTTATAGTCTTCTTCCGACAGAGGATAGATTTCATACTTCTTCTTACTTTCCTCCCTGTCAACTTCAGCATTTCCTGTTTTCATGACCGTACAGAAGGACCACAGCCACAGGTTATTGATGCATTCGTCATAACTATCGAACGCCTCTTCCTTTACAACCTTCCCTGAACAGGTCTTTACCAAGTGCCACATAACTAATCCTCTTCTAATCTTTCAATATAGTCCAACGGTGACTCTCCTACACCGAGCGTGTGAATCCTGTCAAAGCCGTTCTCTTCGGTAATCAGCGATTCTTCGGGCTTCACGCTTCCATTATACTTTCCGTAGTTGGAAGTCTCGAAGTCCTTGGTGATTGGGTTGTAATCTCCCCAACTCGTTCTCTCTCCACCGTCAATGGGTTCGACGAAGTAGGTTTTCCCCGTCTTCTTAGACTTGACGATAAACCTACCAGTTTCATCCGTATTCAGGAGAAATTTATTTGTGAAATCTTTGTTCATTTAATCTTCGTCTTTAAGAGTCTTTTTCTTACGATGGAACCTTTTTGAATTTTTGTTCAACGAACCATTAGTGTTAGTTAAACTATGACAATTAGGGCACAATAGTTGCAGGTTTTCGATTTTGTTATTTGTACAATCTCCATCAATGTGATGAATTTCCAATGGTATAGTATTTGTATATTCGTTTTTCTTATCCCACCCACAAAATTGGCATTTATTACCATATTTTGCAAACAAATACCTTCTTATAAAATTTGGTACTTGTGACGCTCCCCTCAAAAAATTTTCACCATTTAACCACCTTTCGGTTTTTTCAGAATCTCTATGTTTATTATGACACTCATTTGAACAGAACAACCCTCTTGAAATTGGTTTTCCGCAAACAATACAAGTTTTTCTCTTTACACCTTTGTTAAATGTTTCCTTTTCGTTTATTTTTCTTTTCTGTGAAAGAACTATCCCTAATTTTTTTGCTTGTTTTTTAATATTAGCACCTGTACACCCATATTTCCTGCCAATTTCTTCATAAGAAATTCCGAGGTCAATGTAATATTTCAAAGTGTCTTTTTCGTTTTTCCAAATAACCATAAATATTGTTTATAAATAAATAGTATTACTTACTAAAAAGTTCGAATAAACGAAGTTTAATTTGGGTGAATGGTCGGATTCGAACCGACATAAACAACATCCACAGTGTTGCGCCTAAACCTTTCGGCCACATCCACCATATAGTGGGATTTTTTTGCCACCCACAGCATGTTTCGAACCATGCTATTACGCAGTTAATCATCAGGTATGAAATAACCAGGCTCAAAATCTGTTGTGGTGTTAAATGGTCTTCTGAGTCTTTTTACTTTCGTAAAATAAGACCATACGGGGCTCTTGAATTTTTCATCAAAAAGCCTCATAAGTTCTTCGGTTTCTTTTTTCGTTCTTTTCATACTACCAAGTAATTGAAATAGTCTT
>Ga0310786_10009839_pt1 | contig 12085 bp, 7 predicted proteins | sample AusTroGonzalo_MG_FD_203881 | JGI IMG/M metagenome (GOLD analysis project Ga0310786, IMG submission 203881) | Bovine rumen microbial communities from tropical cattle in Woodstock, Queensland, Australia - Gonzalo_03 (v2) (version 2) | ecosystem: Host-associated > Mammals > Digestive system >...
GTGAACGGTGAAATTTCCACCTTCGTTGGTTACGATTATACTGAATACAGCTGCCACATCGTGAAGTATCGCGAGGTGAAGCAGAAGAAAGGTGTTGTTTACGAAGCCATCCTCGATCAGACTCCCTTCTATGGTGAGATGGGTGGTGAGGTCGGTGACACCGGCGTGCTGGTAAATGAGACAGAAACCATCAAGGTCATAGATACCAAGAAGGAGAACGGCGTAAGCATACACCTGCTGGAGCGCATTCCTACCAATCCCGAGGCTGAGTTTATGGCTTGTGTAGATGTAGATCGTCGTCGTGCCATCGAGGCTAACCACTCTTGTACTCACCTGTTGGATGAGGCACTGAAAGAAGTGTTGGGCAGCCACGTAGAGCAGAAGGGTTCATTGGTAACACCTGATTATCTGCGCTTCGACTTCTCTCATTTCGAGAAAGTAACTCCCGAGCAGATTCGTGAGGTAGAGCATTTGGTCAACGAACGTATCCGTCAGAATCTACCCTTACAGGAGTACCGTGATACTCCTATCGAGGAGGCTAAGAAGTTGGGTGCTGTTGCCCTCTTTGGTGAGAAGTATGGCGACAAGGTACGTGTTGTACAGTTCGGTAGCAGTATAGAGTTCTGTGGCGGTTGCCATGCCAAGAGTACAGGTTGTATCGGTATGGTACGCATTATCTCTGAGAGCAGCATCGCTGCTGGTGTTCGTCGTATCGAGGCTATTACAGGTAAGGCTGTGGAGGATGTGCTCGACAAGCAGCAGGATCTCTTGGCAGAGCTTCGCAGCTTCTTTAACAATGCTCCCGACTTGGTGGGTACTATCCGCAAGGCTATCAACGACAATGCCGAGCTGAAGAAGCAGGTGGAAGAAGTAATGCGTGAGAAAGCTGCCGGTTTGAAGCAGGAAATGATTGCTAAGCAGAAGGAGGTTAATGGAATCAAGGTGTTAAGCGCCATTACTCCTCTTGGTGCTGAGTTCGTTAAGGATATTGCCTTCCAACTCCGTGCTGAGGTAGAGAACAGTCTGGTGGTCATCGGTTCTGTTGCCGAGGGTAAGCCTTTGCTTACTGCAGCTGCATCAGACAGTGTTGTTGCTACCGGTGTAAATATCGGCAAGAATATCCGCGAAGCAGCCAAGCTCATCCAAGGTGGTGGCGGCGGTCAGCCTCACTTCGCTACTGCCGGTGGTAAGAACCCCGAAGGCATTCATGCAGCAGTAGAGAAACTCATTGAGATTCTTACAGCATAATTAACAGCAAAGCCCCTTTCGCAGGGGCTTTTCTTTTATTCTATCTGTTCCTTGGGCCAGTTTACCAAATATACTTTCTCTGTAGCGCGAGTAAGGGCAGTGTAAAGCCAACGAAAATAATCGGGCGAGAGCATGTCCTCCGTGATATATCCCTGATCAATATAGACATGTTGCCACTGTCCGCCCTGTGCCTTATGACAGGTAATAGCATAGGCGTACTTTATCTGAAGGGCATTGTAATAGGGATCTTGGCGAAGGCGTTTCATTCGCTCGCGTTTGTCGCGAATTTCCGGATAATCCTCCCATACGGCATTGAAGAGTTGTTCCTGTTGTTGGCGGGTTAGGGCAGGTGCCTCACTCTGTAGTGTATCTAACAGGACTGTAACGTCCAGTTCCATGTTGTCATAGTCAGGGAACCGCAATGTGACATCAGCAAACCTAAAGCCATAGAATTCCCGCTCGTTTCTGAAACGTCTCACCATGGCCACATCGCCGTTGGCAATGAAAGAGCCCCCTTCCAAACCTTCCCCCGAGGAGGAAGGCTTTCTTGATTTTCCCTCTCCTTGGAGAGGGCTAGGCGTGAGGCTTGTCCAGTAATAGTTGTTCTTGGCCACCATTACCAGGTCGTTTCCGGACAGTTCCTCTTCATAATCCAGGATTCTTGCCCTTATGCCGTTGTTGAATATATTAGCCCGTTTGTTACTTCGTGTTACTACGACAGTTTGGTCGGTCCCGCACTGATGGTAACTGTTCTCTAATGCTTCTATCAGTTCATCCCCGGGCATTACACAGACATCGGGGAAGCTGGCATGCATGCGGGGGAACTCGTAGAACAACTCATCTTGCATCAGTTGTCTCAGGTGTGTGGCGTTCCATAGGATACCAGACTCCTGTTCCTGTCTTACCACCTCAGTCAGGTGGACTTCCGTAACATCCAGGTTGTATCCTTCCAGAACGTACCTGTTCAGGGCAGGACTTTCTTCTTCGCCTACTGGAGGCAACTGTGCCGTATCACCTACCAGAATCAATCTGCATCCCTCGCAGGAATAGACGTATTGCATCAGGTCATCCAGCAACCGTCCTGTTCCGAACATAGAGCCGGACAACCCCTCATTGGAAATCATGGATGCCTCATCCACAATGAAAAGCGTATGCTTATGCAAATTGATATCCGTCTGGAAGTTGTCCATATCAACGATGGATTTCTGACGGTAAATGCGTTTGTGAATGGTATAGGCAGGAGCATTGGCATAGGAGGAGAAAACCTTGGCCGCTCTTCCCGTAGGAGCTAATAGCATTACAGGCTGTTTCAGTTGGATCAGTGTCTTCACCAGTGCAGCGATAAGTGACGTTTTTCCGGTACCCGCATAACCCTTCAGCAGGAACAGCGTATTGGGGTTTCTGCTAAGCAGGAACTCTTCCCACTTGGCAACCACCATTTCTTGCTCAAATGTTGGTTCGTGCGCGAAATTCCCTTTAATTAAAGCACCTAATTCATCACTTATCATCATTCTTCCTGAAAAAAAAGTACGAAATATCGTTTATGTGAATTAAATTTTTTACTTTTGCGATGCGAATATACAAAATAAAATACAAATAACAATATGAACAAGAAGCTAATTAATGTATTTCTAGGTGTTTGTGCTGTTGGTTTGCTCTTCATCACATGGCGAAGCATCCAAGACACCGAGGATTTTTCTGCCGATGTTTCTGCTCGTGAAGCTGTTGTAAAGGCACGTCTGATGGAAATCCGTAGTGCAGAGGAAGCCTACAAGGCTCAGTTTGGCGAGTATTGTGCAGACTGGTCTGTACTTATCAACTTTATTGAGACTGGCAAACTTCCTGTAGTGATGAAGCAGGGTGTGCTTAGCGATAAGCAGATGGATGCAGGTCTTACTGAAAGCAAGGCTGCCGAGATAGTAAACAGCGGTGATCAGGCTGCTATTATTGCCAACGGCTTGCAGAACTTCCGTCGTGATACTGTTTGGGTTTCACTCAAGGACTCTCTCTACAACTATGAGGGCTTTGTAGCAGACTCTATGCGTTACATTCCTTTCTCAGGTGGTGACACCTTCGAGATTATTGCTGTTCCCAACACTACACGTTCTGGTGCTATCCAGATGGTAATGGAGTGCAACGCTCCTGACAGTTCCTTCCTTAAGGGTATGGGTAAGCAGGGTAAGCGTCTTATCTACAACCGTGCAGAGGAAGCTGATGCCAAGGGTGCATATGCTGGTCTGAAGATCGGTGATGCCGGTAACAACTGGAATAATAATGCAGGTAACTGGGAGTAATCTGCTTAACACATATAGATTATCCATCCGACTATTCTCGGATGGATTTTCTTTGTCTATCCTATTTACCTCAGATAATTCTCTGGTACAAAAGGAGGATGTAACTGCCGATGGCCGTACTCCGTTGTACCAGTTGCTTGAGCAAGCGCTCAAGCGTCCTCATCTTATGGAATATACGTTTCAGCAGGTGGAACTCCTTGTTCTTTCGCCCAGTACGTGTGTTCCCTTGGAATACTTCCGTCGTGAGGAAGTGTTTCCGCTTTACAACCTTACCTTTCCTTCGTTGAAAGTCAATAAGGCAGAGGTTCACTATCAGATTCTTCCTTCATTAGAGGTCGTTGAACTTTTCTCTGTAAACCAAGAGCTTTTACAGACGGTTCAAGACATCTATCCAGATGTTGAGATTGTCAGTCTGGAGGGTAGGGCGATAGAAAACATTGCCAATGCCGATCGCAAGAAGCAGGACCGTAGCATACATTTCTATGCTATGATTGCTCCCAAGAATCTTCTTGTCTGCTGTTTTAAGGAGCAGCGTCTGTATTATGCATCCACCTTTAATGTAGATAATGACGCCGACCGTCTTTATTATATTATGGGTGTATGGAGGAGCCTCCAGATGGAAGAGTTGAAACAGCCTTTGTATCTGAACAATTCCAGTGCTGAGTTGCAGCAACAGCTACAACGTTTTATCCCAAAGACTACAGTATGCGAGTTATAACAGGAAAATATAAGGGTCGTCATTTCGATGTGCCTCGCAGTTTCAAGGCGCGTCCTACAACAGACTTCGCGAAGGAGAATCTCTTTAATGTACTTCAGGGCTATATCGATTTTGATGAAGAGCCTACAGCCCTTGACCTCTTCTCAGGCACAGGTAGTATCACGTTGGAGTTGCTCAGTCGTGGTTGCAGTCGTGTGGTATCTGTAGAGGCCGATGCTTTGCATTACAGTTTTATCCGTGGTTTCGTGGAAAAACTGCAGGACCTTAATGCTTTTCCTGTCAAGGCTGATGTATTTCGATTTTTGAGCAAGTGTCACGAGCAGTTCGACTTCATCTTTGCCGATCCTCCATATGCACTTCCTCAGTTGGAGCAATTGCCGGATATCGTTCTCTCACGCCAATTGTTGCGCGAGGACGGGCTCTTTGTTCTTGAGCACGGAAAAACACAGGATTTCTCTCAGCACCCCCGTTTCGTTGACCACAGAGCCTACGGGAGTGTAAACTTCTCCTTCTTTAAGTAAGCGGGGAGATTTAGAATCTTCCTCCTCCGCCACCCCAGTTGCCGCGGTTGCCTCCCCAGCCACCGCCGCCTCCCCAGCTGCCACGGTCACCACCAAAGCCACCACGGTCTCCGCCAAAGCCGCCTGCACGACGTGTTTGCTTGTCGCCAACCAGGTTGAAGCGGTAGATAAAGTGTACCATTACGTAGCTATGGATGGCATTGGTCCATGTATCGCTGCGGTTAGTTGCGCTGTAGTTTCTGCTGATACTGCTGCGTTGCTTCAGGATATCAAACCATTGTACGCTTACCGTTGCATTCTTCTGCTTTAGGAAGTTCTGGCTTATCTGAGCATTCCAGATAAGCTCGTTGGTATTCATGGTCTTGTCGTCATAACCGCGACGGCTCTGCTGAGAGATGTCGCTACTGAACTGCATGTTCCAAGGCATGTTCAGGACGATGTTACCACCGTAGTTAAATGACCAAGTGTCTCGGTTGCCTGTCTGCTGCATGTCGTTGCGTGCATGCTGGTAGTTCATACCGCCGTTCACGCCAACCTCCAACAGATCGTTGCGGAAGTTCAGACGCAGGCTCTCTCCCAGATTGGTGCTGCGTGTATTGGCTTTCTGCAGCAAGCCTTTTTGGTCCATATAGTTAAAGAGACCGTTCATATCCAGGTCGCCTTCGATAAACTGCTTGGCATTTTCGTCCAGATTGCTGCTGATGTAGCCCACGTTGTTGGCGTAGCTGATATTCTGGTTGAAGCTCAGGTTGAAACGCTTCTTTGTGTCAAGGGCTGTGTTGAATCCCATCCAGGCACCTGCATTCCACCCTCCGTCTATGTTCATAGGTCTGCTGTAGCTTCTACCGCTTTCCGTATCATAGATAGTGGCATTGCTGATACTGCGTCGGTTGATATTACCCCAGGCGCTGATGTTCCATCCCATCTGACGGTCTGTGATATAGTCGTTGTAATCAATGTTGAAGCGGTCGCTCCAGGAACTCTTCAGTCCAGAGTTACCTGTACTTACATACAGAGGGTTGCTGGTATCCATTACCTCTATCAGGTTTACCATCGAGGGCTGGCTCATACTTCCGTTGTAACGGACACGTAGCTGGCTGGTATCACTGATTTTCCAACGCAGGTTAAAGCGTGGCGCCCAGTTCTGGATATGACGAACGATAGAAGTATCTACGACGCCCTTTTGATATTCCATATCGGTGCGTTGGGGTTGGAAGTCCACTCCCATATTGAAGCGCAGTTCCTGCCCGTTCTCTAACTTGCTGGTATGGCGTAGCATCAGGTTTACCGACTGATTCAACTCACGGTACGTAGCATATTGGCTGTTCTGAGCATCACGTGTAAGCTGGGTCAGGTCTATACCGTAGTTAGAGAAGTCCAGTCCGTTGTATGTACCGTTGTACAGATCCAGTGCTGTGACATCCGTAAGTCCCTTCTCTTCCAGTGCTTTTTCCAGTTGGTCGTACACCATCATCTCGCGGTCGCTATCCTGAAATCTGTACTGAGCCCGATAGCTGGCCTGAACAACGGTACCTTTCAGGATGGGTTCCGTATAGCTAAGACGCCCCATATAGTCGTAGTTCTTTGAGGGCGATTCCGTATTCTGGTATGTAGCCGTCTTTTCGTTGTTCCGCTGGAAATAATTAACCATCGAACGGCTATATGACTGGTTGTTGCTCTCGCTGTACGAACCGCCTAAGTTCAGGGTGAGGTTACGTCCGGGTACTGCCAGTCGGCGGTTAATCTGCAAGTCACCGTTTATATTATTGCTCCAGTTATTGCCATTATTGAAACGCTCGTTGCCGTTTACTCTGATCTTATTGGGGTCTGCCCAACTCTTATACTCCTCCACGGGATCTGTCAGCCCAGCCTCAAAGGGACTCTCATTGAAAGTCACGCTGTGGTTCTCAGAATAGTTGTTGCCATTGGAATGGCTGTAGTTGGGACGGAACAGAATGTTGGTCAGACTGTCGGGGAACCATTCGAAACGGAAGTTCGCATTTATATCCTGATTCATGTTCTGTCCCTTGCTTTTAGAGTTGGAGAACTGGCTCTTTCCGTCAGGCAGGAACATCTCTTGGTTGGTGCGGCTTTCACTCTCGCTGTCGCGTCTGCTGTAACGCACGTTACCGCCTATCTTCAGAAGACCAGCCGAATAGTCGGGCTTTCCGTTCTCCCATGCAAAGGTTATACCACCCATGGTGCTGGTGGTGATGCCGTTGTTGCCACCGCCCCATCGGCCTCTGCCATCGTTGGTGTTGTTGCGGCTACCAACTATTGAGGTGTAGCTGTTGTCCAGAAAACGGTTTACGTTGAAATTGCCCGAGTAGCGGTCGGCAGTACCGTAGGCAGCGTCGAGATTACCTACCCATCCGTCCTTCATACCTTTCTTTACAGTCAGGTCGAGCACTGTTTCCTCCTCGCCGTCATCAATGCCAGTGATACGGGTATAGTCACTCTTACGGTCATAGGCCTTCAGTTTCTTGATGAGTTTGGAAGGCAGGTTCTTCATGGCCATCTTAGTATCGTTCTGGAAGTACTCCTTACCCTCCAGCATAATCTTACTGATATTCTTACCGTTGAGTTTTATGTTACCGTCATCATCTACTTCGGCACCTGGCAGTTTCCTCACCAGTTCCTCCAGCATAGAACCTTCGGTCAGACGGTAAGCATCTGCATTATATATAAAGGTATCGGCCTTCATCTCCACCTGAGCCAACTTAGCCACCACTTCTGTCTCCTTCAGCATCTTGCTGTTTTCCTCCAGGGTAAAGGTGCCTAAGTTTATTGTCTTGTTCCCTTTGGGTAAAGTCAGGTTCTTGTATTGTGAGACATAGCCTACAAAAGAGATACGGAAAATGTAGCTTCCTGCTTTTACTGATGGAAGGGTAAACTTACCGTCCGATCCAGACAAGGCTCCACTGGCCTGTGTGCTATCCTTGGGTTGTAGCAGCACTACGGTAGCGCCGGCTAACGGCTCGTTGTTGCTGCCATCCATTATCAATCCGCTCACTGTAATTTTCTGTGCCGCCATTGTCAAGGGGCAGAGAATCATCACCAACAAATATAATAAGGTACGTTTCATCGATATGTTAATTCAGAATTTTATATTCAAAAAGGGGGACTAAAGTCTAATACCTAATGCCTCAAGTCTAACTCTAAGACGCACCCCAGGTGATATGGTTTAATGTGTTGCCGGCAAAGTTGGCACTTTTTTCATTTTTTAACGACTACGTCAGCATCCCATGCTCTCTCGATAGAAATCGAGCATATCCTGAATCTCTTCCTGATTGGCAGTCTGATTGATGCGTATGTCGCCAATATTGGCCATAAGTGTGAAGTTGATGATGCCCGACTGATTCTTCTTATCGTGCTGCATAAACTGATACAGGCGGTCGTACTGCTTACAGTCGAAGGTGAACACACCGTAGGTTTCCTTTATGAACTGCAGTGTTTGGCTCAGTTTATCCTTGGGGAAGTTGAGACGCTTGGCGCTCAGATACAATTCGCAAACCAATCCCCAAGCTACGGCATAGCCGTGCAGAACGGTACGGTTCTCAGCCAAAGCCAAACTCTCTATTGCGTGACCAGCGGTATGACCCAGGTTCAGTGCTTTGCGGATACCTTTCTCCGTTGGGTCCTCTTCTACTATACGCTCCTTGATAGCTACGCTCTTGGCTACCATCTGCTGCAGGTGGGCGTAGTCTATATTATCCAAGTCAAAAGTGATAAGCTCTGCCCAGTTTTCTGTATTGCTGATGATGCCGTGCTTAAGCATTTCGGCATAGCCAGAGCGGATGTTGTAATCGTCCAGGGTGCGAAGGAACTCAGCACACAGGATGACGGTGCTGGCACAGTTGAAGACGCCTATCTCGTTCTTCAGACCGCCAAAGTTGATGCCCGTCTTTCCACCCACGCTGGCATCTACCATACTTAGTAGGGTAGTGGGGATGTTGATATACTGAATGCCGCGCTTGAAGGTGCTGGCAGCGAAGCCTCCCAGATCTGTTACCATGCCGCCGCCCAAGCAGATGAGCAAACTGTGACGTGTAGCGCCACCCTGCTGTAGGGATTCCCAGACGGAAGCCAGTGTCTGCAGCGTCTTGTTCTCATCGGTAGCACCAATGGTAATCATCTGCGCACCTTGCAGGTAAGGATAATCCTTTATTACCGTCCAACAGAGTTTTAGCGTGGTGGTATCGGTAAGTACAAACAGTTTATCGTGGGCACAGCGACTTATAGCTTGCTGTAAGTCCTCTTGCAGATTTTGGCTAATTACAACGTCTTGTTTCATCATCACTTCATATTTTGAGGACAAAGGTACGATTAAGCGAGAGAAAAGCAAAAGGAAAATTCGTTTTTCTTTTGCTTTTCCGAGCGATAGTATGTTATATCATACAATAAAGTCCCTTACAGGATGGTCTAGAAAGATTGTGATAGTAGCATTGAAATATAAATTTTTATTAAAATTATGTTAATGTTTTGGCGGTTTAAATATAAATCGTAAATTTGCGGAGTACTTAAGTGTAAGCACACATTATACATTACGCGACACGTATTTCTAACTTTAAATATTTACAATCATGAAACAAAGATTACTTAAATCAATGCTCCTACTATGTGCCCTAGTAGTGGGGGGAGTGAATTCCGCTTGGGCGGATGTTACATGGGAAAGAGTCACATCAATCTCAACACTCCGAAGCGGAGGAACATTTATTATGGGTTATGAAGCAACAGCTAATAGCGGGGTCATAGTCCCATTAAGAACAGACGCGTGTGCCGCAACAACAAGTGCTAATGGTATGCTGTATTCAGGAACAGGAACAGGAACGACTTCAAATGGCAGCACAATTGACATGAGTTCCGTTACAGAAACAGCAAAATATGAACTTTATATCACGGCAAGTACCGTTGAAGATGCCATTAACATGCAATTAGGAAGTAACACTGGCAATTATATTGGATGTCCAAATAGTAAAAATACTGCCAAATTGTATTCTTCAGCATCTGATAACACAGCATACACTTTAACCATAGGAGCCAATGACATCTTTACATTAGAATGTAAAGCTGCTGATACTGGTAGTAAATATAAATATTTGAAATACAACACAGGAAATCCACGATTTGCGAATTATTCCACAGCACCAGAAAAAATAGTTTTTTACAAGAAAGTTGAAGGCAGCACCCCGAACTGCGCCACTCCCACCTTCTCTCCTGCTGGAGGCACTTACACTTCTGCACAGAATGTAACAATCAGTACTACTACAGATGCTGCTACTATATATTATACTACGGATGGTTCTACACCTACCACAAGTAGCAACGTTTATTCCTCTGCTATTCCTGTCAGCACAACGACAACCATTAAAGCTATTGCAGTTAAAAATGGCTATGATAATAGTTCTGTTGCAAGCGCAACTTATACATTTGTTAGTCTGCAAACAATTTCTGCTGTTCGCACGCAAGGTACAGGCGATGTCTATACACAAGGTGTTGTAACTTATGTAAACGGCAAAACTGCATATATACAGGATAATACAGCCGCCGTTGCAGTGTATAACTCTGCAGCAAATCTAACAGTCTCTGTTGGCGACGAAATTACGGTTAGTGGCACACTTGGAACATATAACAGCCTTCTTCAAATACAGACACCAACCATAAACGTTGAAAGCCAAGGCAACTCTGTCACACCTGTAGTGAAAACGATTGCAGAAATTAATGAAGACAACGCTGGTAGCAAGGCACTTCAGTGCATGATGGTGAAGATTGAAGATGCTACAGTAACGGCAAAGAGTGGAACGACTACAACAAATGCAACTGTCAGACAAGGTGAGAATACCATTGAGGTGCGAAACATTGCACAAGATATTGAATATAATGTAAATGACTTGCTCACTTTACAAGGAAATGTTGGTATCTATAATAACAATGCTCAAATTATCAACCCTTCGAACGTTGACGTGACCCAAAATGTAAGTCCAGCCATCAATGTGGCAAATAATGTTATAATAGAATTTGATGCCACATCTGGTGAGATTACATATACAATAGATAACCCCACATCAGCACAACTCACTGCAGCTATTACAACAGGAAACTGGATTAGCAATGTTCAGGTAGACGCTGTAAATAACAAAATTACATTTACAGCTGAAGCCAATACTGGCGAACAGCGTACTGCCACTATTACGCTTACATACGAAGGTGCAGAAACTAAAGTAGTTACAATCACCCAGAAGAAGAATGGTGTTGCTATTCTGCCATTTGCATGGGCTGGAGGCGCTAGTGCCGATTTCCTAGCATTATATGGTGTGTCAGCAAATAGTTTAGGAGCTGATTATGGTTCAAGCCATAACCCATATAATATTAAATTTGATGCTACTGACGATTATATTCAAATAAGAACTGATAAACAGCCAGGCAGTGTAACAATAGGGATTAAAATGATTGGCGGTGGAAGCAAATCTACAATAACCGTACAAGCATCTTCTAATGGCACAGACTACGAAAATGTTGAGGAATTGGAAATTAGTGGAAGTCTAAATGACATTCTCACTCTTTCTACAAAGAAGGGTTTTAAGGCTACAGACAGATATGTGCGTTTGTTATTTAAAAAAGGCTCAAATGTAGGCGTAGGACCTATCACCATCGCAGAAGGAGTCTCTGTTGAAATCTCCTCTGCATTATACACTACTTACTGTAATGCTACCAAGAGTTTGGATTTTGAGGGCACTGGTGTAAAGGCTTATGTGGTTTCTAATATTGGTGCAAGTAGAGCAACATTAACAGAGGTTACAAAGGCTCCTGCAAATACACCTCTTGTATTAAAAGCAGAAGCTGAAGGAACATACGCATTAAATGTTACTAATGCCGCCGACGAAGTTGGAACAAATTACCTTCTCGCTTCTGATGGTTCTGTGGTTGGTGCTACAGGTATTTATGCTCTTGGTAATAAGGCTTCTGGTGTTGGATTCTACAAGGTTAAGGATGGTGAAATCATTCCTGCCGGCAAGTGCTACCTGAATACCAACGCAAGCACCAAGGAGTTCTTAGGATTCTCTATTGATGATGACGAGACCGCCATTGAAAGCCTCACCCCAGCCCTCTCCAAAGGCGAGGGAGCAATTTATAATCTGGCTGGTCTGCGTCTGAGCAAGATGCAGAAGGGCATCAACATCGTTGGCGGTAAGAAGGTGCTAAAATAAAGCAGCCTCACCCCGGCCTCTCCCCGGCCTCACCCCTAACCCCTCCCCCGTGAGGGAGGGGAACTTATCCGTGAGGGAGGGGAATTTGAAAGAAAA
>Ga0310786_10009840_pt1 | contig 12084 bp, 16 predicted proteins | sample AusTroGonzalo_MG_FD_203881 | JGI IMG/M metagenome (GOLD analysis project Ga0310786, IMG submission 203881) | Bovine rumen microbial communities from tropical cattle in Woodstock, Queensland, Australia - Gonzalo_03 (v2) (version 2) | ecosystem: Host-associated > Mammals > Digestive system >...
GAACGCCCCTGGCTGACCGCTGACGAGGTTTTGAAATTCTGCAAGGCAGTAAAAGGAGAGATGTGTGAGATTCCCGCGCTCCTCGCCCTGTGCAGTCTCAGGCGATCTGAGATCGTTGCCCTGGACTGGAAGGACGTAGATCTAAAAGCAAAGACAATCCGGGTGCACCGTGCGATGGTCAAGGGAGAAGACGGGTTCGTCGTGAAGGATACGAACAAGACGGACAGCTCCACCCGCACGGTCCCTATCATCGTCCCGCAGCTCGTCGACGCTCTGAAGGCGCAGGAGGCCAAATCCGGGCGCATCGTTCAAGGGTACCCCAACTCTATGTACTCGCAGATAAACTCCGTCTGTCGAAAAGCAGGGCTGCCAGAGGTGGGCGTCCATGGGCTGCGTCACAGCTTTGCGTCTCTCTGTCACTATCTCGGCGTACCGGAGATAGAATGCGCCCGGCTCGGTGGATGGTCAGATCTCGGCACGATGAGAAAAATTTATACACACATTTCCGAGAGCCAGCTGACAGATGCAGCTACGAAGCTGATTTCCCATTTTGAAATGGGATAATTTTTAGCAGTTTTCGTGTGCAGTCGTGTGCAAACGGTTTCCAAATCTGCAAAAATGTGTTCATATCTGCAAACTTCTGTTCAAATGTGGAAAGCCCGCAATCCCTTATAAGACAAAGAAAAACCCGCAATCCGTTATGGACTGCGGGTTTCCTGTTTTGGTGCGAGAGATGGGACTTGAACCCAACTAAAACCCTTATTTTATGCGGGTTTCAAGGCTCGCGTGTGCAATTTCGTGTGCAGTGAACTTATTTCACCGGGATGCGGATGAGGTCTCCCACGTGGATCACGTCCGGGTTCTTGATCTGCGGATTCTCCGCCAGGAGCTCCTTCAGCGTGATCTTGTACGACTGCGCGATCTTGCCCAGGGTGTCCCCGGCCTTGACCTTGTAGACCACTACGACCTTCGGCATATCTATCCAGCCGGTCACCTGTCCGGAGATCCCCACTCGGCTCTTGCTGTTCGTGATCCGGATGCGGTTGTTCACGGCGGAGCCGCCCCAGAACCAGTACGTGCCGGTGATCGTGGAGGATCTCTCCTTCACGGTGGCGGATGCGTACAGAGGCTCGCGAGACAGCTTCAGCTCCGCACCGGCTGACAAGATGAGCTCCGGCTTCACCTGCTCCTTGGCGGCCTCGGCAGCTGCGTCGATCGCCAGCTGAGAGGAGACCTTCGTGGCGAGCTCTCCGAGCCTGTTGTACAGCCAGTCGCCTGGGCAGGACTTGTTCGCGAACCAGCGGTGCACGGTGAGCATCATCTCGTCGTCCTTCGGCTTATAGGCCAGGGCGGCGGTCTTGTCCTTCACCCAGATCAGCTTCGTCTTCCCGTTGCGCTTGCAGATGTCGAAGCAGAGCTTGATGAGGGCCTGCCACACGGCGGGCTTCATCTCGTACGGGGCCTTCGTGTCGCTGGCGCACTCGATCGTCACGGCCCGCTGGTCGTTGGCTGCCGAGCTGGAGCACCAGCTTCTCTTCGACTCGTCGACGTAGAGCCCGATGGCTCCGTCGTAGCCGATCCCGTAGTTGGACGATGCCTGCGTGCTTGACTTTGAAAACCAGTTGCCCAGATTTCTCGCAGACATCTGCCCAACCACACAGTGCGGTGTGATCCGGTCGATCTTCATCGTCCTGGTGCCGGAGTTGTTCGGGCTGAGGACGGTGCAGCTTATCAAAGGACTGTTACTCATCGTCATCACCCTTCCCACCGGTCAGCTCGTCGAAGGTCTCCTCGGTCACTTCCGTATCTGCCACTTCTTCAAGGGTCTTCCCCTTCACTTTGATCTCCTTCATGATCTTCCTCCTTCTTGTTGTAGCTCTTCCTCAGTCCGATGACTATGGCCCCCAGGAACGTATCCACGGCGGCGATGGTGCCCACGATGGCCTCCGCATAGGGCCAGCCCCAAATGTGCGCCAGAGCGGCGTACAGGGCTCCCAGCGCAGGCAGGATGATCTCCGCCACGAACCGCAGGGCGTCGAAGGCCTGGTTCGTCATGGCTTCTTCTCCAAAGTCGCTATCCGGTCAGCCAGTGCGGCGACTGTCGCCTCCAGCACCGGGATGCGGCTGGCGAAGTTGTTATGGCTCCGCACCTCTTCCGTCAGCGTGGCGAGCTTCGTCTCCTGCACTGCCAGCTTTGTCGTGATCTCGCTCCTGGTCTTGGCATTGGTGCTGATGACCGTGATCACCGTCACAAGGATTGTCGCCGCGCCAGAGATAAGGGCGGCTATTACTGCGCTGTTCATACGCTCACCTCACAAAAGGATTTCTGCCATTATCGGCAGGTGGTCGACCTCGTCCGTCAACCCGTCGTTGAGTTTCGTCGTGTCCGTGTAGGCGTCGGTGATTTCGATGTTCGCCGACGTGTACACCGTGTCAAGGCACAGTTTCCGCGCCCCGCCGTTCTTTACCTGCGTACACAGGAATCCAAACTCCGTAAAGTTCGCCGAGTGGAATCCCTCGTCGATAAATGGCTTCACGTTGTCGATGTATTCCTGCGACGTGGTCGTTGCAGACGTCGGGTCGTCGTAAACGATGACCGTGTTGAAGTCGCCGCAGCAGAGGAACCGCGTCTGGTCGTCGAGGAAGTCTATCAGCTCCGCGATTTCCGCGTCCCTGTCTGTCTGCGTCAAGCCGAGGTGAGTGTTTACCACGGTTATCGGCGTCCCGTTGACCGTTACCGTGCATGAGTCGTAATACCGCGAGGCTTCGCCCGTGTACAGATGCACGGTGTAGTCGCTGATTGGGAACTTTGAGCAGACGCACCGCCCGAAGTATCCGCTGTCCCCGCCTTGTTCGTGGATGTACGGGAAGTACTGCTCCAGAATGGACTTCGCTGTTCTTCCCGCCTTGCTGAAGACTTTCCAGTACTCCTGAATACAGAGTATGTCGGGGTCGTCTTGCAGAAGCATCCCGTTCTGCAAGGCGTAGTAGTCGGCATCTTTGGCGGCTGGCACATTGTCACCGCCGCCGACGTACCATTGTCCCACGTTGTACGACATCACTTTAAGCGCGGGGTATACCTTTGTCCCGTCCTTTGCGTATGCCGCGCTTAAAAGCTGACCGTCGACGCCATAGGCACTCAAAACCTTTTCGCCGTCTGCGTCGTAAATCATGACCAGTTGCCCACCTCGTAGAAGTGCCCTGTGCCGCCGTCTGTCGCGACTGTCGTATTGCTCGCCGTGTAAAATGCTTCGCCCACGATGTCATACATACCAATGATGGAGTCGGCGTTCCTTACGCACGGCAGATAGTGCCCTACCAAGTCACCGCTCAAATCATAGAACTTGACATAACCGATCTGGAGTTTGCCGATAACAGATATTGCGTTTTCCGTGTTGTCCGTGGCGTTGGCGAACAAAGTGGGTGCGAGGTTAAGCGTGTTGTTGTTTGACCATGTCACAGAGATTGCCGCGTCGTCGTTTGCCTGTACGCTGGACGGTGACGCGCTGGTGTTGTTGAATCTCGCGATATTTACAGCCTCTTCTGTGATGTTCGGCCTTTGTGAGTCCCCGGACGGAGTTGTACCGTGGAAGTGCCAGCTCAGTTTCCCTGTTTTTGCGTACATCGCGTAGGAGTTCGTCGAATTTGTTCCAATACGCCGTCCAATCAACCCGCCGCCGTCGTTGTGCCCGGAAATAGGCTTGAACTGCACTTCCATGCTTAATGCGTTAAGGTTGGCGTACTGTTTCAGCACGATAAGGTTCGCAAACTGTGTGTTGTCATGGTTGGACGGACTTGTGACGTAGTCGTATCCCGTATAGCCCGAGGGCAACGGGCTGGACTGCGTCACCGTCACCGTGAACGTGGTGCCCTTGCCGCCGTAGAAGACGTCTATGGAACTGGTGCCCTCTGTGAGAGTGCCGGACAGCGTATAATCTGCCGCCGGGACTGTTTCGCTGGAGCTGTCGCTGTAGTGCGCCGTCACGACCAAGTCGGTCTTTAGGCTGTCGAGGGAGTCGGTGTCGTAGACCGTGCCGGACTGCGTATAGACGGCGGAGATGGAGGACAGGGTAGGAGCGGCGGTCACCGTGACGGAGAAGCTCGTGCTCTTGCCGCTGTAGGTGACGACCACCGTGGAAGTCCCCACCGTGAGAGACCCGGACAGCGTGTAGTCCGACGATGACAGGGTCACGGCGGAGCCGTCGCTGTAGTGCGCCTTCACGACGAGGTCAGTCTTGAGAGAGTCCAGCGAGGTCGTCGGGTAGACGGTGCCGCTCTGCGTGTACACGGCGGAGATCCTCACCAGCTCGGCAGGCGGGAAGAACAGGTCATACAGGGCCTGGTAGTAGTCCGCTCCGTCCGGATCTACCCAGGCGACGTGCTGGAAGCAGTCGAGGATGGCCTGCTTTATCTCGTCCGAGAGGCCACCCCGTCCGCTCGTCGGTTCGTAGCCGACCGGGATCGCGCCGAGCATATCCACTTCAGCCGGAACGCTCAGGTCGGTCACCGCCAGCTCTGCGTTCAGCTCTACCATCAGGTGATCACCCCGTCCTTGATGATCGCGTCCGTGGGTACCTGCACGATCTTCGTGCCATAGGCCACGCCGTCGTCGAGCCACCGGAGCTGGATCTGCGTCATCCGTCCGGCTTCCAGCATGAGCGTCTGCGCCTGCGTCAGCGTCGCGGATGCGGTGTTATCCGACAGCACCAGGTTGTTGATGGACACGCTGAAAAGCTCCTTGCAGTTCTGCCCGAAGCTCATATAGGCCGCAGTCGCGGACGACAGATCTACGTCATCCGGCAGCGTGAGCGTGACGGTGGGCGTCGTTCCTCTAAGCATTGATATTCCCCCTTAAAATTCGCCGTTATATGCGCCGATGACCTGCCGGATCGCGTCGGTCAGGTCAGCCTTCACAGAGCCGACGGTGATTTTTTCGTACCTCTCCTTGAGGCAGTTGTACTTGTATGCCATCGCCCTGGCTGTCGCGTTGACGCCCAGGGCGGTGTACTTGATGGTCACGGTGTCGCCGAGATGGACGACCTCCCGTGCGTCTCCCTCGTACTCCTGCGTCTGCCACAGAGGCACGAAGTCGACGTCGAGGGAGATCTTCGGCTGCCAGGTGACGTTGTTGTCGAGATAGGCCTGCGCCGCTGTCCTCAGCTCGTTCTCTGTCGGTGCTCCGGTTGGAAAGTGATCCGTGAGATCCACGGCCTTGTACACGTTCCAGAACAGGGACGGCACGTTGACCAGTACCTTCTCCGGCAGATCCACCAGCCCGTCGTCTTCCGTGTAGTAGTACGGGTAAATGGCCTTCACCATGTTGGAGCCGTCCTCGTCCTGGTGCAGGCTCTTGATGTTCTTCCCGTACTCGATCGTCACTCCGTTGTCCGCTCCGATGCGGTTCTCCAGCGTGATCGTGTAGTTGTCGAAGTCAAATTCGCCGCCGTACACGTCCAGAAGAGACCCCGCCTGCCCGGCCATGAGCGACCACACGGTATCCGGATGGACGACCGTGAAGTTCGAGGCCGTGGTTCTAGTTGTGGAAAACGTGAAGTAGTTGGACGGGATCGAGTTGGAGATGATCCCGGAGAGCGCGTTCTGTATGCCTGACGCGGTGAACGGCTCGCAGACGATCCCGTCGAGGTCGTAGGCGATGTGCCTCGCGTAGATCGTGACGATGCCGTTCAGCGGCTTCGTGATCTTGTAGATGCGGAACATCTGCCTGCCGGTGTACTCGTCCGGGCTGACGTATAGGATGGAGCGGAGGGCGATAGACGAATACAGCACCCCGGTGATGGGGTACTGCATCGTCAGCTCATATATTCCGTTGATCTCCCGCTCCACATAGCAGGAGATCGTGTCCGAGAGTTCCTTCTCGTAATTGAGAGCAACGGTAGTAGACGGCGGCGTGCTGTAGTTGCCGTCGCCGAAAAGCCAGGGCCTCACAGCGTCCACCACCTTGGCCGGATGCTCAATCCTACAACTTCGCTGGCAAAGGACACGCTCACGGACGGAGGCGTGATCTCGAAGAAGTCTCCGTCGTCGAGCGTGAAGTACTGGGAGACGCTGCCGTTCAGCCCGTATGTGATCTCCCGCTCCTCGCAGTCTATGACCAGAGGAGATCCCTCGTCGTACGGAAGGTTGGCAAACGAGATCGTCCTGCCGCCAATCGTGACCGATCCGCTTCTCTTCGACCCTCCGGAAGTTGCGAGATAGACGCTGACTCGTGGGCGCGAGATCGACTCCGCAGGGACGTTGGAGATCGTTCCGGGTGATGTGAATGTTATGCCGGTGTCACCGCTGTCCAGGTAGAACTGGGGCCAACAGTCGAAGGTGATGTCGAACCTCGCGCTCCTGTTGTAGGGGCCTGGCTTCGGCTTAAGGCCTCCGATGATCCGCGCCTTCCTGTATCCGTCGGGGTGATGTGTGTCCCACAGGTTCCGGTACCCGGTATACCTGAAAAACGCCTCTTTGAATTTGGCGAAGTCTTCGAGGAAGTTTCCGGACATGAAGCACGGGTAGGTGATCTGTATGTTCTTCCACCTTCCGTTGTCTATGGACAGCGTCCCGTTCCTCCCTGGGATCTCGAAGACGTCCACGTCCCGCTCCGGCACGACAAAGGAACCCTCGCCGGAGATCCAGACTCCGTAGTCCTTGGATTTATACGGGCCGAACTGGAGCCACTCAAAATGCTGATGAATCTCGTTCACGCCAGGGCCGCCTCCCTTCTCTGGATCTCGAACGTCAGCCGCTCGGATATGGCTTCCGCCAGCTCGTCCACGTCCTGACCGGCTGCGCCGTTCACTGTTATCTCTATCGCGTAGTTGTTCTCACGGCCTCCCGCGCCCCGTACCGCGCTTTCGATCATCCGGTACATCATGTTCTGCCCGATGACGATCTCACCGCCTGAGCCGTCTCCGAAGCCCTTGAGCCCGGAAGCGGTGGACAGGATCGTGGGGGAGGTGAACATCATCGGCTGGCTGTAGGCCTTCTTGTACCAGCTGACCGAGAAGTGCGGGATGCTCGGAGGATTGAGCGAGAACTTTCCGGTAATGCTGAAGTGCGGGAGCTTGATCTTCGGCAGGCTCCAGTTGAAGTTGAAGAAGCTCTTGATCTTGTCGAGGGCGTTCTTGATGAAGGTCTTGATGGACTCGAAGATGCTCGTGAACTTGTCTTTGATGGCCTGTAGCTTCTCCCTGACCTTGTTCAGCACCTCTCCCAGCTTCCCGCCGGTCGCGTTGTTGATCGCCTGAAAGGCGTTCGTCCACAGGGCTTTGTAGCCCTCTGTCGCCGTCTGCAGGATGCCTCGGATGCCTCCGCCGTTCTCCTGCACCTTCTGTTTGATCGCGTTCCACGCTGTCGCGGTGTTCTCCTTCAGTGTGTTCCACTTATCCACCACGTTCTGCTTCACGCTTTCGGCCACGTTCGAGACGGTGCTTTTCACGTTTTCCCAGGCGTTTTTCGTCCAGTCCTTCACGTTGTTCCAGGCGTTCGTCACCCAGTTCGCAACACTCTCTGCCGCCTTTTTCACCGCGCCGGTGACCTTCGACCACACGCCGGAGAACCACTCCGTGATTGCGCCCCAGTTCTTGATGACAAGGATCACAGCCGCGATGGCTGCCGCTACCGCTGCGATGATGATCAGCACCGGCCCCAGGGCGATGTTCAAGGCACCGACCACAGTGACCAGAGAACCGAGCAGGCCAAGCAGAGGCCCGATGGCTGCCACTATTCCCCCGATGATCAGGATGGCGTTCTGCATCTCCGGGGAAAGTCCAGACCACCACTCGGCGATACTTTTGATCACTTCAGCGATCTTTGTCAGGGCGGGAGCCAGGGCCTCCAGTAAAGTGCCTCCGACGTCCGCTCCGAGCAGCTTCAGCTCGTTCAGCGTCGTGGTGAACTTGTCCGCCGTGTCCATCGTGGCCTCGTAGGTCTCGTCCACGGTGCCCATCGAGTCTCCGAAGACGCGGGAGAAGTCCGTCAGCGACAGCTTCCCGGTCTTCAGTGCCTCAGCCAGGGCCGGGCCTGCCTTGTTCCCGAAGAGATCCATCGCTTCCTGGTAGGCCTCGGTGTCGCTCTCTCCGCTCGTCAGCGTGTCGGACAGATCCTTCAGTGCCTGGTCGAGCGGTTTCCCCTGTTTGGTGGCGTTCTGCATGGCCTTCTTCAGGCCTGCCATCGCCGCAGAGGAATCCACGCCGGCTTTGTCCAGTTCTCCAACGAAGCCGGCAGCCGTGTAGATGCTCATGCCCATCTCGTCGAAGATGACCTTGTTGTCACCGACGATCTGGTTCAGCGTGTCCACGCTCGTGCCGGTATCCTGCGCTACTTTCGCCAGGACGTCGAGGTAGTCCCCGGCCTTATCGGCGGACAGGCCCCACGCAGCCATCGCGTGCTGGGTGCTGTCTACCGCGTCCACCACGTCGGCGTCCGTGATCTTCGCGAACTTCAGGAACTTCTCGGACAGGGCGTCCGCCGCTTCTCCGGCGAGCCCGAACCGGGTGTCCACTTCTCCGACCGCTTTCGCCGCGTCCTCAAACGTGACCGGCATCGTGGTGGCCAGCGACTTGACCGTGCTCTCCAGGCCTTCCAGTTCCGTGCCGGTCTTGCCGGTCATCTTCACGAGCTCGTCCATAGCCTCGTCCACTTCGGTGAAAGCCTTCACGGAGAGGCCTGCGGCAGCCGTCAGCGGTGCGGTGACGTACTTCGTCATGCTGGTGCCGACGTTCTTCATCCCTTCGCCGACGTCCTTCAGCTTCTGCCCGACCTCGTCGAGCTTCTTCTTCATGTCGTCGAAGGGAGCCTTCTTGATGGCCTCGTTCAGGTCTTTCTGCTCCGCCTCCATCTTGTTGAGAGCGGTCTCGGCTTTCGCCAGCTGCTCCCTCAGCTTGGAGGTGGCGGCACTGTTGTCGCCGTAGGCTTCCTTCGCCTTGTCCAGCTGTTCCTTCAGCGTCTCGACGTACTTCTTCTGGTTGTCGATCTGCTTGTTGAGGTTCTCCATCTTTGCCTTCGCCTTGTCCTGGGCGGAGGCGTTTTTATCAAAAGCGGACTCGGTGGCCTTCATCTCAGCGGCGAGGGCCTTCTGTTCCGCTACGATCTCCATGATTGACTTCTTGTATTCAGCTTCGCCTTCGAGGCCGATTCTTACGCCAATGTCAACGGCCACGCGATCACCTCATCTTTATCGCTTCATCAAAATCTGTTACTCTCTGCTTCTTCGGCACAGCGTGCCCCTCATAGATAGAAAGGCAGGCGATCATGTCCATCATCTCTCCGTAGAGCGTGTCCAGGATCTCCTGCCGTTCCATTCCCAGTTTTCTGCCGTAGAACAGATACCACGACAGGTTGAGCTTTATTCGCTGGCCGGTTCCCCGTTTTTTCCCTTCGGGGCCTCCGCCTCCACGGTGACCTTCCCGTCGGCGTGGAACACTTCGACGCCTGCCATGACCAGGGCCATGAGCGTCTCCTCGTCCTCGTCCATGAGCTCTTCCTTCGTCACCGGGTTCGGTATGTACGCCGGGTCTTCGCGCTTCCTGTGGAGCTCGTAGGCCTCCGAGAGGGCGCAGACGAAAGCGACCGCCGCGTCTATGGCCGTCACGATGTCCGCGCCCAGAAGGTCACCCAGCTTGCTGATGTCCCGGTTCGGGCAGACCTCCGCGATCTTAGTTGTCGCCAACACAGACCGCCGGAAGCCGACCTCTCTGCCGTTCAGTTCCATCCTGTTCTCCTCCTTCGAGTTAAGCCGACGCCGTCAGGACGGCCTTGATCGCGTTGTACGCAGCCGCCTCGGTGCTCTGGGCCGCGCCGATCATGCGCCAGGCGTGGTTCGACGTGTCGTCTCTCAGCACGGTGGCCTCCAGGGACTGGGTCTGCCAGTCGATGGACTCCTCCTGCGTCGCCGCCGTGATCTCCGGATCGCTGAACTTGCACTTCCGGATGATGATCGGGACGTAGGTGGTGGTGCCCGCTTCCATGTACCGGGCGATGAAGCCGACGCCCACATAGGGCACGGACGCCTGGTCGTCGTACACGTCGAAGGTCACGGTGCTGCCGCTCACGGCGACCGCCTGCGTGGTGGTCACGCCGGTGATGAACTTCATCGCAGCGTCTTTCAGGCCGTCCACCGTGAGGGTGAGCGTGCCGCTGGAAAAGGCCTGCGTGTCGGTCTCGGCCAGCACGTTGTCCGCGTAGAAGTTGTTGTCGCCGCTTCCCTCGATGCTGAGGGTGACGTCGACGCCTCTCGCGAGCGGGATGCCGCCGGAGTAGCTGACCGCGCCGCCGCTCTCGGTGTACTTGGCGACCCAGGGCATACTAAAGCCCGTACAAACTCTGCCGTTTGCCAATTTGTTTCACTCCTTCAAAAGAAATGGGAGGCCGTCAGCCTCCCTTACTGTTGCATCGTCTCGTTGATGCCTTCCTCTATGATCTCCTTCATCGCTTCCTCCGCATTGGCTTTCTGCGCCCTCACGGCCTGGTTGATGAAGGGATGGCGTTTCATGTAGGTGCTCCCCGCGTTGATGGTTCGCGCCATCATGGCGTTGGGGTGCCCCTTGGGGTACTTCTCGGTGACGTAGTTGTTGTAGCCGTCCATGCCGATCTTCACGTTGATGAAGCCGTTCTTTGTCTGCTTCCTCGCTATGCCGAGACCTTCAAGCATTCCCTCGATCTCCGCAGGAACCGGATCACGGACTTCGCCCTTCCGGAAGTTGTCCGTTTTCACCGGCAGTGCCTGGATGTTCGCGTGGATCTGGTCGGCTACGATTCGCGCCCCTTCAAAGATTGCCTTCCCGGCGAGCCCGTCAGCTCTGTATCTAAGGTCTCCGAGCAGGGCGATGTAATCCGTCATGGCTTTCCCGACTGTGAATTTAGCCATCAGCCGATCACCCACAGCCACTGAAAGTGTATGAGGTTCGTCTCATCCTCAAACTGGACGGAGTCCAGACGCCAGCCGAAGGGGATCTCCCCCTGCAGCTCGTAGAAGATCGCCTGGATCGCGTCCACCCGCTCGTCGTACTCCAGCTTCGTGTAGTAGTCGACGAACCCGGTGACCGCCTGCTCTTCCTTCCGGTCGTTCGCGTCGAGCGCGGAGTCCTCTCCGTCTTCGCCCCACACGATGAACGGTGCGGACATATTGGGCCGCCAGTAGTGGTACACCTGGCACGTCAGCACCCCGGTGTCCGAGCCCTCCGGCGTGACCGTGAGGCCGTCCACGAGTGCCGCGCTAAGTTTCTGCAGTTTCGTCTGCAACATCGTAGAAGTCCTCCAGTCTTACCAGCGTGAGATCTACGGCGTCGAGATCCGGCTGTTCCTGCACCGCGTCGATGCGGTACTGGCAGCCGTCCTCCAGGATCACGAACATCGCCCGTTTCGTACCCTTCGGCACCGTGGGCGTGTTGTAGCACCTGGCGAGGACGTCGACGGAAGCGTTCGCCCCGCGTGCCGCGTACAGCCGCGTGACGCCCACCGTGCGCCGCCCGTAGTAGGCCGTGCCCACGGAAGCCAGTTTTTCCACAGGCATCCGCCCGGCGTCGGCTACGTTGGTCAGCTCGTAAAACGTAAGCAGTCCGTCGTCTCTCACTGAACGTCACCCCAGTCCGTGTAGCCGGTGGCCGTCTGGAGCTGGGCCTTCTGTTCGTCGTATGATCTCTTGAGCCAGTCTCTCTGTGTGGCGTCGATGCTGATCCGGTTCATCGCGCAGTAGGTGCAGACCGCCCGCGTGATCAGCGGGTCGTTCTCCGGCTGGATGACTCCGGCTATGCCGAGGTCAGCCTCTGCCGCTTCAATGAGCTGAAGCAGATCAAAATCGAACGCACAGGTCGTGATGCGGAGAGCCGCTTTCACTTGTTCGAGCATTTAGCTCTCCTCCTTTAGTCGATGCGCCACCCTATGCCCAGCTGCTGCTGATACTGCTCCCGCATCTCCGGATAGATCGTGACGTGCCCGATGTGTCCCAGCCTCACGGTGGGCTCGCACCAGATCTCGTAGCCGAGATCCGTCGCCCTCTTGCAGAAGGCCACGTCCTCACCGTATACCGGCATCGGAAGGAAGCAGGTCTTGTACGTCTCCATCACGTGCTTCAGGATC
>Ga0310786_10009843_pt1 | contig 12081 bp, 11 predicted proteins | sample AusTroGonzalo_MG_FD_203881 | JGI IMG/M metagenome (GOLD analysis project Ga0310786, IMG submission 203881) | Bovine rumen microbial communities from tropical cattle in Woodstock, Queensland, Australia - Gonzalo_03 (v2) (version 2) | ecosystem: Host-associated > Mammals > Digestive system >...
GGAATTGGCTCTGAATGGTTATACGGGGATGGGACGGTCGATGGTGACGGATTATTTGCTGAATTATCCGCAATTGGCTGAAGGTGAGATTACTATGGAAGAAGGACTTCGTTTGGATTCCATCACCGAGCCATACCAAAAGGTGAGAGTAGGCGCAAAAGCCCCTGATTATTCGGATGTTACGATGGATGGGAAACCTTATCGCCTATATGATTCTGAAGCGAAAAACATCATTGTCGTTTTTTGGTCAACGGACTGCGAATATTGCCATGATTTCTTGGTTCAGATTCGCAAAAACTTGGACTTAGAATCTGATTTTGAATTGGTTACATTCGCTTTGGCGGATAATGAGCAAGAGGCGAATTCGACTTTGAAAAAAATGCGTTTGCCCGGATACCATTTCTATGATGATTCGCGTTGGGAAGGTAAGGCATTCATGGTTTACCATGTCACCTCTACGCCAACTGTTTTTGTGTTGGATGAAAACAAGATGATTGTATGCAAACCCTACGATTGGAAAGACTTGAAGGAATGGTTGAGATTAAATAAGTAAATAAATTGAAAATTATATTGTTATGAATAGAATTAAGTATGTAATTTTGTGTGTTTTGGCCTTGAGTTTAGGTCAAAGTTTTGCCCAAGATGCAGAATCGCGTTGGGTGGATTCGGTGTATAACAGCCTCACCGTGGAGCAACGTGTTGGGCAGTTGATTTGTTTGCGAGCCAACCAGCCTGACAAACCTTTTTATGAGGATGTTGCGAAGTACATCAAGCAGTACAACATCGGTGGCGTGTGCTTTTTCCGTGCCGATGCCGAGGCACAAGTGAACCAAACCAATGCGTGGCAGGCATTGGCGAAAACGCCGTTGATGGTCACCATTGATGCCGAATGGGGTTTGGCCATGCGCGTGAAGAAAACCGTCGCCTATCCGTATCAGATGACTTTGGGCGCGGTCAACGATAACGAGTTGATTTACAGGATGGGACAGCAAGTGGCCGAGCAGTGCCAACGCATGGGCATCCATGTGAATTTCGCGCCGGTGGTGGATGTCAATTCCAATGCGGCCAACCCCGTGATTGGAATGCGCAGTTTTGGAGAAGATCCCGAGAAAGTGGGCGAGAAGGGGACGGCTTATGCTTTGGGAATGCAAAGCAAAGGCTTGATTACCAGTATGAAGCATTTCCCCGGACATGGCAATACCGCCTCCGATTCCCACCTGACTTTGCCAACGGTTACGAGGACGATTGATGAGGTACAAGACATCGAGTTGGCGCCTTTCCGCCATCTGATTGCCAATGGTGTGAACGGTGCAATGGTGGGACACTTGTATTTCCCCGCCATTGAGAAAGTTAAGAATACATCCTCATCGCTTTCCTATGGTGTTGTCACCGAATTGTTGAAGAACGAGATGGGCTTTGAGGGCCTGATTTTCACCGACGGCCTCGACATGAAGGGCGTTTCGGAGAAGGTGAAACCTGACAGCGTGCCATACGCAGCATTCATGGCGGGCAACGATGTGCTGATTTTGCCCCACAATGTGCCTTTTGCCATCAAGACCATCAAGGCGGCGGCGGAACGCGACACTGAGGCGGCGGCCCGTTTGGAGGAAAGTTGCAAGAAAATCCTGCGCTACAAGTATCGCGCGGGCTTGAACAATTACAAGCCTACGCCCACGGCCAACCTGATGACCGACCTGAAAAAGAGCCAATACATGGAATTGCGCCAGCAGTTGTATGACGAGGCTATCACGATGCTTCGCAATGAAAATCAGGTGATTCCGTTGGCGAACAACAAGAAAATCGCCGTGGTGACCATTGGTAATACCAAAAACGATGTGAATGAGGGACTTGTCGCGAAGGGCTTCAGCACGACTTCTTTTGTGGTCGCGAAGGAAAATATCGCCTCTAAGTCGGTGGATTGGCTGAAGAAACTGGAAAAGTTCGATTTGGTGGTGGTCAACATTGAGAAGACGTCGATGTTCGCCAACAAAGATTACGGTATCACCGATGAAACAGTCAAGTTCTTCAATCGTCTTGTGGCTCAGAACGATGTGATTCTCAATCTGTTTGCTTGCCCCTATGCCTTGGACATGTTCCGCATCAACAACAACGTGAAGGGCGTGGTGGTGGCTTATCAGGACGAAGTGCCTGCGGTGAAAGCCGTCGTGAAACTGCTTGCAGGCGAGATGGAAGCCCATGGCACCTTGCCCGTTTCGGTGAGCAAGTTCAAGTGCGGCGACGGCATTGTGACGATGGTTCCCGAAAAAAAGGAACACATTCTTCCGGAAAAGGAAACTCCTTCCAAGACCGTGCAACCCATACAAAATGAAAAAGTTACCTCATTGCCTAACGGCAATTTGGCACCGAAATATGTCGCCAAGTTGGATTCCGTTGCGTTGTCGGGCATTCAGAAAAGGGCCTATCCGGGATGTCAAATTGTGGCCATAAAGGACGGCAAGATGGTGTATGACAAGTGTTTCGGAAATTTTACCTACGGCGGTGGACATAAAGTGCAGCCTGACGATCTTTATGACATCGCCTCATGCACCAAAATTTTCGCTTCGACGCTGGCAATCATGAAGTTGTACGATGACGGACTCATCGACTTGAACAAGACTTTGGCCGATTTTTTCCCCTATCTGAAAGGCAACCCTCACGGCAAACTGAAACTTATCGAGATTATGACCCATCAGGCGGGGCTGAAGGCTTGGGTGCCGTTCTTTACGGTCACGGTGGACGAAAACGGTCCCATGCCTGAGTTTTATAGCAGTCAAATCGATGAAAGTCACAGCGTTAGGGTGGCCGAAAACCTCTATCTTATTAATGATTACGAGGATCGCATTTTCGATTCCGTTTCCAAGACTGCGTTGGGGAGGAAGAAGTATCTCTACAGCGACATGGGTTTCTATTACATCCCAAAAATCGTGAAACAGATTACAAATCAGCATATTGAGGACTATTTGAGGCAAAATTTCTATTATCCTATGGGGTTGAACCACATTTGCTACAAGCCGTTGAACCACTTCACCCGCGAGCAGATTGCCCCGACCGAGAACGACACTGTTTTTCGCCGTCAATTGATTTGGGGTGATGTACACGACCAAGTGGCGGCCATGTTCGGCGGCGTGTCGGGTCATGCGGGGTTGTTTGCCAATGCCCACGACCTTGCGGCACTTATGCAAATGCTTCTGAATGAGGGCGTTTACAACGGCGTGCGTTACCTAAAACCTGAAACAGTGCGCTATTTCACCAAGGCTCCGTTTGCCGCCAGCAACAGCAATCGCCGTGGCATCGGTTTCGACAAACTGCCCCTTGAAAAGAAAGGCACTTGCACGGCTTCCAAATCCGGCTCGATGAAAGGCTTCGGACACACTGGTTTTACCGGGACTTTCGTCTGGGCCGACCCAGAAAACAACACGATTATCGTTTTCCTTTCCAATCGCGTCTATCCCGATGCCGAGCCGAATAAATTAGTCAAATTTGGCATACGGACGGCCTTGCATGATGTACTTTATGAGGCTTTTCCGATAGAATAGGCTCAATTATCCTCAAAATTCTTTGGGAAGCGTTTCCACATTACGTAGGACTTACCCGCTTGATTGACAAAGGTTTGCCACATGGCTTCTTCAGGTAAGTTGAAAAGTTGTTCCGTCGTAATGTCGCCGACGAGCCAGGTGTTATGTATCAATTCGTTGACCAACTGCCCTGAATCCCAACCTGAGTAGCCCAAATAGAATCGCGTGTTTTCTTCGTTGGCTATCCCCGTGGCAATCAGGGTTTTGAGTGTTTCCACCTCACCGCCCCAATACAAACCCTCAATGATGGAGCAGGAATCGGGGATGAGGTCTCCGAGGGTGTGGATGAAGAACAATTGGTTGTCGGAAACGGGGCCGCCAAGATAGACAGGTGCCTCAAAATCAGGAAAATCGTCGACGATTTGGTTGACACCCGCATTCAGTGTCTTGTTGATGATGATGCCGAAACTACCTTCCGTCTCCTCGTGGTCAATGAGCAAAATCACCGACCTCCCGAAGTGGAAGTCGTTCATTAAAGGCTCGGAAATCAGGATGTTACCTTGTTTCGGTGCCAACGAATTGCTCTTTATGACAAACTTTTCGCCTAAATCCATAGCGCAAAATTAGGCTTTTTGGGCGATATTCGCGCCATATTTCGTAATTTTGTGGCAAAAATCGACTTATCTTGAAACGAACTGACAATCAATCGAAGTTTGATGCCTTGCGCGAGGAGTTTTCCACTTTTACCTTCGAGCGGCAAACGGTGAAGCACGAAAACGGGGCTTTGTCGTTGGCTTTCGACTTTAGCCTCGACGACCGCTATCATTTTCGCCCAACGCTCGAAATACCAGCGCGTTCCGTTTTCGATTGGGAAGGTGTTCCCAACGAGCAATTGGAGGCTTTGGCCTTCCAAATCGGCATGACGGAGTTGGTGAGTTATTGGAAAACCGCCTGCCCGAAAAGGGTTTTGGTGAAGCCTTTCACTTTGACCGAAACCCAGAAATCGTTTTGGAAAAAACTGTATTACAACGGTTTGGGCGAGTTCCTGTATTTGAACAGCATTTCGGTTTCGGAAGAAGATTTGATGCAAATAGAATCCGTTGGGAATCAACCCTTTACAAAAGTTGATTTGCCGCTCAATGAATGTACTTTGGTTCCTGTAGGTGGTGGCAAGGATTCCGTGGTCACATTGGAATGTTTGCGCAACGAAATGCCTGTCATTCCGCTGATTGTCAACCCGCGTGGCGCAACTTTGAATTGTGTCAAAACGGCGGGCTACGGCGAAAACGACTTTATTGTCATCAATCGCACTCTTGACCATACTATGCTGAAACTCAATGCGGAAGGCTATCTGAACGGACATACACCATTCTCGGCTTTGTTGGCGTTCATCAGCGTTTTGGTGGCTTTCGGAAGCCGTTCAAAATACATTGCCCTATCGAACGAAAACAGCGCGAATGAATCGACGGTGCCAGGGACGAATATCAATCACCAATACAGCAAATCCATTGAGTTTGAGAGCGATTTCAGGAAGTATGTGGCTGACAATTTGAATGATAAGGTTCAGTATTTCAGTTTCTTGCGTCCGTTGAGCGAGTTGCAGATTGCCAAATTGTTCTCACAATGCGAGGCATATCATCCTGTGTTCCGCAGTTGCAATGTGGGCAGCAAGACCGATTCTTGGTGCGGCCATTGTCCCAAGTGCATGTTTACATGGATTATCCTGTCGCCCTTCCTTTCGCGCGAAAAACTGATTGAGATTTTCGGCAAGGATTTGATGGCGGATGCGAGTTTGCAGCCCATCTTTGAGGAATTGAATGGCACGGCTGCCGTCAAGCCTTTCGAATGCGTCGGAACGGTGGAGGAGGTGCGGGCTTGCATGGAGGCAGTGAATGGGAACAGAAACCAAGTGAACGCAATCCTTCATCGTTTCAACAATGAGCATTTTTTGCCAGAAAAGTTTGAGCAAATCCTAAAATCACGCCTCGATGTTTGACTTGATACTCAATCGGTTGCGTGGCAAACGCATTTTGATTCTCGGCTATGGCCGCGAAGGGAAGTCTTCGTTCCGCTTTGTGCAAAAATATTTGCCGGAGGCCATCGTTGCGGTGGCCGACAAAAACGAAATGGAAGGCGTGAAACACTTTGGAAGCCAGTATCTTGATGCGATGTACGACTACGACATCGTCATCAAGACGCCGGGCATTTCCTTGAAGGATTTCGACACGAAAGGGGTGGAGATTACCTCGCAAACCGACCTGTTTCTCAGTCAGTTCCATGCGCAGACCATCGGCATTTCAGGCACCAAGGGCAAAAGCACGACCACGAGTTTGATTTACCACCTGCTGAAATCCTCAGGCCGCGATGCCATCCTGACGGGAAACATCGGGATTCCCTGTTTCGACGTGATGGAAAGCATTGGGCCTGAAAGCATTGTCGTGTACGAACTCTCGGCGCACCAGTTGGAATATGTCCACAACAGCCCGCATGTGGGCGTGTTGCTCAATGTGTTTGAAGAGCATCTTGACCATTTTGGTACGATGGAATGTTATAAGTCGGCGAAACTCAACCTCTTGCGCTTCATGGGCGAGGACGACACCGCCGTCATCCATGAGTCGTTGCTCAACGATGCTTTGGACTTGTTTGTCAACAGTAAGGTTTTCTCCTTGTTTGATTTCAGCGACTTTATTGATGATACCGCGCTTCCACTTTTGGGCGAGCATAACCTCTTGAATGTCAAGGCCGCGCTGTTGGCTTGTGATGCCTACGGCATTGATTATCGGGAATTGATACCTTATTTATATACGTTCAAGCCTTTGGAGCACCGTTTGGAGCCTGTGGGCACTTTCGGCGGCGTGACTTTCGTCAACGACAGCATTTCCACCATCCCGCAAGCGGCGATTTCGGCCTGCCAAGCCCTTGGACGCGTTGATTTTCTGTTGCTTGGCGGCTTCGACCGTGGCATTGATTACCAACCTTTGACGGACTATCTGAAAACGCATCCCGTGCCATATCTGCTCTTTACGGGCAAGGCTGGAGAGAGGATGATGCATTTGATGGACGGCATTTCGACAGGCTCAATGACCAGTCAAGTTAAGGTCCCTGAGCCTGTCGAAGGGCCGACTTTGTTCAATTATTCCAACATGGAAGAGGCGTTTGCCTACCTAAAAACTCACGCAAAAAAAGGCGATGTCTGCCTATTGTCGCCCGCCGCGTCGAGTTACGACCAATACAAGAACTTCGAGGAACGCGGCGCGAAGTTCAAGCGATTGGCCGAAGGTTTTGCTGAAAAATGAAACAAAAAAGCCGAGCATCGACTCGGCTTTTTTTCTTGAAACATATTGGAAATCAGTTCTTTTTAATGCTAATCGTCTTCTTCCCACCCGAACCTGAATTGCTGGAATTGTTGTTGTTTCCGGTGCTCTGCTTCGGCTTGATGGTTGTGCCGCCCGATGAGGAATTTGAGCCTGATTTTTTGGGCGTGGTCATCGTGTAGCCGGCAGCCTCGGCCATCTCCTTGATGCGGGTAGCACGTTTGCCACTGTCAGGGTGGGTCGAAAACATTTGGGCTACAGCACTTTGTGTTCCGCTATTGCCGTTCAGGGCAACAAGGACATTCAAGGCATGGTACATGGCGAAGGGATCCACACCGTTGGTAATGCAATATTGGAACGAGGCTTCGTCGGCCTCATATTCCTGCTTGCGCGAGTAGGCGTTTTGAGCCAACTGCTGGCCAAGGTCGCCGAGGAAACCTTGAGAGATGGCTCCGGCAGTCTGGCTGAAAGCACCAATGCCGTAACGGGCCGCCACGATGAGGTAGGCGGTGCGGTAGGCATCGCGCACGTCCTTGTTCTTCAGGTGGCCAAGTTCGTGGCCGATGACGGCGAACAGTTCGTCGTCGTTCATCACGTCCATCAAGGCACTATACACACGCACGCTGCCGTCGCCGCTGGCAAAAGCATTGACCGTATTCGACTGATACACTTTATAATTCAGGTTCATGTCGCTGATGTTGTGGAAGCGGGCCATGATGCGGTTGAGGCGCTGGGTGTATTCATTGCTGGCTGGCAGAATGGTGTTTTGGCCGTCGGTTTCCACCATATATTGGCTGCACAGTTGCGAAATCTGCGCATCGCTGATGGTCAAGGCTTGCAAAGCGGCCGCACCTGCGTTGGCGGCGGCGTTTTGGTCCACCACTTTCAGGGAAGAGCAACTGGCCATCATCATCACGACCAAGGCTCCGATAAATGCTAATTTCTTCATATTGAATGAGTTTAATGTTTAACTTCGTTTTGTCACGGCAAATATACGGCTAATCGGCGAATTTTTTTTGAAAAAAGTGCATTTTTTTCTTGCATGTTTCAAAAAAGTTGTATTTTTGCAGCATCAAAATAATATCAAAATAATATCATTATGGAAACAAAAGAATTTGAATTCAAAGGTCTCGCGATGAACGGTTTCGTCGCATTGTTTGTTGAACTTGTCATCATCGCCTTGAGCGTATGGGGCATGGTTGCATTTGGTAAAGGGCAAATCGGCACACCGATACCGTCGGTTTTGGGCCTGTTTTTGGCCTGCATTCTGCCTATCGGCTTCCGCAAGTTGGAGCCGAACGAGGCCATGGTGATGCTGTTTTTCGGCAAGTACAAAGGCACTTTCACCAAGACGGGCTTCCACTGGGTCAACTTCCTGATGACCTCCAAGAAAGTCTCGCTGCGCGCCCGTAACCTCAATCCTGACAACATTAAGGTGAACGACAAGACAGGTAACCCGATTATGATTGGACAAATCCTCGTCTGGAAACTGAAGGACACTTACAAAGCCATGTTTGAGATCGACTCGCAAACGATGGCCGGTGGCGGCTCGGGCACGGCTCCCGTGACAGTCAGCAACCGCATGAGGGCTTTCGAGAGTTTCATCCAAGTGCAGAGTGATGCGGCCTTGCGTGAGGTGGCAGGCATGTACGCCTACGACGAGAACGAGGCCGAAAGCGGCGAACTGACCCTTCGCTCGGGCGGCAAGGAAATCAATGAGGTGCTACTCACCAAACTGAATGAGCGTTTGGCCATGTCGGGTTTAGAAGTGCTTGAGGCTCGTATCAATTATCTGGCCTATTCTCCTGAGATTGCGGCTGTTATGCTGCGCCGTCAGCAGGCTGCAGCCATCATTTCGGCTCGTGAAAAGATTGTGGAAGGCGCCGTTTCGATGGTCAGGATGGCTTTGGAAAAACTGAAGGCTGAAGGCGTGGTCGAACTCGATGAGGAACGCAAGGCCGCCATGGTGAGCAACCTCATGGTGGTGCTTTGCGCCGACGAATCGGCGCAGCCGGTGGTGAATACGGGGTCGTTGTATTAAGAGATTCGCAAAATGGATACCACAGGAATTGCACTGATCATCATGGGCGTTGCCTCCATTGCGGTAGGGATTTTCGGCAAGTTCCGCCCCGACATCCTTTATCGCAATTGGGGAGGAAAGAGGTCTTTCGTAGGTGGATTCCGGTTGTTTGGCTTTGCACCTGCCCGTTTGGGTGACGAGAAGATGGTGCCTGAGGACAAGCAAAGGTTTGGTTTCGTGTGTTTTGTGCTCTTTGGTGTCATGATCATTTTGGTGGGCATTGTGACCAGCATCCCACAATGGGAAACCTACAAGAGTGCGATTACCATTTCCATTGTCATGGCGATAACCATTGTGATGCTGTTCTCGTATTGGAAAATCATGTTGAGCCAAAACGAGAGATTCAAGGGCATTGGTTTTGCCATCGTCATGCTCCTCTCTTTTGCGTTGATTGCTTTGGTTGTGTATAATTGGCATGTAATCCTAAAATAAACCATCATGGCAGTCAAGATTTTGGTATTTGCATTTTTGCTAATCATGGTTTCCATCTCTGTGTGGTTGGCCATACGGGTGAAACGACACCCTGAAAAAGACCGGGGTATGAAAAGGGTGATGGAAGAGCAGCGAGGCGCCGAATACGAGGCTGGAATGCAGATGTTCCTTATGGTCAATTACTTATCTGCCGGAATCGCTTGGGTGTTGGCAGCATTGCTTGAAATCGTCTTCCGTTTGGAATCATTTCATGCCATGTGGATTGCCGCTTTGGGGCTTTGCTTGGTGCTGGTCTTCGCCAAATGGCGTTTTACGGGTGAATTCAGCAAGGCGGGTTTTGTTACTTTTGCAATCGGGCTTGCGATAACTGTGACTTACTTAATTGTGAACTAAATAGGAAGAATCATGTTTTGGATAGATATATTAACAGGTGTGTTTTTGATGCTCACGGGCTTGGCGGTCTATCGTTTCCCGATGCTGATTTCGGGCGTGAACACCATGTCGAAGAAGCGGTTGGCCAAGGTCGACTTGGAAGGATTGAAACGTAGTTATCGCAATGCGTTTCTCATCTGCGGCGCGGTGCTGCTGCTGTTTGGCGGCTTGTCTACCTTGGTGCATGTCTCGATGGGTTTCCATTTGGTGGTGCTTCTGGCGGTGGCTTTTGGCCTTGTTGTTGCGTGTGCGCTGCTTACCAGTAGATACGACATGGGCCTGCAAGGGGAGGAAGGCAAGAAAGAGAGGAGGAAAAACTGGATGGCTATCATTATTACCGTTGTGGCTTTTGCCGTAATATTGTTTTTCTTTTTCAAGGGCAGCAAACCTGCAACGATTGAAGTGTCAGAGGATTACATCACAGCCCAAGGAGGCGGATACATTGCCTCGATTCCCCTGAACGATATCACTGAGGCCAACGTATTGACCGATTGGCCCAGTTTTCCCATCCGTACCAACGGCATAGCCACCGATGATGTTGCCATTGGTCATTTCCGCAAGAAAGGAGGCGAAAGTTGCATGTTGTTCGTTTGCGACGATGGCGGCCCTTTGCTCGAAGTGCGCACCGTGGATGGCAAATTGTATTACCTCAATTGTGCCATGGAAGAGGAAACGATGGAGTTGATTGCTAAAGTGAAAGCAAAGAGGAGGTAAACTATGGCAAAGGAAAAGGAAAATAGCAACAAAACCTTTCTGCTCCGCGTGGATGCCGAGACGATGGAGGCCGTGGAAAAATGGGCCGCCGACGAGTTCCGCTCCGTCAACGGGCAACTGCAATGGATTATCGCTGAGGCACTGAAAAAGAGCGGAAGGAAAAAGAAGTAACCAACAAAAGCATACTATTATGGACAAAGAAACATGGATTATCATTTTGGCTGTATTTCTCTATGTTCTACAGGCCGTTATAGGAGGCTTGATAGCACGCAGGCGCGGCAAGTCGTTCTGGTTTTGGTTTGCCGTGTGTTTCCTTATCATACCACCTTTCGGATGGATTCGGATGTTTATGGGTACTCGTGACGACACGATGCCGTAAAAAATTATAAATCTGTAAGTTATGAAAACAAAATTCAACATTGCTGTCTTATTGGCGTTTTTTGTAGTCCAAACGGCCAATGCACAAATCGAGGGCTACTGGAAAGGAAAACTGAGCCTTGGTCCTCAACAACTGGAAATGGCTTTCGACATCAAAGCCACGGAAAACGGCTATTCGACCACTCTTGATGTTCCCGCTCAGGGCGCATTTGATATGCCCGTGGACGAGACCGTTTTTCAGGACAACCGTCTGCAAATGACCATGTCCGCTATGGGCGCGTCGTATTCGGGTGTGTTGAAGGAAGGCATCATCGAAGGCGAGTTTTCGCAACGCGGCATGACTTTCCCCTTGAACCTTGAAAAAGGCGAGAAGGAAGCCCAGAAAGCCCGTCCGCAAGACCCTCAGCCGTTCAACTATCGCGTTGAGGATGTGAAATTTACGAATGAAAAAGACGGTATCGAATTGGCTGGAACGCTCACCCTGCCCAAGCAGAGCGGCAAGTATCCCGCCGTGGTGCTCGTTTCGGGCAGCGGACAACAGAACCGCGACGAGGAACTGATGAACCACCGCCCGTTCTGGGTCATTGCTGACTACCTTACGAATCAGGGCATTGCCGTGTTGCGCTACGACGACCGAGGCATGGGCGAGTCGGGCGGCACGTTTGACGGAGCCACCTCCTTGGATTTCTCCAACGATGCCGAGGCTGCTTTCGATTACCTGCGCAACCGCAAGGAAATCGACGCGACACGCATTGGCATTCTGGGCCATAGCGAAGGCGGCATCATCAATTTCATGGTGGCCACACGCCGTCCCGAGGTGGCGTTTTTGGTCTCCTTGGCAGGTCCGGCCGTGAACGGAATAGAAGTCCTCAAAGAGCAGCAGAAAGCCATATTGAGGGCATCGGGCATGACGGAAGAAGCCGTCCAATTCAGCAGTAACGCCAACGCTCAGATGTTCGACATCATTGAAGCCTCAAGTAATAGGGAAGAGGCCGATGTTTTGTTGCGCCAGTTGGTGAAAGGTTGGGGCTACAACGAGGAACTGACCGAGCAGACTGTTGGTGAATTTGTTTCGCCGTGGATGTATTATTTCCTGAAATACGACCCCACCGAGGCCATCGTCAAGGTGAAATGCCCTGCTTTGCTGTTGAACGGTTCGAAGGACTTGCAGGTGTTGGCTTCGCAGAACTTTCCCGCATACGAGAAAATCATTGCC
>Ga0310786_10009845_pt1 | contig 12079 bp, 10 predicted proteins | sample AusTroGonzalo_MG_FD_203881 | JGI IMG/M metagenome (GOLD analysis project Ga0310786, IMG submission 203881) | Bovine rumen microbial communities from tropical cattle in Woodstock, Queensland, Australia - Gonzalo_03 (v2) (version 2) | ecosystem: Host-associated > Mammals > Digestive system >...
TGGTGTAGTAGATGAGTGCATCCATCACGCTGTTCAGGCCGCCAGCGGGCTTGAAACCAATCTGAATGCCTGTCTGGTCGTAGTATTCCTTGATAGCCTGGCACATGACGTAGGCAGCCTCAGGCGTAGCTGCAGGCTGTTCCTTGCCTGTAGAGGTCTTGATGTAGTCGGCACCAGCGTACATGGAAAGGATGGAGGCTATCTTGATGTTCTTGGCGGTCTTCAGGCAACCTGTCTCCAAGATCACCTTCATGTCGTGCTCACCACAGGCCTCTTTCTGCTGCTGAATCTCATCGACCACGGTCTCGTAGTCACCTTCGAGCATCGAGCCCACAGGCATCACGATGTCAATCTCTGTCGCACCGTCTTTGATAGCCAGTTGCGTCTCAATGGTCTTCACCTCAATCAGGCTCTGCGACGAGGGAAACGAACCGCTGACGCATGCTACCTCGACACCCTCGACTTCGAGCGTCTCAGATACCACCTTGGCGAACTTCGGATAGACGCAGATAGTAGCCACATGGGGCAGGGTGGGGTAGGCCTCTTCAAACTGATTGACCTTCTCAGTGAAAGCCATCACTGAGGTCTCTGAGTCGGTGGATTTCAGCGTGGTCAGTTCGACGCTGCCCATCAGGAATTTCTTCACTTCGAGCGTATCGTTCTGGGGCACTTTCTCAGCAATCAGCTTCTGCACAGCTGCCTTTACTTCGTCGTCGTTGACATCGACATTATACTTTTTCAGCGCCTCTTCAATGCGGCTTGAGGGTTGAGCATGATGGTGCTCATGGTGGCACTCACAGTGCTCATGATCATGATGATGTTCTGCCATAGAATTACTTTATTTTTGGGTTGTTAATATGTCTGTTTTTATCTCTTGTTGTTTTCTTTTCAAGATTCTTACGCAGTTCCTCTGTTAGGTCGATACCCGTCTGATTTGCCAAGCAGAGGAGCACCCAGAGCACGTCAGCCATCTCGTCGCCCAAGGCTTCGCGGCCGTTGTCTGCAGCGCGAGGGTCGCTGTCTTTCCACGACTGTTCACCATAGCGGCGGGCAATGATCTTTGCCAGTTCGCCCACCTCCTCAGTCAGCACCGCCATATTGGTCAGTTCAGAGAAATATCGAACACCATATTCTTTAATCCACTGATCTACAGATAGTTGCGCTTCTTTTAGGGTCATCTTGTCAGTATCGTTATGTATAATATGACAATAGTAGCGCTCACGATGATCAGGTTGCGCTTGTTCTCCTGGGCATATTCCTGCCAGTGGAAGGCCTTATAGATAAAGGTAAGCATGAACAGCGCTATGCCGATGCCACATTCCCACATGGCGTGTTTTGCATCCCACGCGAACGAGAAGATGATGCCAATCAACATCATGATCATCGCTGCAAACTCTATTGTTTTCAAATGTTTCTTCATCTTGTTACTCCTTATTTTTTGTATCCATACAGATGGTTACAGGACCGTCATTGACGAGGCTTACCTGCATCATCGCCCCAAATTCTCCTGTGCCTACAGGCTTGCCCATTGCAGCTTCCAGTTGCTTGCAGAACAGCTCGTAGAGCGGGATGGAAATCTCGTGTTTGGCAGCCCTCAGCCATGACGGACGGTTGCCCTTTTTGTAGCTGGCAAACAGCGTGAACTGACTCACCACAAGACACTCTCCTTCGACATCTATGATACTGCGGTTCATGACGCCATTCTCGTCGTCGAAAACCCTGAGGCCGACGACCTTTCTCACCAGCCATTCCACGTCTTCTTGCGTGTCCTCTTCGCAGACGCCCAATAGGATTACGAAGCCTTTTCCAATGCTTCTTTTTTTGCCTGTCTGCTCCTTCTCAGATGTTCCTTCGATGCTAACCGAAGCCTCTGTTACTCTCTGTATTACTATTCTCATGGCTGCAAAGTTACGCTTTTTTATTTATTTCTCCAAGCCTTTTTGCAAAATAATCTGCCACGATCTGAGCCTTGGCTTTTCCTATGATTTCGCTGAGTTCTTCTATCGAGGCTTCCTTGATACGTTTGACGCTTTTCAGCTTGCTCAAAAGCTCATCTTTTGTCTTAGGACCGATGCCTTTAATATCGTCCAATTCCGACTGTAGTTGGCGCTTGGAACGCTTGTCTCGATGGAAGGTAATGGCAAAGCGATGCACCTCATCCTGTAGCTTTGTGAGGGCGTGGAAGAGCTCTGAATCGGTCTTCAGTTGTACGCTTCTGGGGGGGAATCCGTAAAGCAATTCATTGGTACGGTGGCGGTCGTTTTTGGCAAGTCCTGCAATGGGAATATCCAGGTTCAGTTGGTCTTGAATAACCTCGCGGATGACCTCCATTTGACCTTTGCCGCCGTCCGCTACAATGAGGTCGGGTAGGGTCTTTTCTTCTTCTATGAGGCGGTGGTATCTACGATAGACAACCTCTTTCATCGACGCATAGTCGTCAGGGCCTACGACGGTCTTGATGTTGTATCGCTTGTAGTCCTGCTTCGAGGGCTTCATGGATTTGAATACGACGCAAGCGGCAACGGCATCGGTACCTGAGATGTTTGAGTTGTCGAAGCACTCTATCTGATACGGCATTTTCGGCAGTCCTAACTTGTCCTGCAGTTCCTTCATCAGACGCACTTGTTTCTGCTCAGGATTCAGCTTTTCTGCTTGCTTCATCCTATCGAATTTGTATTGTTTTCCGTTCAGTTCCGACAGTTCCAGCAAGGTCTTTTTATCTCCTAATTTTGGTATGGTAAACCGCACTCCATCCAACTCCATTTCAGGGTCGAAAGGCACAATAATTTCCTTCGATTTACTATCAAATCGCTCTCGCATTTCGATGATGCCAAGCTGCAAAAGTTCCTGTTCGCTCTCGTTCAGTTTCTTCTTGAATTCAAACGTAAACGACTGGTTGATGCTTCCGTTCGACACGTGCAGATAATTGATGTATGCCACCTGTACGTCGTTCGTAATCGTAAAGACATCCACGTCATTAATGGTGTGGCTGACCACCTCGCTTTTTGACACGAATGAGTCAATCAGCAGGTATTTTCGCTTCACCTCTTCAGCCTCTTCAAAGCGTAGATCCTCTGCCAGTTTTGCCATTTTTTCTCGCATCTCACGTTGCAGTTGACGGGTGTTCCCCTTCAGGATTTCGCGTGCTTGCGCAATGTTCTGCAGGTAGTCTTCGAACGTCTGATTACCTACGCAGGGACCCTTGCACAAACCGATGTGATATTTCAGGCAAAGACGGTATTTCCCCTCCGCTATTTTGTCCTTCAAAAGGGGTTGATTACATGACCTTGGAAAGTATAGCTTACGTATTAATTCGAGGATGGCGTTCATGGTGCCTATGTGTGAGTAGGGGCCGTAATACGTACCTGCTTTTTTGTTGATGGTACGTGTCTTGAAGATACGCGGAAACGGCTCATTCGTCACACAGATACTTGGATAGGTCTTTCCGTCTTTTAGCAACACGTTGTATCGCGGATTGTATTTTTTTATCAACGAGTTCTCTAAAAGCAGTGCATCCTCTTCAGTGTTCACGACGGTGTAGCTGATGTCTTCAATCTTAGATACCAGCACCTTTGTCTTGAATCTGTCAACTTCTGTGTGGAAGTATGAAGATACACGAGCCTTCAGATTCTTGGCCTTCCCTACATAGATAATGGTATGGCTGTCATCATAGAATTGATAACTGCCAGGCTTCTCTGGTAGGCGCGAAACAATACCCTTTAAGTATGTGAGTCGCTTGTCGTTTTCTTCCTTAGTCATGCGTGTATGCCCTTTATATAAAGGAGAAGTCCGTCCTTACGTTTCACGTGAAACATCAAGTGTCAAATGGTCATCAATGTTGTCAGGTCTATGCCTTCAAACACATCTCTGCCGTGTAGGCCTTCGTCCTTGATCTCAATGATGAAGTTCATGTAAACCTTCTTGGGGTTGAAATGCTGTACCAAATTGTAGGCGGCTTTTGCCGTTCCACCCGTCGCTAGCAAGTCGTCGTGAATCAGTACGATATCATCGGGCGTAATGGAGTCGAGGTGCATCTCGATGGTATCTACACCATACTCCTTTGAGAACTGTTCCTTGATTACGGTCGAGGGAAGCTTGCCAGGTTTTCTTGCCAGCACCACGCCACAGCCAAGTTTGCCAGCCAAAGCGGCGGCCATAATAAAGCCTCTACTTTCGATTCCAACGATTTTTGTAATGCCCTTGTCCTTGTAAAGGTCATACAATTCGTTCAGCATGATTTGCATGCACTCGCCACTTTTGTACAGTGTCGTCACATCACGGAAGTTAATTCCTTTTTTGGGGAAATCTGGAATACATCTCAGATTGTCCATCAGTACCTTGTTGTTCATTTTCTTTATTTTTTATTCGATTTTATGGATAGTTCAGTCTTGTTCTTTTCCTTCTTGTTTCACGTGAAACAACCCCCTCGTTTCTTGTGTCCCGTTGGTAGCAAGCGTCACCCTACGGGATGCCAAGGCTCATTTATCATTTAGGCATGCAATGCCGCCTCAGTGCCGCCTATCTTCCCATCAGCACCAATAGCACATTGATGTCGCTGGGTGAGACGCCAGGTATGCGACTTGCTTGTGCCAGGGTGACGGGCTGAATCTTACTCAGTTTTTGGCGGGCTTCTGTCGATAGGCTCTGGATATTTTGATAATCGAAATGACCGCCAATGCGGATGTTTTCTAATCGATGCATCTTTTCAGCTACCTGTCGTTCGCGCTCAATGTATCCTTTGTATTTGATACGAATCTCTGCAGCTTCCACAATCTCCTCCCTTCGGTCTTCGATTTGGTCGAACCGTGCTTTTAGATCAGGAATGATTTCCTGTAGGTTTGCGAAATTCAACTGTGGACGTGCAATCAGGTCTTCCAGTTTTACTCCAAACTGCAGGGGTGTCGTACCCAGTTGTTCAAGTGCCGCATTGATCTCCTTCGCCTTGATGGGGTATGTCTTGCAGAAATTTTCGATTTCTTCGATGTGTTTCTTTTTCTCCAGCCAATGTTCATAGCGGTCGCGTGTTGCCAATCCTAACTGGTAGGATCGTTCTGTGAGTCGTGCATCCGCATCATCCTGACGCAGGAGTACACGATATTCGGCTCTCGACGTAAACATTCGATAAGGTTCATCGACGCCCTTGGTCACGAGGTCGTCAATCAGTACGCCAATGTAGGCTTCGTCGCGTGCTAAGGTGAAGCCATTGTCTGTTACGACGCTACCACTACCCGCCGTGCCTGCTTTCAGCGCAGCGTTGATGCCAGCCATCAAACCTTGTCCTGCGGCTTCTTCATATCCTGTCGTGCCGTTCACCTGTCCAGCCATGAACAATCCGTCAATGATTTTCGATTCCAGCGTATGCTTTAATTGGGTGGGGTCGAAGTAGTCGTATTCGATGGCATAGCCGGGTCGATAGACCTTCGCGTTTTCCAAACCTTCTATCTGATGCAGGGCGTCGATTTGCACGTCCATGGGTAGCGAAGAAGAAAAGCCGTTGAGATACATCTCGTTGGTGTTGCTACCTTCAGGTTCCAAGAACAAAAGGTGCTGCTCGCGGTCAGGAAAGGTCACCAGTTTGGTTTCTATCGACGGACAGTAGCGTGGACCGATGGATTGTATCTGACCGTTATAAAGTGGTGAGTCTTTCAGTCCTGAACGTAACGTTTCGTGAACATCGGCATTGGTGTAGCACTCCCAACAGGGAAGTTGGGGTAGGGTACTGGACAAGCCGGAATGGCCATCGCCTCCTGAAGCACCAGGGAAGTATGAGAAACGATAGGGACGGCTTTCGCCAGGTTGTTCGCGTAGTTTTGAAAAGTCGATGCTTCGTTTGTCTATACGGACGGGCGTTCCCGTTTTCATCCTTCCTGCACGGATGCCGTGCTGGGTGATGCTTTCCGTCAGATGTTCAGCTGCAGGTTCAGCAATGCGTCCGCCTTTCACCATCTTCCGTCCGATGTGCATCAAGCCGTTGAGGAAGGTGCCGGCGGTGATCACCACGCAGCGCGCCCTCAGCTCACATCCCCAGATGGTCTTTACGCCCACCACCCGTTTTGTCTGTGGCGTCCCTGTTTCTTGTCCTGTCTGCTGCGACGTCGCAGCGCATGGGACTTCCTCCACCAACAGTTCGTCGGCTTGATCCTGCCAGATGTCCAGGTTCTCCGTTTCGTCCAGATGGCGACGCCATTCCCAGATGAACTTCCCACGATCGCATTGTGCCCTGGGGCTCCATACGGCAGGGCCCTTGCCAATGTTCAGCATGCGAAACTGAATGGCTGTGGCATCGGTCACGAGTCCCATCTGTCCACCCAGCGCGTCAATCTCGCGTACGATTTGTCCTTTGGCGATGCCGCCGATAGCTGGATTGCACGACATCTGTGCAATCTTGTTCATGTCCATAGTAATTAGACAGGTTTTTGCTCCCAAACGGGCTGAAGCACATGCTGCTTCGCATCCCGCATGGCCTGCTCCAATCACCAGTACGTCGTAGTTCAAAATCATAATTATATCTTTTTCGACCGCAAAATTACAAAATTTCTAACGAAAACGTTTGCGGTTTCATGGTTTTTTAGTAATTTTGTGGCCTAAATGCGCGTGTGCGTACTTAAAAGTAAGTATGGAAATGGTACCCGTGAGGGCCTTTGCTAGCATGCATAAATCTAAAAAATTTTTTATAATTCATTTAATTTCAACAACTTATGTGGTTAATCAATTCATCAATTGGTAGAAAAGTTGTAATGTCTGTGACGGGCATTGCGCTCATTCTGTTCCTGACCTTTCATGGTTGCATGAACGTGGTGGCGCTCTTCTCGGCAAAGGGTTACAACATGATTTGCGAATTCCTGGGTGCCAACTGGTATGCTGTTGTAGCAACACTTGGCTTGGCTGCCCTGGCAGTGATTCACATTGTGTACGCCTTCTGGCTTACGATGCAGAACCGTGACGCTCGTGGTCAAAGTCGTTACGAAGTCAGCACAACGGTTAACGCCGGTAAAGTGGAGTGGGCTTCGAAGAACATGCTCGTGCTGGGTTTCATTATCTGTGGCGGCTTGATTCTTCACCTGTTCAACTTCTGGTACAACATGATGTTTGCCGAGATTGTTGGCATGCCTACGAAACTGAGTCCTACGGACGGCTTCGGCTGGATTGTGGAGACCTTCTCTAATCCGTATTTTGTAGTGCTTTACGTCGTGTGGCTCGTAGCTATCTGGTTCCACCTTTCTCACGGCTTCTGGTCAGCTCTGCAGACCCTTGGCTTGAGTGGTAAGACCTGGTTCTGCCGCTGGAAGGTCATTGGCTACATCTACGTGACGGTGCTCATGCTCATGTTCCTCGTCGTGGTGCTCGCCTTCTACTTCGGTTGCGCTCCGAGCCTCTGCTGCGAGAACGGTGGTGAATGTTGTCAAGCTGCTGCCGCCTGCTGCAACTAATGTTCTGTACGTTGCTGTGATGCAGCAACCTCAAAAAAACTAAAAACAAAGAAAAAGATTATGGCAAAAGTAATTGATTCAAAGATTCCCGCAGGACCAGTGCCTGAGAAATGGAAGGAATATAAGGCTCATCAGCGTCTTGTCAACCCAAAGAACAAGCTGAAGCTCGACGTCATCGTCGTGGGTACTGGCTTGGCTGGTGCTTCTGCAGCAGCTTCACTTGGTGAGATGGGCTTCAACGTGATCAACCTGTGCATACAGGACTCTCCCCGTCGCGCTCACTCAATCGCTGCTCAGGGTGGTATCAACGCCGCCAAGTGCTATCAGAACGATGGTGACTCTGTCTATCGTCTGTTCTACGACACCGTGAAGGGTGGTGACTACCGTGCTCGCGAGGCCAACGTGTATCGTCTGGCTGAGGTGTCAAACAATATCATCGACCAGTGCGTGGCTCAGGGCGTTCCCTTCGCTCGTGAGTACGGCGGCATGCTGGCTAACCGTTCGTTCGGTGGTGCTCAGGTAAGTCGTACGTTCTACGCCAAGGGTCAGACGGGTCAGCAGCTGCTGCTGGGTGCCTACAGCTCGCTGAGCTGCCAGGTGAAGGCCGGCAAGGTGAAGCTCTACACCCGCTATGAGATGGAAGACGTCGTGATCGTCGACGGTCGCGCTCGTGGTATTATCGCCAAGAACCTCGTTACTGGCAAGCTGGAGCGCTTCAGCGCCAATGCTGTGGTCATCGCTACTGGCGGTTATGGCAACACCTACTTCCTCTCGACCAACGCTATGGGTTGCAACTGCACCGCTGCCGTTCAGTGCTATCGCAAGGGTGCTTACTTTGCAAATCCCTCTTACGTTCAGATTCACCCCACCTGTATCCCCGTTCATGGCGACAAGCAGTCAAAGCTGACGCTGATGTCAGAGTCACTGCGTAACGATGGCCGTATCTGGGTGCCCAAGAAGATTGAGGACGCTCAGGCACTGCAGCAGGGCAAGAAGCAAGGTTGGGAGATTCCTGAGGAGGATCGCGACTATTATCTGGAGCGCCGCTATCCCGCCTTCGGCAACCTCGTGCCTCGTGACGTGGCCTCTCGTGCCGCTAAGGAGCGCTGCGACAAGGGCTTTGGCGTGAACAACACTGGCCTCGCCGTGTTCCTCGACTTCTCTGAGTCTATCAACCGTCTGGGCATCGACATCGTCATGCAGCGCTATGGCAACCTCTTCGAGATGTATCAGGAGATTACCGACGTGTTCCCCGGCGAGAAGGCCAACGTCATCAATGGCGTTCAGTACTACAAGCCGATGATGATCTTCCCCGCCGTCCACTACACCATGGGTGGTATCTGGGTTGACTACGAGCTGCAGACCTCTATCCCTGGCCTGTTCGCTATCGGTGAGTGTAACTTCTCTGACCACGGCGCTAACCGTCTGGGTGCTTCGGCACTGATGCAGGGCTTGGCCGATGGTTACTTCGTGCTGCCTTACACCATCCAGAACTACCTGGCCGATCAGGCTATCTGGGGTAAGATTGGTACCGACCGTCCTGAGTTCGACGAGGCTGAGAAGGCTGTCAACGCTGAGATCGACCGTCTGCTCAACATCAAGGGTAAGCGTTCTGTTGACTCTATCCACAAGGAACTTGGCCACATCATGTGGGAGTATGTGGGCATGGGTCGCACCGCTGAAGGCTTGAAGACTGGTTTGAAGAAGATGCACGAGCTGGAGAAGGAGTTCGATTCGAACCTCTTCGTGCCTGGCACCAAGGAAGGCCTGAACATCGAGCTCGACAAGGCTATCCACCTGCGCGACTTCTTCACCATGGGTCAGCTCGTCGCTTTCGACGCCCTCTCTCGTAACGAGTCCTGCGGTGGTCACTTCCGTGAGGAGTACCAGACCGAGGAAGGCGAGGCTAAGCGCGACGACGAGAACTACTTCTACGTTGGCTGCTGGGAGTATCAGGGCAAGGGCAATGAGCCTACGCTGATTAAGGAACCTCTCGAATATGAAGCAATTAAAGTACAAACCCGTAACTACAAGAACTAACAATTATGGCAAAGAATATTTCATTTACGATTAAGTTCTGGCGTCAGAATGGTCCGAAAGATGCGGGTCACTTTGATAGCTACGAGATGAAGGACATCCCTGACGATACTTCATTCCTTGAGATGCTCGACATTCTCAACGAGTGTCTCATCAACGAAGGCAAGGAGCCCTTCGTGTTTGACCACGACTGCCGCGAGGGTATCTGCGGTATGTGCTCGCTCTACATCAACGGTACGCCTCATGGCAAGACCGAGCGTGGCGCTACCACCTGCCAGCTCTACATGCGTCGTTTCAACGATGGCGACGTCATCACCGTCGAGCCTTGGCGTTCAGCTGCCTTCCCTGTGATCAAAGACTGTATGGTCGATCGCGGTGCCTTCGACAAGATCATCCAGGCTGGTGGCTACACCACCATCCGTACTGGTCAGGCCCAGGATGCCAACGCCATCCTCATCCCCAAGGAGGACGCCGACGAGGCTATGGACTGCGCTTCTTGCATCGGCTGTGGCGCTTGCGTAGCAGCTTGTAAGAACGGCTCTGCCATGCTTTTCGTCAGCTCGAAGGTATCTCAGCTCGCCCTGCTGCCGCAAGGCCGCGTAGAGGCTGCAAAACGCGCCAAGGCAATGGTTATGGCTATGGAAGAGGCTGGCTTCGGCAACTGCACCAACACTCGCGCCTGCGAGGCCGTCTGCCCGAAGAATGAGACCATCGCCAACATCGCTCGCCTGAACCGCGAGTTCATCAAGGCAAAGCTGGCTGATTAATACGCACGTACATTATTATAATTAATTGAAGCGCCGTAGTTTTTCCGCTGCGGCGCTTCTTAAATCCTATGAATAGTCAACGTTTGGTTCAATATGAGTTGTTACGCATTCTGGCAATGTGTGGGGTCGTTATGAATCATGTATTCAACTATGGTTTGCATATCTATGATGACTTTTGTGTGGATACATCAACCAAATTGGGCTTTATGTGTTGGAGCATTCTTGAGTTGATGAAATTGTTTTCACTGCCAAGCGTCAACTGTTATGTTCTTATTACGGGCTATTTTTTGATAGGAAACCGACATCTCAGACTGAAAGGAATATGGAAAGTCTGGAGTATTACATGGCTTTATGGCGTAGGCATCTATTTAATTGCTGTTATAATTGGAATCACACCGTTTGAGATAAATCAACTGTGTCGACACGCCACGCCGTTACTTTCCAAGACTTACTGGTTTGTAACGTCTTATATTATTCTTTTACTGTTGTCCCCTTTTTTGGCTCGAGTATTACAATGTTTGTCAAAACGCCAATATCAGATAGCATTGGTTGTCGGTGGTGTTGTGTGTTTTCAGTTTTTGTTGGGTCAAATTGTTATGGATGAGCAACAAATCTTGTTATTTGTCTATCTGTTTATGATAGGTGGTTATATTCGGCAGTATGCTGACAAACCGTCGAGAAATATCAATGTTTTATTATGCTATGTTGGTATTCTTTTAGTAATGTATGCGTGTACATTATATAAAAACAAACCACTAAGCAATTCTTGCTTCACTATCTTTGCTATGGCATATCATGGGTTGGTTTTACCTCTGTCGGTAGCCTTTTTTATCTATGTAAAGAATTGGAAGATAGATCATCAAAGACTTCGGAAATGTATTCTTTCAATAGCACCATTATCTTTTGCTGTTTATATTATTCACACGCACCCGATTGTTGATAAATGGCTATGGGCAAGCGTATCTGCCTGGGTGGAAAGATGTCAATTCTATTTTTTACCATTTGTTTGTATAATTATTACTCTTTCTGTCTTTGTCGTTGGTATTATCATAGAATACCTTCGTGTAGCAATGACAAAAAGGTTAAATTCTGTTTGGAGGAATACTACGAAAGACGTCTGAAACATCAGATTTGTCTAAAAAGGTAATTGATTTTTCAGTTATAAAATATAGAGATATTTCTTATAAGTGCCCTTACACGTCATTCTTCAAGTGTATTATTCCCCCTCGCAAATCTTCCTTGCCATCTCGTTTAATTGTAGGCACTGTCCTCGCTTGATGGTGAGCTTTTCGTTGTGATGCTCCCATGGGGCGAGAATGAGCAGCTGGCCGCTGGCGCAGGCCTCCATGCGCTTGCCGCCGGGCTCCACAGCTTCGCTTCGTCCCACCACCTTGCCGAAGAGCGGCTTCCGCTCCTCCGTTACCATCGTGATCATATACATCCTTCGCGCCGTGTAGTCATTATCTACGGATCGCCGTTGCATTGATGGCTTCTTCTCTCCAGCAAATGCCTTCTGACTCTCAAACCTTGCTCTATCCATCGTTTTTCTGGTTTTCTCGGCAAAGATACATTTTTTTCGAGAACTATTTGTTCATTCAAGAATTATTTGCTAAATTTGCCGTCAAAATCCTTTAGCTTATGCAACGAAACACGATTCTTGCCGTTATCTTGCTGGCATTCTATGCGGGACCAGCTCTCCTGCTACTATTATTGGTCATTCTCTTGGTTTATTTTATCATGAAGCGGAATGAACGCAATGGCCAGCCAAGTGTGATCTATGCTAACATGGAGGAAGTAGAGGCGAAATATGGCAAACCGGACGACGTCGTAGTACTGGACGCCTTA
>Ga0310786_10009846_pt1 | contig 12079 bp, 8 predicted proteins | sample AusTroGonzalo_MG_FD_203881 | JGI IMG/M metagenome (GOLD analysis project Ga0310786, IMG submission 203881) | Bovine rumen microbial communities from tropical cattle in Woodstock, Queensland, Australia - Gonzalo_03 (v2) (version 2) | ecosystem: Host-associated > Mammals > Digestive system >...
TATGGAGACGAAGTCGTATCCGGCGTCCTTGTACGCGGCCACGGCCTGTTCCGGGAGAGCGCGTCCGTCGGACCAGAGCGTGTGCATGTGGAGCATTCCGCGGAACCACCGCCTCTTCCCCTTGCCGCATTTCGCGGGCAGGCTCGCGAGGGCCGGAACGGTTCCGGCGGCGGCCAGAGAGCCGATGAATGCTTTTCTCGTCATTTGGTTCTTCATGTCTTTCACCTTTCCCCTTCGAGTTTCTCCGACCGGCGTCAGGGCTCCTACCACTCGCGCGAATACGGCTGCGTCCACGCGGTGCGGTGCGACGGATGCATGCAGTTGAGCGGCAGGATCTGCGTGGGGGCGTCCGTCTCGACGCGGGCGCGGACGTAGAGGTCGTCGTCCGCGAGCGTGTACGACGCCTTCAGCGGGGCGCCGGGCGCGCCGTCTACGAGCTTCACCGTTTCGCCGACGCGTCCGTCGTAGACGGGCACGCTCCGGACGCGGTTCATGTGCTCCTTGGCCGCGGGAATCTCCACGCGGCGGACCGGATCGAGCGGCGCGCCTTTCTTCGTGACGATGAAGCGTATCTTCGACGCGACTCCCGCCATGGCCGGGACTGAGACGGAAAGCGTCATCGTCGCGCGGTCGAAAGTGACGTCCTCGAGATCCAGTTCAGACGAGGCGTAGAAGTCGCCGCGGCGCATGGCATCGTAGAGGGATTTCCACGACAACTCTTCGGAGCGGACCATCACGTAGCCGTCGCCGAACATCGGCGGCTTGTCGAGGCCTGTCCCTGGGTAGAAGTGCTTGTCGTCGCTGCCGAAGCCGTATAGCGGCTGCTGTCCGTGCGACGCGCGGTACGCGAGGACGGCGTCCCAGAGGTTGTCGTTGTACCACTCGCCGTCGAGACCCTCGGGCGCGGGGCGGACGGCGCCGTTGTTGCAGATTTCGAAGTATCTGATTTCCGGATTGTCGATGAAGTCCTGCGCGTACACGTCGAAGTAGAGCCAGTGCGGGTGGTTGACCATGCAGATCACAGGCTGTGCGGAGCGCTTCTTGCCGCGTTTGGCGACGCGCTTCGCGGCGAGAGCCTCGCTCATCTCGCGGGATTCGCGGATCGCCGACGCGACGGTGTGGTTCGCGAGCTTCTCGATGAGCGGCGCCTTCTTAGCGCGCTCGATTATGTCGTCCGTGCCGATCACGTTCATGTGCATGGCGAAGGTCTGCCCGGTCGCCTTCGCGTCCGTGGTCAGCTCGACGCCCGGGAGCAGCAGGAACCTGCCCTTCTCGTCGAACATCTTCTTGAGTTCGCGGTACGTCGCGAGGTGGATTTCGGTCTTGCCGTCGCGTTCGCGCACGCGGCCGTTCCCGAAGCGCTCGACGTAAGTCCTCAGCCGGGCGGGATGCACGACCTTGGGCGGCCAGCCCTTTTCCGTTCCGTCGCCGACGGCGATCCACCTGTCGGGATCGTCCTGGAAGCGGTTGTGGTCCGTGATGGCGACGAAGTCGTAGCCGGCGTCCTTGTACGCGGCGACGGCCTGCTCCGGCAGGGCGTGTCCGTCGGACCAGTGGGTATGCATGTGGAGCATCCCGCGGCGCCAGCGCTTGCCGCCGCCGGACGCTCCTTGCGGGCCGACGCACCCGGCCATGGCGCCTGCGGCGGCAAGAGCGCCCATGAACTCTTTTCTCGTCATGTTATTCATTTTGCTTCGGTCCTTTCTTTGTTCACTTGGAGCTGTTTCGGGAATTATACTATATTTCGGCGAAAAAATGCGGAAAAATCGACTTGCGATTTTTGGAAAACCGTTCCGGAGCGCCGCATGCGCTATCCGCCTTCCCCTTCGTTGCGCGGAGCGCTTCTCCTGGCGCGGACGCGGGAGAGGAAGCGCAAATGGAGCGCGATCGGCGCCACCGTCATGAGGCAGCAAAGGACGTCCGAGACCGGCATCGAGAGCCAGACGGCGGACATCTTGTCGTCCATGAAGCGCGGCAGGAGCCATATAACGGGCAACATGACCGCGCCCTGCCTGAGCGTCGAGAGGACTATCGCGGTCGCGGGGTGGCCGATCGCCTGGAAGTATGTCGTGGCGACGATGTTGAGCCCTATGCACCAGAGCATGCAGTTCGCGAGCGCGAGGTCGTGCGCCGCGATGCGCAGGAGCGCGCCGCCGCCGGGCGGAACGAACATCTTCGCGACGAGTTCCGGCAGCGGCGGAACGGTCTGGAGGACGCACGCGGCGCAGCAGAACGCGCTCGTGAGCCAGAAGCCGGCGACGAAGGCGTCGCGGACGCGGCGGAAGTTCCTCGCGCCCCAGTTGTAGCCGATGATCGGCTGTATGCCCTGCTGCGCCCCGAGGACCGGCATCAGAAGGAGTATCATGGCGCTCTGGAAGACGCCGAGCGACGCGATCCTCGTGGTCGCCTCCGCCTCATCCGCGGCCCATTTCGCGAACGCCGCCGGGAGCGCCACGTTTATGAGGGCTCCCAAGAGCTGCTGCAGGAACGGGGCGAAGCCGATTCCGCACGGCTTCGCGACCATGCCGGGCCATATCCGTATCGCGCCCAGCCGCAGCCGCACCGTGCTTTTGCCGCGCAGGTAGTACGAGAGCGCGTAGGCGCAGCTCGCGGCCATGGCGACGTTCGTCGCCCACGCCGCGCCCGCGACGCCCATGTCCAGCGCGAAGATGAACACCGGGTCGAGGACGAGATTCGCTCCGAAGCCGACGATCATGCAGTTCATGGAGGCCACCGCCGCGCCCTCGGCGCGCATCATCGCCGAGCATCCGAAGGCGATGTGCGAGAAGAAGTGCGAGAAGATGACTATGCCGAGGTACCGCTTCGCGCACGAAAACGCCTCCGCGCTGACCTTGGCGCCTCCGCACCAGCCCAGGACGGCGTCCATGTTGAAGAGGACGAGTGGCGGGAGCACCAGGAAGAACAGGAGCTTCAGGGCGATCATCTGCCCCAGCAGGCGTTCGCAGGCGGTTTTGTTGCCCTCGCCCAGGCGTATCGAAAGCACTGCGGAGTGGCCGACGCCGACGAAGACGCCGAACGCTACAAACAGCATCACCACGGGGAACGTGAGCGTTATGCCGGCCATCGCAGCCTCGCCGCAGCCGCGCCCGATGTAGAACCTGTCGACGACCGCGTAGAGGGCGTTCAGGCTCATCGAGACGAGCGCAGGCCACGAGTACCTGAAAAGGAGCCGCGCTACGGGGCCTTCCGCCAGCTCCGCGGTTCTGTCCGGCGCGCGTTTCACATCAGCGGGTCCTGGAAGTGCTCCGGGCCTTCGGGCGGCGGCTCCGACGTCGTGAAGTGGTCGTCCTCGCTGCGCTCGGGCGCGCGGTCGCCGAACCGCGTGAACTTGCTGAAGAAGTTCACCTTGACCTCGCCCGTCTCGCCGTTGCGGTTCTTCGCGACGTCGATTATGGCCAGCGTCTCGTCGCCGGCCTGCGGATCGCTCGGGGTCCGCGACGGACGCCTCAGGAGGAACACGACGTCGGCGTCCTGCTCGATCGCGCCGGAGTCGCGCAGGTCCGAGAGCTTCGGCTTCTCGTACTTGTCGCCGCGCTGCTCGTTGGCGCGGGAGAGCTGCGAAAGGACGATGACCGGTATCTTGAGCTCCTTCGCCATCGCCTTTATCTGCTGCGAGATCATGCTCACCTCGATCTGCCGGCTCGCCTGCCGCGCGGCCTCGCGGCACGTGCAGAGCTGGAGGTAGTCTATCACGATCAGCTCTATGCCGTGCTGCTTCTTCGCCCGGCGCGCGCGCGCCCTGAGGTCCATGATGTCCAGCGACGCCGTGTCGTCCACGTATATGGGCGCCTCGCGGAGGTCGTCCACGGACTGGAAGAGGTTCTGCATCAGCGTCTTCTTCTCGGCTTTCGCGAAAAGGTTGCGGTTCAGCCGCCACGTGTCGATCTGGGCCCTGCCGGCGACCATGCGCCGCGTCAGCGCCTCGACCGGCATTTCGAGGGAGAATATCATCACCGGGTGGCGCGCGCCGCCGTCGCTCTTGACGGGCATGTTGTTCATGTCGCGCCCGAGCGCGCACGACTCCGCGATGTTCATGGCGAGAGAGGTCTTGCCGACCGACGGGCGGGCGGCGATGACGATCATCTCGGCGGGCTTGAGGCCCTGGAGCTTCTCGTCCAGGTAGGTGAGCCCCGTCGAGAGGCCCTGGAACGTCGTCCCGTCCGACTTGAACATCTCGTTGAGCCTGTCGAAGCTCCGGCCGACCGCGTCCGCCCAGTCCATCGTGCCGGAATCCTTCGCGCCGATCTCCAGGAGCGAGCGCTCAGCGTCGCCAAGCACGGCCTGCGGATCGGGGTGGTTCTTCTCGTCGTAGCAGTTCTCGACTATGCGCGTCGCGCGGTCGATCATGATGCGCCGCAGGTGCTTTTCCCGGACGATTCCGATATGGTGCTCGGCGTACGCCGTCGTCGGCGACTGGTCGATGAGGGACTGTATGTAGCCTACGCCGCCGACCGCGTCGAGCCTGCCGGCGACGCGCAGCTCCTCAATGACGGTAAGCGCGTCGATAGGCTTGCTGCGCCTGTTGAGCGAATGCATCGCGGCGTATATCTCGCGGTTGCGCGGGTCGAAGAACGACTCCGGCACGATCGAGCCGGAAAGGCACAGATCCATCACGCGGTCGTCGCCGCGCTCGGTGGTGTCCATCAGTATCGAGCCTAGAACGGCCCTCTCCGCCTCGGGATTGTTGGGCGGCGTCTTTGGGTCAATTTCCTGCATGGCGTACATTTTACCAAAAAAATCCGTTTCTTGCGACAGCAAATATGGTAAAATACGCGGTTGAATGGAAAAGAAAGACACGGAAAAGGCGAAATCTCCGCTGAAAGGCGCGCTGTGCCTGACCGCGAGCGCGTTCGGGTTCGCGCTCATGGCGGCGCTCGTGCGCCTGAGCGACGACTTCGGCCCGGAGGCGTCCACGTTCCAGAAGAGCCTCTTCAGGAACGCGATCGCCGTCATCATAGCTTTTTCCGTCTTCGTGCGCAGCGCGGAGTGCAGACGGTCGGCGGCCGCCGTTCCGCGCGCGGGATGGGCGCTTCTCCTGCTGCGCTCGGCGGCCGGCTGCATCGGCATCTTCGGCAACTTCTACGCCCTTTCGAAGATTCCGATAGGCGAGGCGATGGCGCTCAACAAGACGGCGCCGTTCTTCACGGTTCTCTTCACGTGGATGTTCCTCGGCGAGAAGATCAGGTTCAGGCAGGCGCTGTGCCTCGCGGTCGCCTTCGCCGGCGCGATGCTCGTGATGAAGCCGGGCTTCCGCGGCGCGGAGACGTTCGCCTCGCTGTGCGCGCTCGCCGGCGGGCTCGGCGCCGGGATAGCGTACACGTGCGTGCGCGAACTCGGGGTCATGGGCGTGCGCGGGCCGCTGATCGTCCTTTTCTTCAGCGCATTCTCCACGCTTGCGGCGCTGCCGTTCCTTGCGTTCGGCGCGACGCCGATGACGCCGGCGCAGATCGCCATAATGACGGGTGCGGGCTGCGGGGGTGCCATCGGGCAGTTCGGCGTCACGGCGGCGTACCGCTACGCGCAGCCGCGCCAGATCGCCGCGCTCGACTACACGAACGTCGTGTTCACCGCGATCTTCGGGTACCTCCTCTTCGGCCAGATACCCGACGCATGGTCGTCGCTCGGCTTCGCGCTGATAGTCGCCGCCGCGCTACGCTCGGCCCGCTAGCCGCGGCCGGTCAGAAGAACGTCATCTGCCCAGGCAACTCCGAGAGCTTGCGCCCGGACGCGCGGCGGGCCGGGCTCCGGGCGGGCGCGCCGACCTCGATGTCGTTGTCTTCGAGGCTCTTGAGTATCTGGGCCGCGCGCTCGACGACCTCTTTCGGGAGTCCCGCCATCGCTCCCACGTGTATGCCGAAGCTCTTCTCCGCGACGCCGGGCGCGATGCGCCGCAGGAACACCACGCGACCGCCCTCCTCCTTCACCTTCACCGTGTAGTTCTTGACGCCATCCAGGACGTCGGCGAGGTCCGTGAGCTCGTGGTAGTGCGTGGCGAAAAGCGTCTTCGCCTTCGCCGACGCCTTGCCGTGAAGGTACTCGGCGACGGACCAGGCGATGGATATGCCGTCGAACGTAGAGGTTCCGCGCCCGATTTCGTCGAGGACTATCAGCGACTTCACCGTCGCGTTGTTGAGTATGTTCGCGGTCTCCTGCATCTCGACAAGGAACGTGGAGCGTCCGCGCGACAGGTCGTCGCCCGCCCCGATGCGCGTGAAAATCCTGTCCATGACGCCCATTCGCATCTTCGAGGCCGGCACGAACGAGCCAGCGTGGGCCATTACGGCGATCGTCGCGACCTGGCGTATGTACGTCGACTTGCCGGCCATGTTCGGCCCGGTTATGAGCATGATCTGGCGGTCTGTCGTGTTCAGAAGCGTCCCGTTCGGCACGAACGGCTCGGCGTCCGGCAGCTGCTCGACGACCGGGTGGCGGCCGTCCTCGATCTCGAGGACGTCGGAATCGTCCACCTCTGGCCTCACGTACCCGGCCGCGAGGGCGCGGTCCGCGAACGACAGGACGGCGTCCAGCTCCGCTACCGCCGCCGCCGTCGCCTGGAGCTCCGCCGTCTTCGCGGCGACTTCGCCCAGAACGGCGCGGAAGAGTTCCTGCTCTCGGACGACGGAGCGGTCGTGCGCGCCGAGGACTTTGCGCTCGTACTCCTTGAGCTCCGGCGTCACGTACCGCTCTCCCGTAGTGAGCGTCTGGCGGCGCTCGTAGTCCGCCGGCGCCATCGACGTCGAGCCTTTCGGGATTTCGATCACGAATCCGAACGTCGAGACGTGGCGCACCTTGAGCTTGGCGATTCCGGTGCGGGATTGCTCCTTCGCCTGATATTCGGCGAGCCACGCGTGGCCCTCGGCGGAGATGCGCCGGAGCTCGTCGATCTCCGCGTCGTATCCGGACGCGATGAAACCGCCGTCCGCGAGCAGCGCCGGGGGTTCTTCCGCTATCGCGCGGTCCACGAGCGCGACGATTTCGGGACGCGGCCCGGGGACGCCCTTCTCTAGCCTGACGCCGGAATCGTTCGCGGCGGAGGCGATTTCCGGCAGAGGCCTGAGCGAGTCGGCGAGGGCGCGCAGGTCGCGCGGATTCGCCCGCAGCGAACCGGCCTTCGCGGCGAGGCGCTCGATGTCGCGGACTCGGGAGAGCGCCGCGCGCAGCCGCGAGAGGGCGGCCCTGTCGCGCACGAACGTCTCCACCGCGTCGAGGCGGGCGTTTATCCGCCGCGCGTCGCCGAGCGGACGCATGAGCCACGCCCGGAGCGTCCGCGCGCCCATGGGCGTCTTCGTCGCGTCGAGCACGCCGAGGAGCGAAGCCTCGCGCGGCACGTCGCCGCCCGGCAGTATCTGGAGATGGCGCAGCGTTCCGCCGTCCATCGCGAGGCAGTCGCCGCCCGTGCGCACAGAGACGGCGCGCACGTGGTCGATCCTGTGGCGGAGCGTGACGCCGACGTGGTACAGGAGCCCTCCCGCCGCGCACACGGCATCGCGGGCGCCGGCGAGCCCGAAACCGTCGAGGGAGAACACCTTGAAGTGGCGCGTGAGGAACTCCAGCGCGGCGTCGTAGGAGAACGTCCACGCGCTGTCCTCCTTCGGCGAGACGGTCTCCGCCGGGCGCACGCGCTCGAGCTCCTCGGCGAGACGCTCCGGCGAGGCGAACTCCTGGACGGAGAACTCGCCCGTCGACAGATCCAGGAGCGCGAGACCGTTGCCGCTGGTCGCGGCGATATAGTTGTTTGCTGCGGAATCGAGGAGGGCGTCCTCCATGACGGTTCCCGGAGAGACGATGCGCGTTACCTCGCGCCTGACCAGCCCCTTCGCGGTGCGCGGATCCTCCACCTGGTCGCAGAGCGCGGCGGTCTTGCCGGCGCGGACGAGCTTCGCGAGGTATGAATCGAGCGCATGGTACGGGACGCCGCACATCGGCATGGTGTTGCGGCGGGTGAGCGTCGCGCCGAGTATCGGCGAGGCGACGATCGCGTCCTCGCCGAACATTTCGTAGAAGTCGCCGAGGCGGAACATCAGTATCGCGCCCGGCGGTATTTCGCGCCTCATCGCCATGTACTGGCGCATCATCGGTGTCGTTTCTTCGGCCATTGCGGGATATTATATCATAAATCGCCTGTCCGCAAGAAGCGGCAGACTTTGAAGTCCGGCGAGCGGCAGGAATCCTCCGCGTGCGGACAGCGGGGATGGAAGGCGCAGCCCGCCGGCCATGCCGTGGGCGGCGGGACCGTCCCCGGGATGTCGCAGAGCGGCGCGTTCTTCGGCGCGTCGAGGCGCGGAACGGCCGCGAGGAGCCCCCGGGTGTACGGGTGGCGCGGATTGCGCAGGACCTGCGCGACGGCGCCCTTCTCCACGATTTCGCCGGCGTACATGACGTTCACCTCGTCGCAGTACTGCGCAACGAGCCCCAGGTTGTGCGTGATGAGCAGCACCGCCGCGCCGCGTTCGCCGGCGACGCGGAAGATGAGATCGAGAATCTCGCCCTGCGTCGTCACGTCCAGCGCGGTCGTAGGCTCGTCCGCGATCAGGAGTTCCGGCTCCGCCGCGAGCGCCATGGCGATCATCACGCGCTGCTGCTGCCCGCCGGAAAGTTCGCACGGGTACTTTCGCTCCGCCGATGCGGGCAGGCCAACCGCCTCCAGGAACGGCGCGACGACGCGCGCGGCTCCGCGAGGGAATGCCTCGGCGATCTGCCGCCCGACGCGCATCACCGGATTGAGCGACTGCATCGGATTCTGGAAGACGTAGGATATGCGCGGGGAGCCGGTTATGCGGCCGGAAATCTCCGCGCCGTCGACAAGCCCGCCCACGGAAAGCGCGGTCAAGGACTTTCCGCACCCGGATTCGCCGACGAGCGAGACCCTGCCGCCGCGCGGGACGGAGAAGGAAACGCCGCGCACCGGCACCGAAAGCGCGTCCGGGAACCTGAACGCGACCCGGAGGTTTTCGACTTCGAGAAGCGGGGCGGGGGTCATCTGCGGGACCCTTTCGCCGTTTCGGCCCTGCGCATTTCGCGAAGGTTCAGGATGCGCTGGTTGGAGCTGCCGCGGAAGCGCAGGGATATGTCCTTCAGCGATTCCACGAAAGGCCCGTCGACGAGAACGTCCGTCGCGGCGAGGATCGGCGCGGTCGTCTCGATGCGCCAGCGGTATGGTCCGGGGGCGATTCCGGCGAGGTTCTCCCAGATGCAGCCTGTGTATATCCAGAGTGTCTTCGAGTCGCCGTAGCGTTCGCGGAAGCGTCTCAGGAGCGGCAGCAGCGCGCGCTGGTTCCCGGGCTCCATAGGCTCGCCGCCGAGGAGCGACAGCCCCGCTATGTGCTGCGGGGCGAGCGCGTCGAGAATGAAGGATTCCGTCTCCTGGGTGAACGGCTCGCCGTAGGCGAAGTCCTGGGCCTCGGCGTTGAAGCAACCCTTGCAGCGGTGCGTGCAACCAGACACGAAAAGCGACACGCGAACGCCCTCCCCGTTCGCGATGTCGCAGTTCCGTATCGACGCATAGTTCATTTCGAGGCCTGCCCGCCCCTGCCGCAGCATTTCTTGTATTTCAGCCCGCTGCCGCACGGACACGGATCGTTCCGCCCTGTTTTTGAATCCGCGCGGACCTGCGGAGATATCTGCGGCAACGAAGCGAACGTATTGCCGTTGTATTCCGCAAGGCGCATGTTCTCCCGGACTTCGCGGACAAGGCCCTCCAGCTCCGCGGTCAACCGCTTCGCCGTGCGGTGGGGGAGAAAACCGATGTCGAACCCGTCCGCGACCTCTTCCGGCGAGAGTCCGTCGCGGAGCTGCGCCTGGATGTCGTCGGCCATGCTTTCCGCGTCATCGCGGGATTCCGCGAACGTTTTCGCGAAAAACCCGACGAGCGCCTCGCGCTGCGGTGTCTTCTCGAAATACCGTTCGTCCGCGTAGTCGAAAAACTCGTCTTCGTCGTCCGTCTCCCAGCGCGGGCAGACGTCGCGCGTCCTCGCGAATTCGCGATAGTCGAAGATGCTGCCGAACCTTTCCCCGTATATTATGCCGTCATCGACATAGTGGGCGGAATCCCTGCAAGACGCGCGAAAGCTCAAGACGCCGTCGATCATCGGCTCGGCATACTTGCCCTTCCCGAGGAAACGGTCCAGAATCCCGGCGAGTTCATGGACGGTTATTCCGCCGTAGAGCCGCACCGCCGCGTCGGCGAACGCATGGACCGTGTCCCAGTCATCGTGCAGTTTGCACCAGCGCACGCACATCTTCGGCCAGATTTCGCATATTTCGCTGGCGACGTACAGCCGGACGTTCCGCGCGCCCGACCGCTTGACGTGGGTCACCGGGCAATACGAGAACGCTTCGACTTCGTCGAGGGTGAAATCCTTCATCACCGTCGACCCGGATTTCGCCGCCTCGGAGAAGGCCTTGAAATACTGCTCGGTGACGGTGATGATGATGGTTTCCGCGGCGGCGGCGCCCATGCGGCCGTCTTCCGAAAGGATGACGTCCATCATCTCCGCCTTGAGCGCTTCCCCGGACAGACCCTCCGTTCCGGGGACCTCCGCCGCCGCCATCTCCAGCTCCAACGGCGACTTCGCGTCGAGAATTTCCTTCAGATTCATCTTCGGCTGGCCGCCACCGGTCCTACGAGACGTGGAGGACGCGCTCCTTGATCTCCTGTGTGCGGCCCTGGTTCCAGAACTGCGAGCCGATGTAGCCGCACGTGCGGCGGGCGACGTTGAGCTTCGCCTCGTCGGTGTTGCCGCACTTCGGGCAGCGCCAGACGAGCTTGCCGCTCTCGTCCTTCACGATCTCGATCTCGCCGTCGAACCCGCAGACCTGGCAGTAGTCGGACTTCGTGTTCAGCTCCGCGTACATGATGTTGTCGTAGATGTAGCGCATGATCGACAGCACCGCCGGGATGTTGTTCTGCATGTTCGGCACCTCGACGTAGCTGATCGCGCCGCCGGGGGAGAGCTTCTGGAACTTGGCCTCGATCTCCAGCTTCTTGAACGCGTCGATCGGTTCGGTGACGTGGATGTGGTAGGAGTTCGTGATGTAGTTCTTGTCCGTGACGCCTTTCACCATCCCGAAGCGCTGCTGCAGGCACTTCGCGAACTTGTAGGTCGTCGATTCGAGCGGCGTCCCGTAGAGGGAGTAGTCGATGTCTTCGGCGGCCTTCCATTTCGCGGTGTACTCGTTGAGCTTCTTCATGACGTCGAGGCCGAACGATTCGCCCTCGGGCTCGGTGAGCTTCTTGCCGGTCATGGCGAAGACGCACTCCCAGAGGCCGGCGTAGCCGAGCGAGATCGTCGAGTAGCCGCCGTAGAGGAGCTTGTCGATCGGCTCGCCCTTGTCGAGGCGGGCGAGAGCGCCGTACTGCCAGAGGATCGGGGCGGCGTCGGAAGACGTCCCTTTGAGGCGCTCGTGGCGGCAGCGGAGCGCGCGGTGGCAGAGTTCGCACCTTTCGCCGAATATCTCCCAGAACTTGTCCATGTCGCCGTGGGCGGAAAGCGCAATGTCGACGAGGTTGATCGTGACGACTCCCTGGTTGAAGCGGCCGTAGTACTTCGGCTTGCCGGGCTCGTAGTTCTTCGCGCGGGCGACGTTGCCGAAGCCGTTGCCGGAGCGGTCTGGCGTCAGGAACGAGCGGCAGCCCATGCACGTGTACGTGTCGCCGTGTCCGGGAGTCTCGCCCTTCGAGAGCTTGTATTCGCGCATCTTCTTCTCGCTTATGTAGTCGGGCACCATGCGTTTCGCGGTGCACTTCGCGGCGAGTTCGGTGAGGTACCAGTAGGGCGAGCCCTCGGTTATGTTCTGCTCCTCCAGGACGTATATGAGCTTCGGGAACGCGGGCGTGATGTATACGCCCTGCTCGTTCTTGACGCCCCTGATGCGCTCGTTGAGGACCTCCTCGATCACGAGAGCGAGATCGCGGCGCTCGACCTCGTCCTTGGCCTCGCCGAGATACATGTAGACCGTCACGAAGGGAGCCTGGCCGTTCGTGGTCATGAGCGTGACGACCTGGTACTGGATCGTCTGCACGCCCTTCTGGATCTCCTTCCTGACGCGCCTCTCCACG
>Ga0310786_10009847_pt1 | contig 12077 bp, 7 predicted proteins | sample AusTroGonzalo_MG_FD_203881 | JGI IMG/M metagenome (GOLD analysis project Ga0310786, IMG submission 203881) | Bovine rumen microbial communities from tropical cattle in Woodstock, Queensland, Australia - Gonzalo_03 (v2) (version 2) | ecosystem: Host-associated > Mammals > Digestive system >...
GCTGGGGCGACTGCTCCAGCACCGTGGAAATGGCCGATGCCATAGCGGGTCATTTTCCAGTCTCCCGGGATACGGCACGTACGGTGGTGGAGAAGGTAGCCCACAATCCGTCCGACAACAACGTGATGGAACTCCTGCGCATGCTGTGCACGGAAGGCTCCGATGTCTTTGAAATAAACAAGGTCATCAACGGATTCAACAGCATCAGCTCAATTTCCGAATCCAAGAGGAAGGGAATTGTAGATTCGGCCAGGGAGTTCCTTCCTTCCGTCCTTGACAGGATGATGTCCGAAAGAAGCTATGAGGACAGGTCCCAGCGCAGTGCCTTCAACATCTTCAACAACGAGCTGCTGGAAGCCAACAAGGTTTCCGAGATATCTGAAATACTCGGACGCAACTCCACGGCCCTGGGATTCGAGAAGATACTTCTGATTGTCAATGACGGGGAGAAATCCATCTCCATCAGCGACGGAACCGTGTTCTCAGATTCCATGCTGTTCCCCGAGGGCTCCCAGGATGATTCGTTCTCACGGGGAGTCTGGATTGCCGCCCCTCTGTGTACCGAGACGGAGAACATGGGATACCTGCTGATGAAACCCGTCATGTTCAACGGCTCCGTATGCGAGCAGATCAGAAGTGCCGTATCCAGCGCGCTGCGCAACTCGATCCTGTTCGAATCCACCAAGAAGGCCCAGATAACGGCGGAAGAGGCCGAGCAGGCAAGGACAACGTTCTTTGCCAACGTGGGTGAGAACCTCAGGGATCCGCTTTCCGAGATACTGGACATAGTGTCCGCTTCGAAGCTGGATGAAGCGACAAAGAAATCGATTCTTGAAAAGATAACGGGTGCCAACCACATCATCGACCTTGCATTGAGTTCCACGGATGAACTTGAACTGAACAAGTACACTGTGAACATCGGCAGCATCCTATCCGAGTTCGACAGCTACAGTGAAACGATATCCCTTCCTTGCCTTATTGTTGATGAAAACAGGATGAAGCAGGCAATTGAGATCATTGTTTCCTCGATGGGCTTTGATGTCCGTATCTGCGCCTCCCTGCACAAGAAGGGTGTCAGGATAGACATCAACGGTTCCGCATCCGGACTTTCAGACAACGGTGATTCTGCAGGAACCGCGCTTGCGCAGAAGATAATCCTGATGCACGGCGGAACATACAGCACGTCCGAATCCGGATTTTCGTTCATGATTCCTTATCCGACACTGTCCGGAAACGCTCCGCTGGCATGGTCGGACGGAGATGTCCTTGCATGCATAAACGGTCTGCCGGAATGCTGCCCGGAAAATGTCGTATGCGAGGAGGTCAGCGGATCAAGATTCGCGGAGAAGAAGAGGCTTCCGCCGTTCACCGGAGCCATATTCTGGGACAGCAGCTTCAAGGGCTACAATGCCCTGACTTCCATAATCGCACTCGTCTCCAACAGCAACTACCGCGACCTCCCGTTCATCTGCATGGAATGTCCCAGGTCAAAGTCCCTGGAGGATGCCCTCAGGACATCGGTGGAGGCAAAGGGCAGGGTGGTGCTTCAGATAGGCCCGGCCTATGACGACCTCAACATGTGGCTTCAGGAACCGGAGATAATCTCATGTGAACTCGGAAACGCCGCCCAGATGTGCCGGCGCCACGAGCCTGCGCTGGTTATGGTCTCGGTAGACGAACACCTGAACAGGATGGCTTCGGTAGTGGAGTTCCTGAACACCCTGAGGGGAATGAGGATGATATCCCAGACCCCGGCGGTTCTGGTCATGGACTATATGGACGCCGATTTCACGGCCCGCATCAGCGACATCCCCAACGTGATAGCCGTGAACACATGCATGCTGGAGAGCGAGGAGTTCGCCATGCGCATCCGTGCCGTTCTGGGAGGCTCCGAACTGCTGTCCACGAACACGGGAGCCATAGTCAAGAAGGCCCAGGCATATATCTGCACCCATGCCACGCTCCAGCTCAGCCGCTGGCAGATAGCAGAGGACGTCCACGTCTCCGAGGACTATCTGACACGTGTCTTCAAGAAGGAGCTGGGACTTTCTCCGTGGGACTATCTCAACCGTTACAGGATCTGGCTTGCATGTAGTCTCCTGAAAAACACGGGAATGTCGGTAAACGATGTCTCCGTGGCTACCGGGTTCCTCGATCAGGCCTATTTCTGCAGGGTTTTCAAGAAGATCAGGGGCTTCAGCCCCAGCCGGATGCGCAGTGTGAAAAAGTCGGAATTGTACAAAAAATAGTAGGTTGTGTCTGAATTCGCTGCAATAAACTTAACGTACATACTAAAAGGAGATAGTCCGTCTCTGGGCAGGACGGAGTGATGCTGATGGTAAGTACTAGAAACTATGCATTGTCTCTTGAGATCGAGGACCTCAAGAGCAGGCTGAAGGACTGCAGCGAATCAGAGAAAGCGGCCCTGACAGCCGAACTCAAGCAGAAGAAGAGCACAATGGCAAAGGCGGAGAGAAAAGCCCTTTTCGCCCAGATCAACCGGCACAAATTCATCTACATAATGTTGTTTATCCCGGTGGTTTACTATTTCATCTTCAAATACATCCCGCTCTGGAATGCGCAGATTGCATTCAGGGACTTCATTTCCCTCAAGAGGACGGGAATCACCGGCGGTACATGGGTAGGGCTCCAGAACTTCAAGACGTTCATCCAGTCCTACTACTTCTGGACGCTGATCCGGAACACCCTGATGTACAGCTTCGGAAAGATCCTGGTGAGCCTTCCGCTGTCCATCCTGCTGGCCATAATGATATATGAATGCACGCATAAGGCACTGAGAAAGGTCGTCCAGACACTGTCCTACCTTCCTCACTTCCTTTCATGGGTCATCATGTACGGAGTCCTGCTGTCGCTGCTCTCACCGAGCGAGGGTATCTTCAACGACATCATCAAGCTTCTCGGCGGAACACCAAGGAGCTTCCTTACTGATACCTCGGCATTCCCGTTCATCGTAATCCTGTCGGATGCCTGGAAGGAGATCGGATGGAGTGCAATCATCTTCATCGCGGCCCTGATGGGAATCGACGGAACGCTGTTCGAGGCCGCCATCGTCGAGGGAGCCAACAGCTGGCAGAGGGTGCGCTACATAACGTTGCCGTCCATCAAGCCCGTCATCGTCATTGTTCTTCTGATGAAGATAGGAACCATCCTGGATGCCGGTTTCAACCAGCTGTACATGCTGTACAGTCCGGCCGTCTACAGTGTCGGAGACATCATCGACACATGGGTCTTCAGGGGAACCATCGAAGGAAGATTCAGCCTTGCAACCGCTGCAGGCATATTCAAGGGTGTCATAGGAATGACTCTCCTGTTCATCTCGAACTGGGCTTCCAGGAAGTTCACTGAAAGCTCACTGTTCTGAGGAGGCTCACCATGGCAAAGAAAAACACATACAACAGCGTGGCGGTCAGGGCGACTGCGGCGGACAGAGTGTTCAACATCGTGGTCACCATCCTCATGGTGCTGCTGCTCATCATCCTGATTGTTCCGATATGGAGTACGATTGCGTTGTCATTCAGACCGCCGGCATACATCGGCACATATCTTGAGGGAATGTTCCTGGCACCGTGGAAGTGGTCGGCCGGAGCCTATAGGGCACTTCTGGGCAACCAGGGATTCCTCAACTCCTTCTGGAACAGCATCAAGATAATGGTCATGGGTGTTGCAACGGCACTGTTCCTCACCATTCCGATGGCCTATGCACTGTCGGTCAAGGGCGTGCCCGGAAAGAAGTGGATCACCATCTTCGTCATGATCCCGTACGTGTTCAACGTCGGAGTCGTTCCCACGTACCTGTTGATCTCCAAGCTGGGACTGACCAACCATCTGCCGTCGGTGTTCCTGCCGGTGGCCCTTAGCACATACAACATGATCATCATGAGGCAGTTCTTCGAGGGAATCCCGAATGACCTGCGCGAAAGTGCCTTCATAGACGGATGCAACGACCTTCAGATCATGTTCAAGATCATCCTTCCGCTGTCCAAGGCAATCATCATGACAATCGGCCTGTACTATGCGGTTGCATTCTGGAACGACTACATGAGGTCCCTGCTGTATCTGCAGAAGAGTTCACTCAAGCCGCTCCCGCTGCTTCTGAGAGACATCCTCATCGGAACCAGCATGAACGACAACCTGGAGGCCAACGCCTTCGGTACTGCTCCCATAGAAGCAATCAAGGCAGCTTCCGTCTTCATCAGCGCAATACCGATGATCATCGCATATCCGTTCATCCAGCGCTATTTCACAAAGGGTACTCTGGCCGGTTCGGTCAAGGGTTGATAAACAGGTTTCAGGGCGGGCGACCGCTTTGATATAGAATCGGAAATCATTTAACGGAGGAAATTAAATGAAGAAAACTCTTATTGTTCTTCTTGTTGCCCTCATTGCAATGACAGCAGTGTTCGCACAGAGTGCAACCGAGGCAAAGAGCGAAGGCCCCATGACCATCACCATGCTTTATGCCGCAACACAGACAGAGGTCGGCGGACTTCCCGATGACTGGGCAGGATACCAGATCCTCAAGGACAAGCTCGGAATCGACCTTCAGCTCCAGATGCTGCCTTCAGCTTCATCAGACCAGGATCTCATGGTCAGAGCCATGGCTGCAGCAGACGAGCTTCCCGATTTCATCACAGTCTCCAGAACAGTCTGGGCAGACCTCGTGAAGCAGGGAATGTTCGCTGATGTCACCGATGACTTCGCAAAGATGCCCGAGAGAAGCAAGGTCATGTTCGGTGATTCTTCAAAGGCTTTCACGACATACAACGGCAGAATCTACGGTTTCGCAACTCCTTCCGCATATGCCGGAAACGAAGGTCTCCTGATCAGAAAGGACTGGCTGGACAAACTCGGACTCAAGGCTCCGACAACTCTGGACGAGCTCTATGATGTCATGTATGCATTCACATACAACGATCCTGACGGAAACGGAAAGAACGACACCTACGGCTACGGTGCATTCGTCGAGGAGTATGTTGCTTACGAAGCATATCCCGGACGCAGATTCGAGCCTCTGATGGGTGCTTTCGGAGTCGAGGGAACATGGAACATGAGCGCTGACAACTTCGGCCTCAAGATCCACGATCCTGCATACTATGACTGGATGGTGTTCTTCAAGAAGATGATCGACACCGGCGTCATCGATCCCAACTGGCAGTCCTACAAGAAGGATGACTTCAGAGCTGCATGGAAGCAGGGTAAGTTCGGTATCTTCAGAGAGCAGAACTCAGCTTACGCTTCAGAGAACAACTACAGCCCGTTCGATGCAAACTTCCCCGATGGCGGATTCATCGTTGTCGATGCTCCTATCGGACCCACAGGCAAGAACTCTGTCGGACCTCTCGTAGAAGGCTTCAGGATCTTCGCAATCAACGCAGATGTCTCAGCCGAGAAGCACGCCAAGATCGTCGAGATGTTCGAGTGGATGTCCTACGGCGAAGGCTACATGCTCTGCGGTTACGGTATGGAAGGAATCAACTACATCCTGGATGCAAACGGACTCCCGCAGTCTGATGCGTCTCTCGGAGACATGGGCTACAACAAGGCCGGTGGACAGAGATACATCCAGCTGAGAAACAGCTCCTTCAACTACAACAACGCAACAGAGACAGCTCTCCGCTATCCCGGATACATCACCAAGGTCTCCCAGAAGTACATGAGCGCCGGTGATGTCCTCATCGAGATGCAGGGCAAGACATGGACAAGAACTCCCGGCCAGAACAGCATGCCGTCTCCGGAGAGTGCTGACGTCTACACATACTACATGCAGGGTATTGCCGAATTCCTGAACGGAAAGACAGCTCTGACGGAGGCCAACTGGAAGGCATTCATCGAGCAGTTCGACAAGATCGGCGGTCTCGCATGGGAGAAGGCAGGCTACGAGTACGCCAAAGAGAACGGATATCTTCTGTAATCTTTAGCATCAGTAGTTTCACTGACGACAACAGGGGGGCTGCGGCCGCATGCCGCGGCCCCTTTTTTCAAATCCGATTATTAAACGACTATGATTGATTCAAGAAAAACCATGACGGAGCGCATGGCTCTGTCTGCCATACGTAAGTACAACACGGAGAATGCCCCCTACAGCTACAAGTCGGCAATTCTCCTCGAGGCCCTCTACCGCGCATACAAGGTGCTTGGAGACGAGGCCATCTACAAGTTCGTGAAGGACATGCTTGATTACTACGTCCCGCAGGACGGCACTGTCCGCACATTCAATCTTGAAGCATACAGCATGGACCAGGTAAGGATGGGCAACATAATGCTTTCCATCTATGACCGGACCGGCGAAAAGAAATACAAGACTGCCATGGACATGTTCATGAAGCAGCTGGAAACACAGCCCAGGACCAAAACCGGCGGCTTCTGGCACAAGGGAGGCTATCCCAACCAGATGTGGCTTGACGGACTTTACATGCAGGCCCCGTTCAGAGTGGGATACTGCATCAGGTTCGGAGGACTGAAGGAATGCCTTGAAGACACCATCAGGCAGTTCGAGCTTGTCTACGACAAGACCCTGGACACAAAGACCGGACTTCTGCGCCACGCATGGGACGAGTCGGTCAAGATGCCGTGGTGCGAGCCCGACGGAAGATCTCAGGAAGTCTGGGCCCGTGCCCTGGGCTGGTATGTCATGGCCCTTGCAGACCTCCTGGAGATGATTCCGGATGTTCCGGAGAACAAGGATTACAGATCCAGATTCGCAGCACTGGCCCTGAAGCTTGCACCTGTGGTGCTGAAGTTCCAGGACAGGGACAGCGGCATGTGGTGGCAGGTGATGGACAAAGCAGGTGTGGGTGCGAACTACCTCGAGACCTCGGCGACATCCATGTTTATCTATTTCTTTGCAAAGATGAACAGGCTCGGTTTCCTTGACGGCACATATCTCGAGGCCGCCAGGAAGGCGTTCAAGGGCATGGTCGAAAGAGATGTCACCATGGGAGACTACGGCCAGCTGTATCTGCACAACACCTGTAAGAGCGCAGGTCTGGGCGTCGCTCCGGAAGGCACCGTCTACAGGCCGGCGGATTTCAAGTACTACACGGAAGGAGAGGATAGGGTCACCGACAACCTCCACGGAGTGTCTCCGTTCATCGCGGCCGCACTGGAGCTTGAGTTCCCGGCTCAGCTGAATCAGGCCAGATATGTACTCAAGAAGGGTGATGACATCAGCAAGGTGCTGGAGCAGCAGGCGGGAAAAGCCGCAGTCGTCATTCCCAAGGGGCAGTACAAGACAGGACCCGTTACCGTTCCGTCACACACCCATCTGATATTCGAAGAAGGTGCGGTGCTTGACTTCACCGATGATTTCGACAGCTATCCACCGGTCTGGACAAGATGGGAAGGCGTCTACTGCTGGGCCATGCAGCCGTGTTTCTTCATATCCGGAGCCGAGGATGTCGTTGTGGAAGGCCCCGGTGTCCTTGACGGACACGGAGAGAAATGGTGGGAACATATCCTGCCCTGGAAGAACGGCGGCCGTCCTGCAAAGCAGGTCCTTGACTGCGAGAAGCGCCTTGCCGCACTGAATCCCAACTACATGAACGAGCCTGAGGGAGGCGGCGGAAGACCGTGCCAGTTCCTCAGACCGGCCCTGCTTCAGATTCTGAATTCCAGGAACATCAGGATTGACGGAGTCACACTCACGCGCAGCCCGTTCTGGACATGCCATCCCTCCGACGTAACCAATCTGGTTCTACAGAACATGATCATACGCAACCCCTACGATTCCCCCAACACCGACGGAATCGACATCGAGTCCTGCGTGAACGTCAGCGTCCGCGGATGCGATGTGAACGTCGGAGATGACGGAATCGCAGTCAAGTGCGGAAGCGGAAAGGAGATGATGGGCTTCCAGCGCTCCGAGAACATTCTTGTGGAGGACTGCACGGTACGAAACGCACACGGCGGATTCGTCATCGGAAGCGAGACGGCAAGCGGCGTCAAGGGGGCGTATGTCCGCAACTGCCGCTTCCTGGGCACGGACAGGGGAATCAGGATCAAGACCAGACGCGGACGCGGCGGCCATATCACCAATATAGTCGCAAGTGACATCTATATGGATGACGTAATCTGCCCGATTTCCATCAACATGTTCTACAGGTGCGGTTCCGACGATCCGGCACTGTACTCTCTGAAGGAACAGCCCGTCTCGGAGGATACTCCGATGATTAAGAAGGTCCTGATACAGAGGGTCAAGGCCGAAAACTGCAGGAGCGCCGCGGCATTCCTTGCAGGCCTTCCTGAGATGCACCTGCAGGAGATCCTGGTCAGGGACAGCACGTTCGATGTCAAGAAGGAGATTGAACCGGGACTTGAGGCCGAGATGTGCAGGGGAATCCCCGAGTCGGACTTCAGGGGAATCAGGGTCATCAACGCGGATGCCACATTCGAGAACGTGAAGGTCAACACGGATCCCATGGTACTTGAGGAGAAATACTGAGGCTGATATGGAAAGGAACATCGATACATCATTCATCAGGGGAATAATCCCGCCCATCGCAATCCCGCTCGGGGATGATGAGCGGTTCGACGAAAAGAGGCTCCGCAGGCATGTGGATTTCGTAATCGACGGCGGCGTGAGCGCAATCCTTGCGTTCGGCTCCAACGGCGAGTTCTACATGCAGGAAGAGGATGAGATGAAGGCCATTCTGGACGTAATGATGGACCAGGTTGCCGGAAGGGTTCCCGTTTTCATGGGAATAGGTGCAATCCGCACCTCCAAATGCGTCAGGCTGGCCCGGATGGGAGTCGAGCACGGCGCCAAGGCCGTATCGGTCCTCCAGCCCATGTTCCTCAAGCCGTCGGAGGATGAGCTGTACACACATTTCGCCACGATAGCCGACAGCGTCGAGGGCGTGCCGATGCTCCTGTACAACAATCCCGGCCGCACAGGCTACGGAATTCCACAGACGGTTGTGGAGAAGCTTGCCCATGAGAAGGAGAATCTTGTGGGAATGAAGGATTCCAGCGGCGACATAACCCAGACGGAGGAGTACATCAGACGCAATGCCGATGTGGACTTCAAGGTCATGTGCGGAAAGGACACGCTGATCTACGCGGGTCTTTGCGTCGGAGCCGTGGGAGCCGTATGCTGCATGGCGAACTTCGTGCCCAGGATGGTGTGTTCCATCTACGACAGGTTCGTTTCCGGAGACATGAAGGGTGCCCTTGAGGATCAGTTCAAGCTGAACCCCATAAGGCTCCAGATGGATAAGTCGAGCTTCCCGGTTGCCACCAAGGACTACGCCAATCTCCTTGGCCGCGAGCTCGGAGCTCCGTATCTTCCAACCAAGAACTCCACACCGGAGCAGCTTGAAGGACTCAGAAGGCAGCTGGTAAACGCCGGCCTTCTTTAATCGAGAATAAAGAGAGGTAATGACATGAAAGTCGGATTCATAGGTTTGGGAATCATGGGCAAGCCCATGTGCAAGAACATCATCAAGGCCGGACACGAGGTCTTCTTCAACTCAAGACATGCCGATGTCACTGCAGAGCTCGAGGCTCTGGGTGCAAAGGGCAGACCCACTGCAGCAGCCGTTGCCGCAGACAGCGAGGTCGTGATCACGATGGTCCCCAACAGCCCGCAGGTCAGGGAAGTGGCTCTCGGAAAGGGCGGAATCATCGAGGGCGCAAAGAAGGGCCTGGTAGTCATCGACATGAGCTCCATTGATCCTGTCGAAACCAGAAGCATCGGCGCTGCGCTTGCAGAGAAGGGCATCGAGATGATCGACGCTCCCGTCTCCGGCGGAGAGCCCAAGGCAATCGACGGAACACTGTCCGTCATGGCAGGCGGAAAGGAAGAGCTGATCGAGAAGTACAGACCTCTTCTGAGCACCATGGCAGCTTCCGTTGTCCGCTGCGGTGACCTGGGAGCAGGCAACGTTGCAAAGCTTGCCAACCAGATCGTGGTTGCATGCAACATCGCGGCCATGAGCGAGGCACTGGCATTCGCCAAGAAGATGGGCTCCGATCCCTCATTGATCTATCAGGCCATCAGGGGCGGTCTTGCCGGCTCAACGGTACTGGATGCCAAGGCACCCATGGTCCTGTCCAGGAACTTCAAGCCCGGCTTCAGGATTGAGCTCCACATCAAGGACCTGACCAATGCCCTGAACGCGGCCCATGCCATAAACGGCTACGTCCCGCTCACCGGCCAGGTCATGGAGATGATGCAGGCACTCAAGGCCGACGGCTGCGGCAAGGATGACCACAGCGCTCTTGCCAAGTTCTATGAAAAGGTAAGTGGTGTCACAATCGAGAAATAACGGGAAGGAATATGAGAGCGGTCAGGATTTCGGACTTGGACAATGTGGCGGTGGTGGTTGCCCCCGCGTCAAAGGGTGAGATTCTCGAAGGAACCTCAATCAAGGCTCTGTGCGACATCCCGCAGGGACACAAGATCGCCCTGAAGCCCATAAGGAAGGGCGAGGAAGTCATAAGGTACGGAGCAGTACTCGGTTACATGAAGGAGGACATCGAAGCCGGCGGCTGGATCAATGAATTCAACCTCGAGCTTCCCTCGTCTCCGGCCGTGGCTGACCTTACGGAAGGCTCCAGAGGCAGGGTCCCGACCGACCTCCCCGAAAGAAAGACGTGGATGGGATTCGACAACGGTCCCGGTCTTCCTGCAGGCAGCAGGAACATCCTGGGTATAATCACAAGCGTCCAGTGTGTGGCCGGAGTCGTACGCAATGCCGTGGACAAGATCCGGAAGGAAATTCTTCCGGGTTTCCCCAACGTAGATGACGTAGTGGCCGTGGTGCATCCTTACGGCTGCGGAGTCGCCATCAAGGCAGACAACGCAGAAATCCCCATCAGAAGCGTACGCAATCTTGCGCACCATCCCAACTTCGGCGGACAGATCATGGCCGTGGGCCTTGGCTGCGAGAAGTTGACCATGGACATGATCCTGACTCCGGAGGAGAACAATCCTGATAATGTGATAATCCTGCAGGAGTGCCGCGGTTACGGCGACATGATCAGGGAAATCTGCGACATGGCCGTAAGGAAGCTGGAGATCCTGAACAGGAGAAAGCGCACGGAGCTTCCTCTTGAGAAGCTCAGGATCGGTGCCCAGTGCGGAGGATCGGATGCCTTCAGCGGCATCTCCGCAAACCCCACCATCGGCTATGCCTTTGACCTTCTGGCCGCAGGCGGTGCTACCGTTCTGTTCTCGGAGGTCACCGAGGTAAGGGACGGAGTCCACATCCTTGCAGAGCGCTGCAAGGACAGGAAGACCGTGGAAAAGCTCAAGAAGGAAATCTCATGGTATGACGACTATCTTGAGAAGAGCCACGTGGACAGAAGCGCCAATCCCAGCCCGGGCAACAAGAAGGGCGGTCTGAGCAACATAGTGGAGAAGGCCATGGGCTCCATAGCCAAGAGCGGACACTCGCCCATAGCAGATGTCATAGGCCCCGGCGAATTCCCAACATGCAGCGGAGTCATCTTTGCCGCAACCCCGGCTTCGGACATTGTATGCGGACCCAGCCAGCTTGCATCCGGCATAGTCATGCAGCTGTTCAGCACCGGACGCGGAACTCCCTACGGACTTCACGAGATTCCCGTCTTCAAGATCTGCACCCAGCACTCCATGAAGGAGCAGTGGCCCGATCTGTTCGATCTGGATGCCGGTGACGTGGTCACGGGAGAAAAGACCATAGCCCAGATGGGCAGACAGCTGTACGACGACATCCTTGACGTGGTGAGCGGAAAGTCCACATGTGCCGAACGGTACGGCATCTACAACGATGTCATAGTGTTCAATCCGGCTCCGATAACGTAATAGTCCAAATTGTCGATTGAAACGGCACTTATAAAAAAAACCGTTTCTCTGTAGAGTATTAATGAGGTCGGACCGGGGTGGGAACCGACCTCTCACGGAGGTCCACATGGCGCTTAAGAGATACGCACAGGTCGGAACGGGCGGAAGAGCCCGCATGTACTACGAGGCAGTCGCCTCCAAGTATTCGGATATCGCCTGCATGGTCGGATTCTGCGACCAGAGCCAGACAAGGATGAACTACGCAAACTCAAGGCTGGAGGAACTCGGAGCA
>Ga0310786_10009848_pt1 | contig 12077 bp, 7 predicted proteins | sample AusTroGonzalo_MG_FD_203881 | JGI IMG/M metagenome (GOLD analysis project Ga0310786, IMG submission 203881) | Bovine rumen microbial communities from tropical cattle in Woodstock, Queensland, Australia - Gonzalo_03 (v2) (version 2) | ecosystem: Host-associated > Mammals > Digestive system >...
TTGCCGATATCGGCAGTAGTTACGTCAGTAAGCTCTTCTGCTGATACCGTTACAACGGCGGAGCTCAACTCAGCACGTTTCACAGCTGAGTAACCGAGAGATACAACTTCTTGAAGTTGCTGTGCGTCGGACTCCATGATAACTTGCATGGTCGGCACGGCACGTACCGTAATAGTCTTGTAGCCGATGTACGAGAATTGTAGCACGGCTTTGTCGGGCACTGTGATTTCGAAGTTACCATCAAAATCGGTAATTGTGCCTTGTGTCGTACCCTCAACGAGGATACTTACACCAATCAGAGGTTCCGAGCCGTCGGCATCGATAACCTGGCCTTTGACGTTGATGTCGGCGAATGCCGAAACAGCAAGCATCAGGCTCAATAAGATTGCTGGAAATCTTTTCATGGGTTAATTAATTTATGGTTTGTTTTTTTATATAGTCGAAAGATAAAAGACCGTTTCACTCAAAGAATAAAGCCTAATTAGTAACAACTTTGAGCAGGTAACTGCGCGTGAAGTTCACCTCAATCTTCGGGTTGCTGCCTTCAACTGTGAACTCACGCGGCTCGTCAGCGGTGTATTCAACTGCCGTATAGGTTTTTGCGGGATCGAGTCCGCGGAGTTCAATCGTGCCGCTGAATGTCGGTTCCGAAACAGTCGTTTTATCAACATGTGTCGGATCCATTGCGCCTAACGGAGCTTCGGGATTGAGGTAGAATGCATAGTACAACGCATCATTCTGGCGGATTACGTGTCCCTCGGGGTAGTCATAGCCCCATGTGTAGAGGTTGAGGTATTCGCCACGGGCGAGGTTGTTCTCCTTATAGATCTTCATCCACTTGCGAATCAGTGCTTCTTTCTCCGGCGTCAACAGGAACGGACCTTCTTTCCAGTCGGGATTGTCTTTCGGCCACGTGAACTTTGTTCCGATAACCGAACCGGTACCGATCTGCGAAGCAAAATCATCACCGCCGTCAGTCAATTCAATGTGGTCGCCATAATATGCCAGATCCGGTGCCATAGCGGCGTAGGCTTTACGTTTCATGCGCACTTGGCACGAACTCATCGGATCGCTGGCAACGGCTTGATTGATCTGAGGTATAATCCAATAGTTAACAGCGCATCCGCACGGGCAGATCTGAATAACTGCATCGGGCTTAATCTGACGTGCCTGATTGTAAATCTTCTCATAATAGGTGTACATCTTCTCCGGAGCTTCCCATGCATTGTCCAACCCTGTATTCTCATTATAATCAGGCAGGCAGCAGTTCAGGTGCTGACCGTCGATCTTCAATCCGTCGAAGTTCCACGTTTGCATAAACATTTTAAGAAGATCGCGCGTGTACGCGTCCGTGTAAGGGTTAATTGGTGACAGGTACCAACTATCCCACCATGTGATATACTCGTGTGCCCACTCTTCGGTGAGCAGCAACATCTCAGGATGCTCCTTGACGAGTTTCGTATCCGGGTCAGCAGCAAGCGGTGCCCACCACAATTTGGCTTTCATGCCACGCTTGTGTACCTCGTTCGTTATATGACGCATATCCGCATCACCTCCGGGGAAATACTCGTTGGTATTCCAGTCGCCCTCGGCAATCTGGTAACCGTCATCAATATCCACCCACGTAAAGCCGAGTTCTGCTACTTTATCCAAGGTGCCTAACACCATGTTCATCTTAAACGGTCGCCCGTAGCCCCAAGCACACCAGACCGGTTCGAATGCCTCCGGTTCAGAAGGTTGCATCTTTATGCCCACGTTTGCTTGCATATACTCGGAGAATGTACGCAGAGAGTTGAAATAATCGCCCTTGTGGTTATATCGGAACGAACGGAAGCAGGCGAGTGTATCGCCTTTGGCGAGTTCCTTGGGTTGGGGTAGATCGTAATGCAGGCACGTGGTAACCTTGTTGTCGTAACGCTTCCACTCCACGGGCATTGAGATCATTCTTAGCACCGGCTCAAACAGTCCTATAGCAATGCCACCGTCGCGTTGCCAAAGGTCAACGACAGGTATACCACCGCCGTAATCGGAATTGTTCATGCCAAGGTAGTTCTCCTGTTCAAATCCTTCTTTTACAGGCAACACCCAGTCCTTGCGCACGTTGGTGGACGAAGGTTGCAATGACCAAACAACATCCTCTTTGGCTGCAACCTGTGTGCGGCAAAGTTCATAAGCTTTCACCGTCACAGGCTTGCCGAGGTTAATGAATCGGGTCTCGATCACTTCGAGTCCAGGAAATTCGGCAACGGGAGTGATGGTCTGTTGCTTAACCACATGCATGCCATTCTGTTGGTACGGGAAGGACTGCATATCGGCTTCAGCGCAAATCAGGCGCTCCGTATCCGCCTTTGGCTGGCAAGATACCAGACAAAAGACCGCTGCGCTCAAAGATAAAAGATAAAAGACTTTTTTCATAGGATACTCTTTTAGTCAAAAATTACCCAAAATTGTTCCAAAATTTATCTTATTTGTACTCCGTCAAGATACGCTCGGCGTTGTCGTGATAGATCTTCTTTAGCACTTCATCCGGCAGATTGAATCCTGACAGTGCCCAATGGTAGTTGTACTCCGGCACATAGAAGTGCTCGTCGTTCGTTTCCAGAACACGGAAGATACCGTGGTACATCGACGGCTCAAAACCATTGTCCGTACCGAACAGTACGCGATCCTGATATTTAATTAGGAACTCGCGCGTGGCGCGTGGCGTGTGTGCACTCTCCGCTACGCGGGCGGAAATATCCACGTACATATTCGGATATTTGTCCAGCAGTGCACCGAGGCGAGGCCAATCGTGCGTCATATTCAGATAGTGGCAAGCGATAAACAATGTGCCGGGATTCTCGCGAACAGCATTCTCGAAAGTCTCCATTAGTCTATCGTACCCGTAGCAGTTCGTCGTATCAACGTGCCATGCAACGCCGTTAGGCAGACCGTCGTTTTTGTCGTCCATCGGCAGATACATCCAGATAGGTTCAGCGATATGAATGCTGATTGGCATCTTCAATTCACCTGCCTTACGAATCAGCGGCTGAATGCGCGGGTCGTCAATATGGATATCTTTGCCTTCCGTAGGACGAGCGTAGGTGTCACCTTCGCCTTTGTCACCGAGTTCGCCGACACCTGTTGCGCCGAGTTCGTTATGATAGCGCTCCAACAGTTCGCAAGCTTTCTGAATACCTTCCTCACTCATGTCGGAGTAATCAAAGCAGCACCAGAAGCGGAAACGGTCTTTGTACGGAGCGTAGAGCTCAACAACCTCCTCAAACGGGCGACCGATCCATGAGCAGTGCATAATAGCCGTGTGCTTTACGCCTACTGCATCCATCGTCTTTACCCATTGGGCAATCTGCTCGGCATCCTCCACATAGTCGTGAGAGTGCATATCAATAATCGGGAACTTGCCGCGTGTCACTTCCGTAACAGGGATATTGTTTGCTACGTCAGGAAAGAAATCGCGTACAAGCACTTTGTCCAGAGGCGATTCCGATGCCTCGTTAGCAGACTTCGGAGCATTGCATGCCGTCAGCATGCATGCTGCAGTAAAGAGTAGGAGTAATTGTGTTTTCATGTTCTTTCGGTTTATGCGCATAGATGCAAATTTTCATTTTCGAGCGCAAAGTTACAAAAAAAAAATGACTTTTGCAGATATTTTGTTATGCTGTAGAACATGTTTTTTCGAAAGATAGAAATAATGTATATATTTTCAATATATTACGTTTCGAAATAGACGTTTCGCAATGTTTCGAAAAAAAATAGCGAAACTTTTTATTTGCAAATATCAAAAATTTTTTGTAACTTTGCAGTCGATTTCTGAAATCTCTGAAAAATGGAGTACAAAAGACAGAAATCATAAATCACCACTCATAAATCATAAAACACGATTTATACCATGAACGCATCATCGGCAAAAGAACGCAGGGCGCTTATCATGCAACTGCTGGAGCAGAAGGATGAGGTGCAAGTCACTCAGTTGAGCAAGGAAACCGGTATCTCAGAGGTTACGATCCGTAAGGATCTAACCGTGTTGCAGAACCGTAACCTTCTTATTCGCACGCGGGGCGGGGCTATGCGCAAACCTATAGAGAATCCCAACGAGGAGAACTCCATTGCCAAGAAGCGTGAGTTTAACTTTGTTGAAAAAGCCCGTATTGGCGAAGAGGCATCCAAACTCATTAAGGATGGTGACTATATCATGCTCGATTCCGGTACCACAACGCTTGAAGTTGCACGTCATCTTGACCGCTTCAATCACCTGCATATCATCACCAACGCAATGAATATTGCGCTCGAACTGATGGCTTACAAGCGGTTTGAGGTAGTGCTGTTAGGCGGAAACGTGCGCGTGAACAGTCAGTCAACTGTCGGGCCTTTGGCGCTTTCGGTACTTCGGAACTTCAGCCGCTACAAACTGTTTCTGGGAGTTGATTCGTTTAGTATTGAAAATGGGGTAAGTACTCCCAGTCTCGAAGAAGCACTTCTTAACCAAGTGATGATTCAACAGGCAGCCAAGGTCATTGCGGTGTTCGACTCGTCGAAGTTCAACAAGCGCAGTTATGTGCATGTTGCGAATGTCAACGAACTCGATGTGGTTGTTACCGACCGAGCCATGCCGGTCGGCATGAGTTCTAAACTCAAAGCCGCCGGTGTAGAGGTTCGTGTAGTGTAATAAGGAAAGATTGATTTCCTGATAGAATCACTTTTTGAGTAATTTGCCATCGGCATCGTAGGTGCGACCTTCGTAATGGAGAAGTACCTTGCCGCCGTGGATGAACTTTTGCGCAGAGCGAATCTGTTGCTGCGTGAGTTGTGAATTGTCAGTTGTTACCTCTGGTGATGCCGAGATCGTAAACACGGTCATAATCACTGTAGTAGGCAGGTAATTATTGTTGCCAGGATGATATGCAACGACCGTCACTTCACCTTCATTTTCGGGCGTGATAACGCCATCTTCAATACTGAGCAGACACTCAGTAAACGCGTAGGTGATAGGTAGACCCGATGACAACTCGGCAGTGATGCCAACCTGTTCGCCTACAGTGAGGTCAGTTTGTTGGTTTTCCCAAACGATAGTTTGCACGGCTTTGTTAACATGCAGCGATACGGATACCGTGCGGGTGTTATAGATGCCCTCGTTTGACGGGGTGAAGAGCACGCTGAAGGTATAGTCACCTGCGTCGAGAACGGTTGAAGGATCAATATCAACCCACGAGAATGTTCCCTCGACTTGCCCGATCGTTTCGCGAATAACAGCTTCGCTGACTTGTTGACCATAGGTGAGATCTTCAACCGTAATACCTATGTTCGGGTCTGCTTTGCGGATAGTCAGCGTTTTGGCGATGGGCTGCGCTGCATTGAACTTGTAGTTACCCGGTTGCGTAGCGGTGAGGGTTACTTCGCCGGCACGTACAATCTGTATGGTTGCGTCTTCGACGTAGGCTATGTTTTTGTCGGATGTCTCGTATACGACATCCAGACCGGATGAGGTGTATGCATTCAGTGTGATTACATCTGTGGCGATACACTCGGTGATAGGCTGATTCCAAGTGAGTGTCTGATCGTACTTCTTCGTTTCGCCCGTTACGGCAATACGTACCTCACGCCCCTCACCGGCGATGACGATCTCGCCGCTGTGCTTACCGGCCTCTTTGTGGGAGTAGATGATATTGAATTGGGTAGTTTGGTTGATGAGGTTTTTTTGACCGATGGTGGTTACCGATGCCGAGAAATGCGAGTCGGTGGATGTAACAGAAGCAACGATGTTCGTCCATGTTACTTTGACGTTCTTTACGTTATCCGCATCATCAACCATCGCCGAGCCGAATGGCCACTCATCAGTGCCTGCACTCAGTTCCTTGAGCTCGGTTACTTTGATCTTGCGGAATGCAACAGCCGTGTGCGCTGATGCCGCGAACTTCAAATAACGTGTCGTGGTGGCTAATGCCAGTTCTTCTTTAGTGTCAGTCGAAATTGTGTTACCCTCTTTCTCCAGAACGAGTGACCAATTGTTGTGGTCAGATGACTGATAAACCCTAAATTTACCATTCGAACCACCCTGCCAACTGAACGTCAATGTTTCGGCTATACCTGTTTGCGATAAGGCTATCACGCACTCGTCGTCATAAGCGGATAGGATAGAGATTTCGCCTATCGAGAGACCGCCACCGACTCCAAGCACGGGGTTGGAATAACTGACGTTCTCCGTTTTGCTGATAACGGTCTGTGAGTTGTTGAAATCATCTTTGGTGAACTCGGTGTCCCACGCCAGTTGCGCGCTCGCTGTTAACGAAATTGCCAGTACGGCAAGTATAGTAAAAATCTTTTTCATATTCGTTTTGCCAAAATTTTCCGCTGCAAAGTTAGAAAAAAATTCTAACTTATGCAAATTCTTTGTTCATTTTCATAAACAGAGATAACCGAAACACAATAAAAGATGCGTTTTTGTCGCACCTTTTATTGTTCATAGTCTATGTTTTGGGTTAGTTGTCTGCGAGCATCAGTAACGCTTCTTCGCGTACATCAGGCGGCAGATTGATGCCGCGTGCCTGCATGGCGCACACCCAATCGCTGACCTCTTTTGGCATAAGTGTTTCAAATACCTCACGTATTTCTGCTGCCTGTTCGAGTGTAAAGTCTTCGGGCGCTATGCCTTTGTACGCATCGAGTTCCTCGTCGTTGTAATAGAGGCTCTCGTCACGCAAGATCCGTAATCCTTTCTCGCAATCGGCATGCATGCCGCAACATAATTCCGTATTCATCAACTATCAACTGTCAACTATCAATTGTCAACTATTCATTCACCTCGTCTTCTTCGACTACAAGGTTATTGATAATAAAGTCTTGACGCTCCGAGGTGTTCTTGCCCATAAAGAAGTTCAGCAGATCGCCTACCGCATCTTCCTTGCGGAGCGTCACTTGGTCCAGACGGATCTCCTTGCCTATGAATCCTTTGAACTCGTCCGGCGAGATCTCTCCCAGACCTTTGAATCGCGTGATCTCCGGTGTGCTGATCTCGTCAATTGCCTTCAATCGTTCCTCTTCGCTGTAGCAATAGCGTGTCTCTTTCTTGTTCTTAACGCGGAAAAGCGGCGTTTGCAATATATACACGTGCCCTTTCTTTACCAAGTCGGGGAAGAACTGTAGGAAGAACGTCAGCATCAGCAGCCTAATATGCATGCCATCGACATCGGCATCGGTAGCGATTATGACCTTGTTGTAGCGCAGTTCATCCAAGCCGTCTTCAATGTTCAGGGCAGATTGCAGACAGTTGAACTCCTCGTTTTCGTACACCACGCTCTTGCTCAGCCCGTAGCTGTTCAGCGGTTTGCCTCGTAGCGAGAATACTGCCTGTGTGCGTACGTCGCGGCTCTTGGTTATGCTGCCCGACGCCGACAGACCCTCGGTGATGAAGATACATGTCTCGTCGCGGAGATCGTCGTCCGCATCCTTTGCCGAGCGTACAGGTTTGGCATCGTTGAAGTGGATCTGGCAGTCGCGGAGTTTGGGGTTGTTCAACAGGTTCTTTTTCGAACGCTCACGGGCTGCTTTTGTCACACCGGCTATGGCTTTGCGCTCACGCTCCGAGTCCTGGATCTTCTTGAGCATCACTTCGGTCACTTCGGGGTGTTTGTGCAGGTAGTTGTCAAGCTGCAAACCCACGAAATCGTTGACGAACTTGTTGACAGATACGCCGCCCGTGGGACTCATGTCTTTCGAGCCTAACTTCACCTTCGTCTGGCTCTCGAACACGGGCTCTTCGACGTTGATGGCGATGGCTCCGACAATGCCGTTGCGGATGTCGGAGAGTTCTTGGTTCTTGCCGTAGAACTCTTTGATCGTGCGACCGATTGCCTCGCGGTAAGCGGCTTGGTGTGTACCGCCCTGAATGGTGTGCTGACCGTTGACGAAGGAGTGGTACTCCTCGCCTGTCTGATCGGTGTGCGTAAGGGCGATCTCTATATCTTCGCCTACAATATGGATGATCGGATAGAGCGGCTCCACAGTCATCGTTTCGGTCAGCAGATCGAGCAAACCGTTCTTTGAGTAGAACTTCCGCCCGTTGTAGTTCAACGTCAGACCGGTGTTCAGATACGCATAGTTGCGCATCATCGTTTCGATATAATCCTCGCGGAACTGATAGTTCTCAAATAGTCCTTTCGTGTCGTCGGGCACAAACTCAATCCTTGTGCCGCGTTTCATCGATTCCGGAGCATCGATTATATCGGTATCGCTGACGAGCCTTCCCTGCCGGAACGTCGCACGACGCAGTTTGCCCTCGCGCACGGATTCGACGATAAACTCCTTCGATAGCGCATTTACGGCTTTCGTACCCACGCCGTTCAGACCGACGGATTTCTTGAACGCCTTGCTGTCGTACTTACCGCCTGTGTTCAAGATCGAAACAGCATCAACCAACTTTCCCAAAGGGATTCCTCGTCCGTAATCGCGCACCACGACGCGACCGTCGGCAACGGTGACATCAATCACTTTTCCTTCGCCCATTCGGTACTCGTCAATAGAGTTGTCGATGGTTTCCTTGATCAGTACATAGATACCATCATCGGAGTGACTGCCGTCGCCGAGTTTGCCGATATACATACCGGGACGACGGCGAATATGCTCTCGGTCGTCAAGATGGATAATGTTGTCTTCGTTATAGTTTTCTGCCATATTCCAATTTGAAGATTTGAATAGTTCTAATTTGAAGATTTACTTGATGAATTTTAACTCTACGCGGCGGTTTTTTTGTCTGCCGCTTGGCGTGTTGTTCGTAGCAACCGGTCTTGTTTCGCCATAGCCGCGGGGGACGAGCAGTTCACTCTTGATGCCCACGCTCACGAGGTAGTCGCGTACGGCATTGGCGCGGTTTTCTGACAATATGCGATTCGACTCGTCGTCACCTACATTGTCGGTATGTCCGCTTATTTCCACCTTCTTGCCTTGCTGACGGATAATAGTGGCTACGCGGTTGAGTTCGGCAATCGATGCCGGAAGCAATACCCACTTTCCCGTGTCAAAAAACAAGTTGTTGAGGGCTATAGGCTTTTGCTGCTCAACCATCTCCTCGATAGTGGTAACGGTGATATTGTTCTCAACGTTTACGAACTGCTTGGTATCCCTTAGATCAATGCTTGCCGATGAGGGGAAGAGTTTGTCGTTATAAACGTAATAACCGTAGTTCTTACCCTCAGGCAGCACAATAAAGTAACTGCCGTCTTCGGGACGAGTTTGTGTGTGACCTACCAGACGTTGCGTTCCCAGATCCTCCCAACGAATCATCGTCGTCACCGGAGCTCCCTGTGTATCGGTAATCTTACCGGTAATGGTAGCTATGGGTTGCGGACGGTATTTTTCGGGGATTGTGAGTTGCACAATATCATTCTGTTTGTTCTCGCGCTTGCTGAAATATGCCAATGCTCCGTCGGTAGAAATCTTGTACCAGCAATCGTTGCCTGCGGTGTTGATGATCTTGCCCATATTCACAGGTTCGCTCCATTTCGTCCAACTGCGTTCATCAAGGCGTGTGGACACAAATACATCTGTCCCGCCGAGACTACTATGACCTTCCGAGCAGAAGTACAGCGTCTTCATATCCGGATGCATGAACGGTGAACGGTCGATGCGAGGCGTGTTGATCTGTGGTCCGAGACCGAAGGGTTTGCCCCATTGACCGTCGTCTTGCAGTAGCGAGACGAATATATTGACCGACATCTGATGTTCGTGCGGCACTTTGCACATGGCGGCAAACAGCAAGGCTTTGCCGTCGCTGGTGATCATTGCATCCGCCATCCATTCGCTGATGTTGATGTTCTTCGATAATGGTTTTAGTGATCCCCAACCGTCTTTCGTGCGTTGGCTGGTCATGAGTTTACCGTCCTTGAATACGATCATCGTATTGCCGTCAGTGGTCAGTGAGAGCGGCGCTTCGTTGCTTCCTTCGGTGTTAAGCTCACTCACCGGAGTGGCATTGCTCCAACCGTTCTGAGACTTTGTGCTGTAGAATATATCTTCATTGCCTATGTTCCCCGGTCGGTTCGTGCCGCAGAAGTACAGCTGATTACCGTCACCGGATATAACCGGTGAGAACTCATTGCCCGTGGGCGTGTTCACTCCCGAGCCTACCGATGTGGTGAGCAGCTTCGGATCATCTTGTTCTTCCATTACGCGTACCAAGTCGGCATAACGCTTGTCGCCGGCAAACGCCTTCTGAAACTTCTTGACCGTTGCCAATGCTTCCGACCATCGTTTGGCTTTAACGTCAGCCTTGATGAGCCCTTGCAACTTGTAGTAAGCAGGGTAGGCAGGGGCGACTAGTTCGATATACTGCTCCACGCTTATATCACCAAGCCGCAGTCTGTCATGAGCTTCTACAAGCCAGCGGTCAGCCTTATGCACGCGCTCTACAGCTTGTGTGCGGTAAGTGTTATGAAAGGTGACGAAGTTCTTGAGCGTCGTGTCCTCAAGACATGTGGCGCGCATCACCATCCAACAACTGTCGCTGTAAGGTGATCGCAGGTTCATTATGCCCCAACGGGTTGCCTCAATCTCGTGAGTGGCTTGTGCGTACTTGACCATGTACAGCATAACTGTATCACGCCAGCGGTTGGATTCGGTGTGTTTGAGCAGATACGTGCGGATCGTGTTCCAGTTCCTCGGCTGTACCTCGCGGTGCATCACCAATTCGTTCTCGCGATCGCGGATCTTTTCAACAAACGGACTATTGGGGTACTTCTGATAGTATTCGCGGTAATCTTCCTCCGAACCGTTGTCGATGATGGCTTTGTAAGCAAGTGTATACATACGTTTCTCTGCTTCCCCTCTCTCCTGTGCGTTGGGGTAGGATTGCACGAACTGCCTATATGCCTCTTCCGTATTCGTCTGCTCGGCTTGCTTGAATGCCAATGCATCACGTGTCTTGGTTGCCTGCACTATCATCTTCTGCGGCGCACGGCTGTATGTGTCAAGGAAGTCGTCCCATGCCTTAAGGGTATTAACTTTCTGCGCCTCTAATTGTGCTATCAATGTGATGTTAGCAAGTTCCGAAGCATATAGCCGTGATGTGTAACCGGCATTCTCAACACGTGCTTGATCTTTCGGGGAGAGGGCATTGAACTTGTCTTGCGATTCGCATAGAAAACTGTATGCTTTGCGTATATCCCTGTTCGGGTTGTTACGGGTGACGAAAATCTTGTATTGCGCAAAAGGGATAGCGTAATCATCGGGTGATTTGGTCTGCTGCTTTTGCAGTTCGGTCAAAGCTTGGCTGTACTTGCCGTCAGTAATCAAATCGCGACAAGGGTACTCAACCTCGTCGGCACATATTGACAAGGTAAACAATAACCCAAGCACAACCATTACCGGTTGGCAAAATTGGGAAAGATATTGCTTTATTTGTGTCACGTTTTTCAATTCAACCTGCAAAGATACAAAAAAAAACTCAAATTTGCAAATTATTTTTGCACTTTCTTGCAAAAGTCGAAAATTTTATGTAATTTTGTAGGCTGATTTAATGAATATGAGCCGTCGATGCTATACTATCATCTTTTCACTGTTGGGGTTCGTCCTTGTTGTGTTGTTTATAGCTGACCTCTGCTTGGGCAGTACGCTGTTCTCGCTGTCTGCGCTGTTGCATCAGTCGGAACAGAGCGTGTATCATCACATCTTCATCAATCTGCGTCTCCCCAAGGCGCTGACAGCCATCCTTGCAGGTAGTGCGCTCAGTGTGAGCGGACTGATGATGCAGACTTTGTTCCGTAACCCGTTAGCAGGGCCTTACATCCTCGGTGTCAGTTCAGGTGCCAGCCTTGGCGTGGCGTTTGTCGTGATGTGTACCTCGCTGTTCGGCATGGTCAGTGCCGGAGCAGGCACTATAGCTACTGCGGCTATCATTGGCTCTACGCTTGTTCTGCTGCTCGTGATGAGTGTAGCCGGTAAGGTCAAGGATAATGTCAGTCTGCTCATCATCGGTATGATGGTCGGAGCAATAGCCGGAGCACTCGTCAATATCATGCAGAATATTGCCAACCCCGATGCACTCAAACTGTTCATCGTCTGGACGCTTGGTTCTCTCTCTTCTGTAG
>Ga0310786_10009849_pt1 | contig 12077 bp, 10 predicted proteins | sample AusTroGonzalo_MG_FD_203881 | JGI IMG/M metagenome (GOLD analysis project Ga0310786, IMG submission 203881) | Bovine rumen microbial communities from tropical cattle in Woodstock, Queensland, Australia - Gonzalo_03 (v2) (version 2) | ecosystem: Host-associated > Mammals > Digestive system >...
CAGCCAGCACGATGTACATCAACCAGAGCATCACATCAGCGAAGAACGGGGATACAAAACTACTCATCTCTCTTTCCTCTTTCCTCTTTCCACTCAGTAATCATGTCGAGAAGCGTGATGGCACTCTCTTCCATTTGAGCCGTCAAGCGCTCAATCTTCGAGAGGATATAACTGTAGAACAGTTGCAAGACCAGGGCTACCACGATACCAAAGATAGTGGTAATCAATGCCACCTTCATTCCCTCGGCCACGATAGTAGGACTGATGTCACCTTCTGCCTGAATCTGATCGAAGGCCATTACCATACCTATCACAGTTCCAAGAAATCCAAGTGACGGAGCGACAGCAATACATAGTTTTATCCACGAGCAACCTCTTTCTAGACGTGCAGTAAGAAGAGTGCCGTAACTAATAATGCTACGCTCAATATCCTCGGCACTTTCGTTTATATGAAGGAGGCCCTGATAACAGACACTGGCAACAGGTCCGCGTGTATCGCGACAGATAGACTTTGCACCTTCCACATCGTTTGCATCCACCTTCTTTTCGATGTCGGCAAGCAATTTCTTCGTATTAATCTCAGAGAGTGTCAAATAGATAATACGTTCAACACAGAGGGCCAAGCCTAACACCAACACAAAAGCAACCAAAGACATGTACTTAGGATCGCCCTCAACAAATTTGTTCTTCAGTTGATCATGAAATCCTAACTCGCCATCACTGGCCATAGCCTCTATGGCTGCCATATCGTCTGCGCCAACCAACGAGTCAATGGGCAAGGCATCCTGTGCCTGCATTGTCATTCCCAGCATCAACATAACAGTTAATACAAGGACCATTTTCAGTCTATTCATCTTACTCATTATAAAATCAGGGGAGGAGGAGGAGGAGAGAACATTTCGCCTAAAAGCTCTGAACCTGTTCTTCCTGGCGGAGAGAACATTTCGCCTAAAAGCTCTGAACCTGTTCTTCCTGGCGGAGAGAACAGGATTCGAACCTGCGAACCGGTTTTGCCGGTTACACGCTTTCCAGGCGTGCCTCTTCAACCACTCGAGCACCTCTCCTTACTGTTAAGCGGATGCAAAGGTAATAAAAAAAGTGAAGAGAGAAGAGCGTAAAAAGAAGAATGTCGTTTTTTTAATATTCTTTATATTTTTACACCAAAGACGCGTGCAACATTCTCGTTGGTTTTTCCTGCCAATTCTTCCTCACTTATACCATAAGCTTCTGCCATACGTTGTAATACATATTGAACATAGGAAGGCTCATTGCGCTGTCCACGCATCGGCACTGGTGCCATATAGGGGGCATCCGTCTCAAGAACAATACGATCAAGAGGAACGACCTGCGGAAGGACCTCAGGCAGATGACTCTTTTTAAACGTCAATACGCCACCGACACCTAAAACGAAGCGGTCAAACTGTAACAACTCTGCAGCTTCCTTCTCGTTACCCGTAAAACAATGAAACACTCCACCAGGTAAATCCTTGACATACTTCTTGAGTATGGCCACCATCTCATTTTGTGCCTTACGACAATGGATCATCAAAGGCAACTGCATATCAATAGACCAGCGGACCTGTTCCTCAAAAGCTTCCAGTTGCTCTTTTTCGAACTCACGACTCCAATAGAAGTCGAGCCCCACTTCACCAATAGCAATCACCTGTGGTGTAATAAGTTGTTTGATGGCCGCCAACTGTTCGCGCCAATCACCACGCACCTCTTCTGGATGCAAGCCGATCATAGGATAAAGGTAATCGGGATATTGCTGACAAAGAGTCAAGATACGCTGAGAGGATGGCAGGTCTATAGCCGGAAGGAAGACGGACTGACAGCCTGCCTCACGCGCTCGCTGCATCACCTCTTCCCTATCCGCATTAAATTCTTCGCCATCCAAATGGCAATGCGTATCAACAAACATCACGACCTTTTCCATATTATTTCTCGCGATGCATCATAGCATTTGTATATTGACGAAGCTCTTCCTTGCGCTCGCCAGAAACACTTACCTGCTCCAACAACTGTTTGCCTTGCTCAAAATAGAAATTGATTTTCTCCTCACAGAGTTGACGGATACCAATCTCATCATAAAGACGCGTTACGGCAGCGACCTTCTCAGATCGGTCAAATTGTTTTGCTTCTATCCATTTCATCAACTCGGCACGCTGAGCATCGTTAGCACGGTTCACAGCATTAATAAGCATATAGGTCTTCTTATTGGAAGTGATATCACCGCCAATAGCCTTTCCAAACACTTTCGGATCACCATAGACATCCAGCAGGTCGTCTTGCAACTGGAAGGCCAAACCTATCTTCTCGCCAAACTGATAGAGCAAATCAGCGTCCTTATCAGAAGCACCAGCAAGAAGAGCACCCATCTTCAAGGCACATGCTAAAAGCACACTTGTCTTCAGACGAATCATCTCAATATACTCATCCTCAGTCACGTCGCAACGTGTTTCAAAGTCCATATCAAACTGCTGGCCCTCACCTATCTCCAATGCGGTTTCTGTGAAAAGATGAAGCGCTTGCGGCAAAAACTGTGCTTCACACTGGGCCACACGCTGATATGCCAACACCAACATAGAGTCGCCACTGAGAATGGCCGTATTAGCATCCCATTTCTTATGAACGGTTGGACAACCACGACGAACATCAGCATTGTCCATCAAATCGTCATGAAGCAACGTATAGTTATGATAAGTCTCCAAACCCAAAGCAGGCATTAAAATCTTTTCAGGATTATCCTTGAAGAGGTTATAACTCAACAACATCAATACAGGACGAATACGCTTTCCTCCCAAAGAAAGTACATAACGAATAGGTTCATAAAGCGATGTTGGCTTACGATTGTAAGGCAAGGATTCCAGACCTTGATTCACGACTTTTAAGATTTCAGCAGAAGTCATCATTACTATATCAGTTTAAAGAATTACATTTTAAAAACAACAGGAATACATACCTTTGTACGACAAGGCTGATCGTTTTGTACGCCTGCTGTCCAACGGGGCATCATACGTAACACACGCAACACCTCACGATCACACATAGAATTAAGCGATTTAACCACCTTGAAGTCTGTCAATGAGCCATCCTTATTGACAATAAACTCGGCAACGACCTTACCCTGAATTTTGCGTTCCTGAGCTACAGGAGGATACTTCAGATTGCGTTGCAGCCATTTCATCATCTCGACGGCACCACCAGGAAACTGAGGCAAGTCTTCAACCACACGGAAACTGATTACTTCATCTTCTTCTGGTTTAGAATTATCCTGTTCCTCCTCGTCCAAGGCACTCATATCGTTGTTCATATCCGTCTCCACAGGCTCATCATCCGTCAATGGCTCTGCTTGTACTTCCTCGTCGGCCACCACCAGTTTCTTGGCTGGTTCTGGTTCTGCCTTGGGGGCCAACTCCAATTCATTTTCCGGACGCATCAATGACGACAGGTCCTCGTCCATAGAGAACATATCCAACAAATCGGGATCATCCAAAGGGTCATCGGGTTCAACACTGTAGTTAAGGCCTACAAACATACATGAAAGCGCAATAATCAAACCTAACGCGAATCTTCCAAACCATCCGCGCTCCAAATCAGCCTTTCTACTTTTCTTCGCTTCCATCGAGGTGCAAAGGTACGAAGAAGTGAGCAAAACACAAAACGAAAATTTACTTTTCTTTTTGTTATATGTGGTTTATTTCGTATCTTTGTGCCCGATTTCTTACAGAAGAAGATGAAGAAAGTAGTTCTTACCGCAGCCATCACGTTGCTTGCACTTCACACAGAGGCGCAGGACAGCCAGACTGTTTTCAACTTTCTAAGACTACCCGTCAGCGCCCATGCCGCAGCTTTAGGAGGAGACAACATTTCCTTATGCGACGATGATGCGTCATTGGTGTTCCACAACCCAGCACTTATCAACAACGTCAGCGACCGCACTTTAGGTCTCAATATGATGACGTACATGCAAGGGTCTGTCACTGGTAGTGCATCTTATTCACAAGCCTTTGGTAATCGTGGCACTTGGGGACTTCAAGGGCGTTTCATCAATTATGGAGAAATGAAGGAGACGACCTACGACAACCAACAGACAGGCACATTCAATGCCAAGGACTTTGCCGTTGGTGGAACCTTCGCATATGGACTCACAGAACATATCAACGGTGGAATAACTGCTAAGATGGTGGCCTCGTATATTGGCCATAACAGTTCCATAGCGGCCGCCGTAGACTTAGGTTTAAACTACTATGATGCCAATACGGAATGGAGTATTGGAGCCGTAGCACGTAATCTGGGTGGACAACTTACTGCCTACGAGGATGATTTTGAGCGTATGCCCCTTGACCTGCAAGTGGGCGTCACCAAGCGTCTCATTGGCTCACCACTTCGTTTCTCTGCGACATTAGTACGCCTTAACGACTGGCAATACGGATTAGGAAAGCATCTTGTCTTAGGCGCAGACCTGATGCTATCCAACCAATTCTACATAGCAGCAGGATATAATGCCATGCGAGCCTCAGAAATGAAGATTGCCGACGGACAGGACAAGAGCGGAGAAAGTTCAAGCGGCAGTTCTCATGGTGCAGCACTTTCGCTTGGCGCAGGCATGACACTTGAACGCCTCGCACTTCACATCGCTTATGGAAAATACCATGCAAGCAGCACATCCTTGATGATTAACTTCTCGTATATATTATGAAAAAGATAACTATAGCTATTGATGGCCATTCGTCATGCGGAAAAAGTACGATGGCCAAAGAACTGGCCCGCAAGGTGGGTTATGTATATGTAGATACTGGCGCCATGTATCGTTGCGTCACACTGTTTGCTTTGCGCAATAATCTGTTCAATGCCGACGGCAGCGTGATCGAAGATCAGTTGCGCCAAGCCATGCCAGAGATTAATATTGACCAGCGACTGATTGATGGTAAGACCACCACTTTCCTCAATGGCGAGAATGTGGAACTTGAGATTCGCAACCTTGAAGTGAGCAATCACGTGAGTCCCATCGCAGCCATCCCCTTTGTACGTACAGCACTTGTAGCACAACAACAGAAGATGGGATTGGAAGGCGGTATCGTAATGGATGGTCGCGACATTGGCACAACCGTGTTTCCCAATGCAGAACTGAAGATATTCGTAACGGCCTCTGCAGAGGTACGTGCCCAGCGTCGCTATGACGAATTGCAGGCTAAAGGCATGCCAGCCGATTATGCCGATATTCTGAAGAACGTGCAGGAGCGCGACTACATCGACTCACACCGTGATGTTTCTCCTCTCCGTCAGGCCGACGATGCCCTTTTGCTTGACAACAGTCACATGACCATAGAAGAGCAAAACAAATGGCTGATGGAGCAGTTTGAAAAAGCCACTAAAGCTTAATCAATGTTGAGCCGCTGTATTTTGAAGAACCATTAATCTGGACAGCATAGATTCCAGAAGGAAGAGAGTTTACAGAAACGGCATAGTCCGTTTGCCCCGTATCAAGAGCGGTTGCCTTCACAAGGTGACCGCTCATATTATATATACATATATTAATAGGTATTAACAATGATTCTGGCAGCACCACCCGGATTTGTTTTCCTGAACAAAAAACACGAGCCTTCGTATGCTGCTGCGATATAGTAGGAATACCATCTATACCTAATATATATAATAAGCCGCGATAAACATCTATCTCACCATAGCCATATTCGTTGTTGGGCCAAGACAACGACTCATCATAGTGGCGGGCAGTATGACTCAGCACATCCTTTACCTCATCAGGGGTCAAATCCGGCTTAGCCTGCAGCCATAAAGCGATAGCCCCTGCCACAGCAGGACACGCCATTGACGTGCCACTATTACTATTCCATGCATAAGTGCGTCCATTGAAATCAAAACGTTCCACGTCCCACGTCAAGTCTCTATTATTTGGATGACTCTCCATATAATAAGAGTTGTATGACGAGATAATATTGTTACCCGGTGCCATCACATCAGGCTTCATACGTCCATCAAAAGTAGGGCCAACAGACGAAGGTTCCACACGCACGCCTCCATGCCCAGGCCAGTATTTCTTCCACTCACCATTCAGATTTTGAATACTATCACGATAGGACGTAGCTCCAACACATATGACACACGGCGCACTGGAAGGCGAAAGGATGCTATGCGACCCATCGCCTGCATCGAGCAAAGGATTCAATCCATTAGTTGTCAGTTGACCTGTCATTCGATAGCACTCCACATCGGCCTCACGTCCCAGCACCTCGACGGATACAGGATACTCCATTCCAACACCTTTCGATGAAGACAATGTGACATCATAACAGATTTCCTGTGAATCGTAGCATGACGGATAAGCCTCCGTCATAACAGAGAGTACTTGTTCACCACTCGGCGAGGCAATGCAAAGCACGGAGTCTGGTTGAGCAAGAACATCGGAAGTATTCACTTCAAGTGTATCGCGTTGAGCGGAATAGGTTACGAAGCGTAAACGGAAATGACGCGAGGATTTAAAAGTCAACAACATGTCCTGGTCAGAATGAATAACAAACGTTCCCATAGAAACCTGGCCTACCGGTTTACGGAACCACGATTTCAGCCACGCATTGTTTCCCGCTGCAGACACAATGATACGTCCTGGCCCAACAAGACTATCGAGCAACTCGTAATACAACTGATCATAGCCCCAGAAATCCTGCATAGACCCTTCGCTAAACGAGGCCACGCAAGGCTTCCCTACGCTTTTCGCATAATCAAACAGATACTTAAAGCCCAATGCGTCTGTGGCAAAGGTATACTTATAGATATCGGCAGAATCGATATAAACATAATCGTCCACGACAGCATTCGCCACCAAACAGATATCTGCTTCTGGTGCCATGCCACGATAGGAAGAATGCCAGCCGCTACCAGCCGCAGTACCTGTTGTATGCGTACCATGAGCCTGATCGAGACCGTCACGCGAATGACCTAATGACAAGAGTGCTTCACGACCAACATAGTCACGACCAACATACATCTGACTGCCCACTGTATCCTGCGTTACCATATCCCACAGACGATGGATGCGATATTGTGTGGTATCATTACTATAGAATGTGGGATGAGTCAAATCGAAGCCCACATCCATAACACCGACAACAACGCCCTGCCCCGTAAAAGCCTGAGGCAGATTCTGACCAGCGTATGCAGGCAAGGCATTCAGATGGCTGGCCATTTGGTCGTTTGTCAGTTGCGAGCCTTGTCTGGCCTCCATACGTAAGATACGGTGATCGAGCGAGAGAGCGCCCAGCTGACTAATAGGTATGTTCACAATACGTATCTGTCCGACACGAGTCAGCACCTGGCATCCATTCTGCAGGAGAACCTCATCACCACCATCTTCCACCTTCACGAAGGCGCAGACGGAGGTTGGCTGGATAGACGAATAAACACGTCGAACGTTTGATGAAGAATGAGTCAGTTGGCGTAACAAAGGCGACATCTTCGCATACTGAGGCCGCTGAGCAAAAACAGTCATGCTCAGCAGACACAATAGAACGATTAGATATCTACTTTTCAATGCTCATCAGTTTATCACGGCACTGCTCCATGAGCCATTTCGGAGTAGAAGTAGCCCCACAGATGCCAATAGTTTCAATATTCTTCAGCCACAACGGGTCTATCTCTTCTGGCCCTTCTATCAAATATGTATTAGGATTCACGCGCAGGCACTCATTATACAGCACCTTTCCATTACTACTCTTTCTTCCACAAACAAAGAGAATCAGGTCGTGACGCGCAGCAAACTGCGAGATGTTCGGCATACGGTTAGCAACCGATCGGCAGATGGTATCAAAGCTCTGGAATGTGGCATCGGGCGAGATATGACTTTGGATATACTCCGTGATACGATGAAACTCATCAAGCGACTTCGTTGTCTGACTATATAAATAGATGTCGCGCGAGAAGTCAAGCCTCTTCACCTCGTCGAAATTTTCTATGACAATGGCAGACGACTCAGTCTGTCCTACGAGTCCCAACACCTCAGCATGACCTTTCTTACCAAAAATCACAATTTGCGCAGCACCAAGTTCATACTGCTGTTTGATACGATTCTGTAACTTCAACACCACAGGGCATGTAGCATCAATAATCTCGATGTTATTCTTCCGTGCCAGCTCATAGGTTGCAGGAGGTTCGCCATGCGCACGTAGCAACACCTTTACATCGTGCAGATTCTTCAAATCCTCATGGTTAATGGTAACAAGCCCCATCTGTCTCAATCGCTCACACTCCATGCCGTTATGAACGATATCACCCAAGCAATAAAGCGTTCCTCCCTGTGCCAGTTCCTCCTCAGCCTTCTTGATGGCCGTGGTCACACCAAAGCAGAAACCACTACCAGTATCTATCTCTATTTGTATCATCCTTTCAAACTATCAAAGTATTGTTTCAGCAAATCACCTGCTGCCACGAAGCTCGTCTTATGGCCCCGTAGCACCATCTGTTCTGCCACTCTCAACTGCTCTTGTATCTGGGCATTCTGATAGAAGTCCTGTCGCAATTGCTCGTTGATGGTCTCATACATCCAGTACTTAGCCTGCTCGCTACGACGATAATCAAAATAACCATTAGCCTTCACGAAGTCGAAGTACTCATAAATCATATCCCAGATCTCCTTCACACCCGTGCCATAGAAACCGCTATAGCACAACACTTTGGGCAGCCAGCCACTCTCGGGCATCGGGAAGAAATGCAGGGCATTACGAAAATTGGTTGCTGCCATCTGACAGCGGTCCACATTATCGCCATCACACTTATTGATGACAATACCATCTGATATCTCCATGATGCCACGCTTAATGCCCTGAAGTTCATCACCCGTGCCAGCCACCTGAATCAATAGAAAGAAATCGACCATCGAATGACAGGCAGTCTCACTCTGTCCAACACCCACCGTCTCGACGAATATCTTATCGAAGCCAGCAGCCTCACAGAGTATGATGGTCTCACGCGTCTTGCGAGCAACGCCACCCAACGAACCTGCCGACGGACTAGGACGAATAAAGGAATCAGGATGGATGGCCAGTTTCTCCATACGTGTCTTATCCCCCAAGATACTTCCCTTAGTACGTTCGCTACTGGGGTCGATGGCCAATACTGCCAACCGTCCGCCTTTCTCCTTCAGCAGATGGATACCAAACTCATCAATAGAAGTAGATTTGCCCGCACCCGGTACACCACTGATACCGACACGCACACTATTGCCACTATAAGGAAGACATTTCTCTATGACCTCCTGAGCCTTAGTCTGATGATTGGGGTTCGTGCTCTCTATCAGCGTCACCGCCTGACTGAGGATAGTGACATCACCTTTTACGATACCCTCTACCATTTCAGCCACCGACAACTCACGTCGACGAAACCGGTTACGCTTCAGATAAGGGTTGACGATAGAAGGCTGTTCAACGCCACTATTCACCTGCAGACCTGCATATTCACTACTATTCTCGGGATGTTCCATATCTATATCTAAGGATTTCTAATTCTGCGTTATTTCACATGAACCTTAATCACCACCTTCGAATGGTCTGGGTCGTTGGTTATCATCAAAACACGTGGTTTCTGACGAGCCTTCAGCAACTGGTTTCTGTCGGCCACGGCAATCTTAAGCCTTGCTGATTCACGAGGCTGCAACTCACGTTTATCAAGCGTCACCTTCATACCCTTAGTAAACATCTGCAGCGACGAGATATTAAGGGGCGTGCGACCTGTGTTCGTAATAGTAATAACGCCGCTCTTGCGGTTCTTTCCACCTATCCTACCCAATGAGAGCGAATCAACAGACAGTTCCATCTTTGGAGCATACTGTTTGTTTCCACCTGTATAAAGCGTGGTATTGGGCGACAGGACAACCGAAACAGGCAGTTCTGTTTCAGAACTCACCTTCTCACCCAGTCGCTCCGCCAAATATACTGTGGTCTGTGTGAGTCCGAAGTCCTGCACTTTCTCAGTATTCAGAGTAAGGATCACCTTGCCCGACTTACCCGGTGACAATGTCTCGGGCGTAGCCATAGCTGTGAGATAAGGTGGCAGATGCTGGATATTAGGCGTCATCACCGAGCTACCACTGTTCAGCACACGAATCTCCACCTCAGGGTGATCGCCCTTATTCACATTATCGAACTCTACGTTATTAACATCGGCCAACAAATCGCCAAAGGAATAAGGATAGTTTTTCGAATAGTCTGTCATCTCGGGCACCACGATGCCCTGCATTTTCAGGATAACAGGCTCATTGGAGCCTTCCCTATACACGGCTATCTGTTTGGTAAAGTGGCCTAGCAGTCGGGCATCATAGGTCATCGATACCGTAAACCGCTCACCGCCACTAATACTTTTCTTCGGATAATCCACCTGCGTACAGCCACAATCAGTCTTCACCTCACGAATAGTCAGATGGCGACTGCCCCTGTTTCTTAGTTCAAACGTGGCAGTTACAGGAACTTCAAAGCCCGTTTTTCCAACGTTGATAACCGGCGTCTTGGTAACTATTCTCTGAGCATTGACAACTAAGGTGGCCATACTGAGGCCCACTATAATAAAGAATCTTTTCATTTAACTTCAATAATTTGCGATTTAGCCACGCCACGGAACTCAGGACTATAGGCACAACTGGCAGTACAAGTGCCCGTCTCGTAGGTTCCAGCGCGGTCGATATAGTATTCTGTTTCAATCACGTGCTTGCCTTTCGACAGACGGTTGAAATAAAAGTTCGTAGAACAATCCTTGGGTGTGATATAGTAACCCCAGCGATAGCCACTCAACTGATTCACAGGCTCCATACAGGCAGCACGCTTATCGATGACTTGCACGAAGTCATAGTCACGGTCGGCCTCAATGGTGATGCGCACCTTGATACGGTCACCCACAGAGAAGTGAGAGGTCTGAGGTTTGAGGTCTGAGGTAAGTATCTCGCGCTTCACCTGGATACCACTGTTCTGAGTCTCCACCTCGCTAGTCTGCTGCATAAACTGCATATACACTGCACCCCACGATGTGCCCTCAGAGGTCTTCTCGGCAGTAAATGTCTGTTTACCATCACCGTCCATAGCGCTCTTCACATAGCCAATGCCCGCGGTGGCCTTCGAGGTTTCCACTGTCTGTCCGTCCACCTTCAAGGTAGTCAGAGAGGTCATCGGGTTCAGCGAGTTCTGAGAACTCGGCATATTCAAGAACGCATACACCGCATTAACACTGTTGATGGGCGTATCCCATGCCTGGTTTCGTTTCTCCTGAAGTAGCCAACGTTGCATTTCCTCGACAGTCTTGGTATCCTCAGGTGACAACAGTTGGATAGCCTCCATGGCTGCCACCTGTGTGGGAATACGATAGTCGCGCCAAGAATAGAGCGCACGCGGTGTGTCATAATAGCGACCCATATCCTCACGATAGACGGTATACTCCTTAAGACTCTTGACATAGGTCTTATTGTTCAGCACGATGGCCGACATAGCCTTGTCATAGATGCTCTGGTTGCGCGTCTCCTTCTTCAGCAGGTTCTTCAGATAGGCATTGGCTCTCTGCACATTAGCGGGCAACTGTCGTCCGTCGAGCGCACAGATATAGAGCCATTGCAGGGCCATGTGACTGGGGAATGTGGGCGTCCAGCCCTTTTTGGCGTTCTTCTTCATGTCATCCACCAACTCCACAATCTCCTTACCCATATAGTCAAAGGCTTTATTGAGCATCGCCTTGGTATCCTTCTGTGGAGAAGTCATTCGGTTCAGGCGTACCAGCATCTCACTAATCTCCACCGTCATATACATTGAGCCTTCCATACCGGGCCACCAGCTCCATGATCCGTCAGGTTTCTGCAACTTACCAAGAGACTCGCGCGCCTGAATTATGCGCTGGTTCATCAGATTCTCGTTGAAGAAGTCCGACAAACGCTCCTTCTGCTCCTTCTCACGGCTAGCATCAGCCATCCAAGGAGTCTCGGCAAGCACCAAATCCTTCAATTCCTGATTCTTCTCCAAACTGCTCATCAAAGAAGTCTCATTGCCCTCTTCTCTGCTCCAGGCCTCAAAGATGTCTTCCACATG
>Ga0310786_10009851_pt1 | contig 12076 bp, 5 predicted proteins | sample AusTroGonzalo_MG_FD_203881 | JGI IMG/M metagenome (GOLD analysis project Ga0310786, IMG submission 203881) | Bovine rumen microbial communities from tropical cattle in Woodstock, Queensland, Australia - Gonzalo_03 (v2) (version 2) | ecosystem: Host-associated > Mammals > Digestive system >...
CATTGTGCTACCTCCTTTTCTTATTTAACAATGTAACGTAATGTGGACTGGAGATCCTCGCCTCTCAACTCTACCATGTAGAAGCCATGCTCGTTGGCAGCCTTGATGGTGAAGGACTCTTCTCCGCGTACGGTGTACGTACTCTGGATCAGACCTTCCGTGGTGTAAACGCGGATGGTGGTCTCCTGCTCCGGATCCAAGTTGACAACACGGATGCTCTCACCCGGACGAACGAGGTTCGGCATCAAAGCCGGAGCCTTGTTGACACCTTTGGCGCATTCCAGTTTCTTGGTGTAACCTAACTGACCGCAAGCAGTAGCGGACGGAGCGGGAATCGTGATAACGGCCCAGTAGATACCTACGAGAGGCTCACCCGGATCAGCCGTATTGGTCAGGTAATAACCTTCGCCGACACGCTTCGGATCCGTATCCGTTGCACTCTCTGCTCTCCACCATACAACCTCCGGATTGACTCCGTTAGCGCCAAGCTCTTCCAGATTCCAACCGGTCGTCTTGTTGATCGAGTTACGGTTGATCATCAGCAGACGATTGCCGTACTTAGCTACAGCGTCCAATGAGAATTGAGCCGGTACTTTAATATCAACAGGCAGCGATACAAGACTATCACAACCGTCTGTGGTCACAAACTTGCGGACAACGGTATCGGTCTTGGTATAGGTCTTGATGCTGTCACCCCAGTTAAATGTAACAAAGTTACAACCGGAAACAGGCGGCAAGAGTGTCTTTTTAGCATCCACTACAGTCAGGTCGAGCGTAGCAATACTGTCGCACTCACCCGGAGCCGTAGCCTTAACAATAATGGTATCCTTGGTCGATGCCGAATACTTCTTACCACGCCATGAGAACGGCAGGTTCACCTTACATTCGGTTACTACGTCCGGTGTACATTTAGCACGGGTAATAGTCAGGCGGAGACTATCAACGCGGTAAAGCGTTGCGTCCGTTCCGGCGGCTACCAATACGTGTGCCGTATCGGTATTGAGACCTTCCTTGGTATAAACCTTGCTCTTGCTGGGATCAGCAGGATCGGCTTTCTCAAGCCATGTGTAGTCCGCACAAGCGGTCTCAGTAACAATCACCGGTGCCGGCGTATTTACCCAAACGGCACTGTTCAGTACGTCGCCGCACTCGGTGAGCACCGTATAACGCAGCGCCACGATGTCGGTTGCCAGAGCACTGCCGGCTACTGCTTGCCAAGTAGAACCGTCGGTGGTGTACTCCCATGCAATGCTGTCGGTAGCACCTACATACTTCACGGTATCTAACTTCAGAGCCTTCTCAGCCTGCAGCGAATCCAAAATAGCTTTTGTTGCCGCAATCGTGTCAGGTACTGCACCCTTCTTCACTACCGGAATAGCGGCACCCAGCGACTCGATCTTAACCAAAGTAGGATCTTTGCGCAGTCTTGCATCATAGTGTACCTTGTAGATATAGAAATCGGTCTTGGTGAGCGAGTCGCGCTCTGCATCCCATGCCATATCTGCGGTGATCACTTTGCTTTGAGCACCATCCTTATCGGTATAGTAATAGGTCTCGCCGGAGCAAGCAAATACCGGAATGGTGTCGAAGATCGTATCCGGGATAACCGGATCAACCCACTCTGCCCAAACATGCGTTACAGAATCAGAGTAGTACTCGAGCATCATATTCGTCCATCCCCATGCATTCAATACCTCACGTTTGAATACGCGAGCGGTATCGGCTTTGAGGGTCTGCGATTTAGCCGGAGCCAACTCAACATCACAAGCGCTGAACAGATGTACTTTCGCCATAGTCGAACCGGTACTCCATTTATCTTTATCAAGGTGGAGTTTGAGGTCTTTCTTCGGAGCGGCGAGCGAATCCATTACAACGCGATACCAGGTGGTCGTCTTCTTCTCGTTAACAACACCGTGCTCCCAGTCAAACTCTTGGAAGTTCAAGCAGTCATCACCCGTTACCTTCGGCATGTCGAGGCGGGTCTTCACGTCCGCACTCGATTTAATACGGAGGTACAGAGTAACGGAATCGGACGTGATATAACGGTGGAGCATACTGTCGATAAATGCCTCCTGGAAGGTCGAGATATCGAATGCACGACCGGTGAACCGGTTGGTGGCCTTGCTGAGCAGGTTGCTCAAAGGAATCGTGTCATTGTATTTCTTTCCGTGCGTGTTGATCTTACGCGAGCGAACAGGCATCTTGCAATCCATCGTATCCTGGAATGTAGAGGTAACCTCAATCGTTACTTCCTCCGTAGCCAGTTTCAGGCTCTCGTCCAACTGATACGTCATCGCGCATGCATGCGTGTACTTATAATTATTAAGTACGTACGGCAGACAGATCTGATACCAGTGGCTCTGTCCGTCGCCCGGCACTACATAGTCCACATTCGGAACCAGCAGAGTAGCCTCCTGTTGCTTCGGATCCGGAGCAATAGCATCGTATTCGCCGTCTAACTTGGTGCGGAATTCGATTTTGGCATCGGTTGTCACTTGGATGTACATCTCAACGTTAGCCAAAGCGAGCATACTCTGAGCCGGGAAATCACGGCTCTTGTTCATGCCTTGCTTGATCTTCTGCTCGCGATAATCATTCAATCCGAATGTCTCCAGCATGTCCTTCTCAGAGAGCAAGCCCTCATAGATAGCTACGCTGACTTTGGCATCTTTAGTATCCAGATTTTTGAAGTACGATTTAATGCGCTTCTTGATAAGGTCCTTTTTCTTCCAGTCAGCGCTCTTGAATTTATACCACATCGTTGTGTTGGGCTCCTGTGTAAACGTCTCGCCCACACGGATCGGGAGCGCTTCACTTCTCTTGTTACCGGTGTTTGCTTTAATCAGCTCTGCGCTGAATTCAAAGTCACCGGCACCCGGCTTGCGGGTTATACGGAGAAGGATCGAATCTTTCTTCAGAATCTGCTCGAATGTGCTGGCGGGAATCGTATCGGTGAACTCCTTAAGAGCCTTCACGGTCTGAGTCTTGCTCATCATCTGCTTTCCAATCGGGAATGCAAATGCACCCTCCACTTTGATGGTGCTCTCGCTTGCACCCAGGTTCTTCAAGTGAGCTACCGGTTTCAATTCAATATCGCCCTCGCGAACTTTGTCAATCTCGCTCTTCGGAATGATATACCATGCAGTATCCGTGGTCTGCTTGTAAACTACATCCCAGTGCAGCTCGGTAATCGGCGAAGCACTGTATATCGTGTCAAACGGAACCACTTTCAGCGTATCAGCCCAGAAATGGAGTGCTGTCGTACCCTGCAGATTGATATAAACCACACTGTCCTCCAAGGTCTCCAGTGCACTGTTCTTCACAGTAACGGATCTCTCAGCCTTCTTCCCTAATTTGAATTCCTGAATAGAAAGAGAGGACTCAATCGGGCACTGGTATGCCAATTGGATAACGCCTTTGCAATCCTCATTATCCGTATTACGGATGTGCAGTTTGAGGTCGTTGCCGCGTTTCATCACATTGTGCAGATCAACCGAGTACCATACGTTGGCATTCTTCTCCTGCTTGTTACCGGATACCCAGTTGAACGGAATAGCCGATTCACAAACACTACCAGCCGGCTTCTCGGTAAAGAGCATCTGGAGCGATATATCCTGGTCTGTCTTAACGCGCAGATAAATCTCGTCCTGTACGATGTTCTCGAACATGTTACGCGAGATCTTATTCGTGTAAGATCCGTTAGCGGCAATCTTCAGCGTACGCTTCTCATTCTCCAAACTATCCGGACACTCCAGCGACAGCTCGGATTCAATCGTTACTTGTGCGTCGCCAAGGTTCTGAACCGATACCGTCGGGAACTCTTTCAGATTGCGGACAGAGTCCATCTTAACCTTATACCATACGGTCGTACCGGCGAGCTGTTTAACACCCTCTTTCCAGTCGAATTCGATAGCGCTTTCGCAGGCGTGATCTACTACCGCCTTGGTCTCGGCATCCACGGTGTCTGCCCAGAATTTGATCGGTTGATCCGTCTCCAAGCCAATGTAGATGGTATCATTCATCATGGCATAACTGGAGTAGATCATACGACGGCTTACCGGAGTGCTCTTAGCAGCAATCTTACGGGTAGCCTCTTGCAAATCGATATACGGGCAGGAGAATGCCATCGATGCTTTCACAGTAGCCTCTTTTTCGCCTTCGTTCTGCAGATAGATAACGATATCTTTGAATCGATCGCGCGCGTCTGCTACGCCTACTGCATACCATTGGGTCGTACGAGCCTCTTGGCTGTGACCGTCTTTCCAGTTAAAGTCGATATTCGTCTTACAAGCCTTACCTTCACGTACGTGTTTGAAACGACCGTAGAAGCAAATCGGCTGGTCGGTAGTGGTGAGCAGGTAGATAGAATCTACGCCGTCCATACCTTCCAACATGTTCTTCTTGTAAACAACGATTTCTTCTCCGCCGTTTGCAGCCAAGTCATAATCGGTGTTGCTGGTACCGTAAGCGGGACGTTCAAACGCCATCTTAATGGATACCTTGGCAGGCAGCAATCCTTCGTTACGATAGGTGAACTCCGGCTCATACTTGGCCATCGAATCCATGTCAGCTACGCTGATACGGTAAAGTGTGGTACCTACCGGAATCGGGCTCTTGGCATCAAAGGTATCCGTTACGTGCAGGTTGACAGCCAGCATCTTGTCCGGTCCATCAATAATCGGCTGAGCCGGTTGGTCAACCAACTCTACCAACATGCTTACCGGAGCAGCTTCGTTCTCGATGCTGAAATAGATCTCATCCGGCTGTACGCTGGTGATCATCGCTTGCGGAACAGTGTCCTCTACATACTCACCCGGAGCCAATTCGTAGTTACGCTTGGTCAAACCGGATGACGGGCAGTCCATAGACTGACCTGCCTTTACAACCACTTTCTTCGTACCGATGTTGGTGATGGTGATCTTCGCATCCTTCTTGGTGGCATTCTTCACAGGCTTCAGATCAACCTTCCACCAAGCAGCAAAACCTGCCGTCTGGGTAGCCAGCGTGTTCCATTTCAACACTTGGGCATCTTTACAGGTCTCATCCAAGTCTGCTGCCTCGAATACCTTGGCACTCAACTTGATCTTACCGTTGGATTTCAGGGCCAACGTGATCTCTGTTTGCTTCATCGACACCAGCATCATTGCATTCGCGGTGTACGTCTTGTACTGGTGAGCACCAATCGTGTAGTCTTTCTTTTCTGTTTGACCAAACACGGTTGCTTCCATGCTTACATCCACTGCTGCATCACGACTCGGGTTCGTCAGGTACAGGGTCAGAGAGGGATTGTCCTCGTCATAAAGCGGGGCCAAATCCACACGATAGTAGAGCGGAGTCGGACCTCCCGGATGCTCTACACCCTTGTCCCAATCAAAGTCGATTGCATTCTTTTCCGTACTACCGTCATTACGTCCGATTGCCATCGCAAAGACGGTCATCAAGGACGCCATGGTGAGTAAAAAATACTTTTTCATGAACTTTGTTTGATTAGTTAATAAATTATGTTAATTGTTTGTTTTGGTTTCAATCTCCAAGGACATTCAGCGTTGTTCCTGTCCAAAGACATTATATTTCCGATCATCTACCAAGATGAATAACTGTCCGTTTCGTATATATTTGCAGCTCTTGGGGGTGCTGCTACCCACATAGTCCATACCTTGTGTCGAAAGCACCGTCACATGGATACGGCGGGTACATGTATTGGCTTTCTTTATCTCCACAACCGAATCCTGATAGGTGTGGAATACCGTTCCGGAAGGCTTGTAGAGGAACCCGCGCGCCAACTCCGTTTGGCTGGCATACACCGTATCATACTCCATCTTGGGCTGGGTAAAAGTGAACGATATCTCGCGTGTTGTCAGCGAGTCTTTCGTTACCCAAATCGTATCCGTAAAGGTCGTGTCGCTTTCATAGGTCCGCATATCGGATTTCAGCGTCTTGCCCAGACATACTTTCTGCTTCACGGCCGGCAGCGGCTCGTTATACTTCGGGTTGCTATACCAATGGATACGTCCCACGATGCCTTGTTTGTGTTTCACATGCAGCCATATCGAATGCTTGCCTTTACGTGCATCGGCCAATTGCGCCGAATCAGGCAAAAACACATGCAGCGAATCCGACAACGTCGCTCTGCCGATCTCTTCTCCCGAGCAACTATCCAGCGTCAGCCATACCTCGCATGCCTGATTCTTTTTCTGCAACCAGTGTACGAATGCTTTGCCCTGCGACGGGATGGACGACCACTCCATGCGATATACATTCTCAGGCTTGTCGCACACATAGGTCATTCCGGTGCGCAACGGTAACGGATCCTCACATTTGGACTCCGGTCCCTGGTCATACGGATAGCAATATACCTTCCCCGAACCGCCTTTTTTGTTCGGATAGACGCGCAGATGCGGGGTCATCGTCTCAGCCATCACTTTCTCCTGCTCGTTCAACTGACTTAATTTCTCATTGATCTTCGCCATGTCGATATCGCGCATCTGGTTCGGACCCACTGTCAGATCAAACGTAGGTGCCTTGCTGGTGCAGAATGCAAATGCCTCCATGGTGATGGAGCAGTCTGCAAACCAATAAGCGGATACGCCTTGACGCAGATCATTCATCGTAGCCGTGTACCATACGGTGTCGGTCACCTCTATCTCCAGCGGGAATGTGAACGGCTGGGATGATTCTCTGCACGGGCAGAAGTAATCCGGCAACTCCAGCGTACTTGCCACCAACAGGCACGAGTCACTCCACGGCGATGCAAACATCGGTTGCGGCTGTGCCGCTACCGTCATCGCCATCATCAGTACTATGCCTGTTATTGCCTTCTTCATTCCCGAATTCTTAATTCTAAAATGTCAACTATCAACTATCAACTGTCAACTGTCAATTAACTCTCCTCCCTTGTACATCGTACTTTGTACCTTTGTACATGATATAGAGTTGTCCGTTCTCAATACGCTTTACCGGACGTTCCGCAGACGCCTCGGTCTCCGTGATAGCCAGCGGATACGCATTGCTATATACCTCGCCGCAGCGGAACCGGATCAGAACAGCCAGCACACCGTCTCCGATCTTCTGCGGTTGTGCTTCTACGGCGATCGGCTCGTATTTGCCCGAACCGGCATAGCGCACACTCCACGAGATAGACTCAATCGGCGTCAGCGGACCCGTGAAATGGTTGCGCATGTTCGCCTCGGCGCGTTGCAGATCCATGATGGTCTTGTTCTGCTCATAACCAATCTCTACGCCTTCCATAAACGAATCCCAATTCTGCGCCGGAGATTCGAACGTATATGCTCTGTATCGGAGTACCAACTCATCGCTCACCCGCTCATCATGCTCCGTATTGAATCCTTTGCAGAAATAGACCGTGTCATATATCACTTTGTCCACAATGATGGTCACGCGAAGGGTGATGATAGAGTCACACCCAGCCACATTCGTGATTATCTCTTTGTACTCGCCGGACTCCGTATAAGTCACGCCCTGATCGGAGATATAATAGTCCTTACTCGTCACCTCAACGAATGCGTACGACGAGTTATTGATGGTCAGGTTGATCGTGGTAATCGTGCGGTCTCCGCTCTCTGCTACCACGGTATCCTTGTATTCACCGGACCGAGTATAGGTCTTGTCATGATACGTAAACTGGTCGCATTCCGTTTTGTCGAACGAATCATAGGTCGTATTGAGCAACGTAAAATGCGTAATGATAATCGAGTCGCAACCCGCCACATTCGTCACCGTATCGCGATAGTCGCCGGACACGGCATATTCTTTCTCGCCTTGCTTGTACGGCTCATACGACTTGATTGTTTGCTCATACGATGTCGAATAGCGTATCGTCAGCGCAAGATGGTTCACTTGACGGTCGCCGTTGTCCAGCACGGTGGTATCCAGAATATAATTGCCGCTCGCGATGAACTTTCTGTCGCCTACCAGGAATGAATCGCATGCCTCCTCCTCTACGGTTGACTCGGTATAGAGTATCGTCGGCTCGACACGGACGGATGCGTTCTCATGCGCCTTAATCTCCATGATCTTCACCGTCTCGGATGCCCCGATCACCCATTTCCATCCCATGCGGCAATCGGAGAAGAACACCGTCGGTGTCAACTCCTCGTCCATCAGCATCGCGGAGGGGATCGGTCCGAATGCACTATCCGGCAGATACATAACCGTTGCCGGCAGGTGGTTCACCTCAAATCGGAGGAAGTTACCGCCGCTCTGCAGCGCCAGCGATGTCGTATCCATCACACGGGTAGCGCGGTCGGCAGTTGTGCCGGCGGGTTCCAGCGCGAAGGTGGACACACACAGCATCAGCAGCAGGCTCATCGCCGGCATACGTAGGATACTATGTACTATATATTTTCTCACGTTCGTATATGCGTATTTACGTACCCACACACAACACGTGCGCTTACACGCACGCCAAATCAGGGCGCAAAGGTACTAAAAATTTATGAAACTACCAAATTATTTGTGATTTTCGTTAATTTTTCTACAACTTTATGTCAATTTTTTCTGCTTTTCCTTGCAAAATATACTTTCCGGGGGCTAAATTGAGCTCATGCGCCTCGCCTACAACGGCTTCCCACTGATCCATTTCTGCCCCTGCTTCATTCGTGATCACGATCGTCTGTGCTTCTCGTACCTTGACCACCACGTTACCGCCTTCGCATTGGACAGCTATCGTGGCGCCCGGGTATGTCGGATCCTGCTCCGGCTCTGCGGTCGATTCCAGATGGGCATTATAGGTTCCGCTGATCGTATGATAGAATTGGATATAAATATACCCGTCCTCATCTACCTTGTCAGCCCAGCTGTCTATATCTGCCGCTTTGATAGTGATGGTATTTCTGGATGCACTCAGAACCCGGTTATACAGTACATTCGCGTCCGTGGCCACACGCTTGATATCGCAATCATTGGCCACCCACATCTCGCATGTCTGCGTTCCGGTCAGAGCCGGCTGAATGGTCGCCTTCATGTCTCCTCCTGCCCACTGCGCATAGATCAGGCGGTAGTTACCTCCGGTAGCAGCACGCTTCACGCGGAATGTCGTGTCCTGCGTATAGATGAAATTGGCTGTGTTCTTGATACAAGGCGACACCGTCCATTCGGATGGCGTAATGGTAGTGGCCTCGGAACATTCGAAACGGACATACAGATATTGTTCTGTCGTCTTCTTCCAGAATTTCACCATATCAGCACCGTATATTCCCTGCCAGTGTCCGGCAGTGTTTTTTTCAAACTGATATTCCTTCAGCATATGCTCTTCGGAGAAATCCGGATCGGTTGCCAAATACATACGGAATACATGCTCCGTCGGAGTGGAGAACTTTGAATTTATTTTGTCGGTATCCCATGATTTAGGAAGGGCGAACACGGCCGTTTCATTCGCATTCAGTGCATAAGTGCGGTCATAACGCAATAAAGTGGCATTCGCCCGAGCAGGAGCTTGCTTTGCTTTCACTACAGTAACAACACCAGGCTCCTCACTATAGAATTTCGCGAAATACAGACCTGCCTCATTGGGGTACTTCGCTTGATCATGCACATAGTCATATATAAGACTTGCCTCCACCTTGAGCGAATCGCCTGGCTGAATGGTTCCGGCATCCATACGCTTACTATCCATCTCCGTCAGGTCCGGATTGAAATCGCACACATTGGACATGGAGAATTGGCAGGGAGTCGTACCTTGCCATTTATAGTATATCGTATCTTCCTGCCATTGTACGTAGGGCACAATCAAGTGCTTGTCTTGCAGCGCGCCGATGGAGATCGCTTCATCATAATGCATGAATTTGGCATTATCCACACAGTTGTTAAACAACTCATCTGGCGCCAAACTGATCTGACCGTTGCATTTGTAGGTTACCTTTACATACACCTCCACGTTATAACTGATACCCATCTGCAGCAGCAAATCTCGGTAGCGCTTACCCAACGACAGGTAATAGACGAATGTGCCGTCATCTAATGTCTTGGAGTCTAGTTTCGGCTTATGCGGCATATCAAACTTGACGGTACTGGTCTTGCAGAACAGGCTGCACAGTATATCATCCGCATAAAAACCCGGAATACACGTGAAGTCCATCTCCACCTCTGGAGCAGGATCGTTCTTACCACCGGCAGGTGCAAACGTAACGGTCAGCGGCAGATCGAATGTCCACGCTGAATACCAGATAGTCTGCCCGTTCTTCACTTGCGCACTATAGTCCTTCCCCATCGGAATGGCAGTAGAGCAAGCCTCACCGGGGCGTTGCGCAAACAGTACTCCTGCTGCGCAAAGCATCATCGCTACAAAACCTATTCGTTTCATAAGTAAATATATTCACGTTGGGGAGCCGGTGTTCCGGGATCAATCGGGGTATCCGGAGATGAACCACTCGCCTTCATCATCTCTTGTGTGTTAAACAATTCCACACACACGATGGGATCTATATACTCTTTCTTTTTCTTAGCCATAAAGGCACGATTAATTACATTTTTCATAATTCCTCCTTTCACTATACACTATACACTATACACTATCACCGAACCAACTGTCCGTCAATGCTATATACATTGTTGCCACGGATAATATATACCTTGTCATTGGCAATCACTTTGCGGATCGATTCGCCATTTTGGATGGTTGTTTCTTCGATACCGGTCGGCGTTTTGCGCTCCGTATAGACGATACGCAAACCATAATGCGTATTCTCGCCCTTGGCCAATGTGGCGACGTATCCTCCGTAACTGAGGTTCCAGATGGCTTCACCGTCATAGGTCAGGTACAGCATGGTCTCGTCATTCGGCTGATTATCAATGAACAACTCATATTCGCCGTCTTTCTGTACGCGGATACCCATCGGATAGTCGGCTGTGTTGTTAACCGGCGCTACGGTATTGATACACATCTTGCTATCGTAGCGGTTAACCCACATCTGCGGTACACGGTCAGAAACACCCATCTTGACGAGGTCTTGTCCGATCACATATGCATTCTCCTCTTTGTCTTCGTCCATACGAACGATGATGCGGTCGGTTACCTCCTCTTCAATCGGAGCGAACATCAGTTCATAGCGCGAGAACGGAGCCATCGATGCTTTCGCACGGCGCGGAGCAGCTGAATACGAACTGCTGTTGGCCACAACCGTACCTTCTACAGTCGACTGAACGAAGACAGGCTGACCTACCACCATCGGGGTTGTACTCATGTTGAACAATGTGTATTGTCCCGTTTCTGCATTATAGGTCTGACCCTTTCCTTCTGTAGCACCTACATTGAGGAACGCATGGTACGTAGCCGGGTTCGCGATACCGTTCCAGTTAGCAAGAGTTTCGTTGCCGGAACTATATGTGTGAGCCTCAATTGATGTGGTCAGCAATTTGGTGCCCTCCTTGCGCTCGAAGCGGATGACATCTGCATCGTTCGTCAGGTATATCATGTACGCGCGCCCGGGTTCCATAATATAATGCTTGTCCTCGTTAAGTTGGTCATCCTCCACAAAGTTCCATGCCTTGACAGCACCATCGGCACGACGCTCTCCGTCATAGTAAATAAGGTCGAAGGTAGTACCCATCTTCTGACGGATAGGAGCAGCATCACCATTCTTGATATATACGCCGTTATCCTCCGCATATGCCGTCACGCTAACCTGCCAAGGTACAGCCACCGCATACCAAGTACGTGCCTTAAATCCACCTGCATGCGAGAGATCGAAGTATGCATGAGTTGCCGTCACATTACCAACAACCTCACCCGAAGAGGTCGGCGTTCCTTCCAGAATGAGGTCGGTTGTTGTAAGAGTATTGGACGAATTTACCGTCAGTCTACCGGTTACATGCACGGTAGTGGTTTCGACATCCGTAGTCTCTTCTATTACGTCATTTGCCGAAATAACCATATCCGTTATGCGGAAATGTGCATAATAGGTAGCATCACCACTTGCCTCAGGCAGATTGTCTTTAGCGTAGAATGTACCCGCGCCATAAGCTTCCGTTGTCCATCCGTCCCACGCATAAGTTCTACCATTGGAGGACTCACGAGTCGGAGTTGGATTAAACGTATTATAAGCAGGCCTACCATTAT
>Ga0310786_10009852_pt1 | contig 12075 bp, 11 predicted proteins | sample AusTroGonzalo_MG_FD_203881 | JGI IMG/M metagenome (GOLD analysis project Ga0310786, IMG submission 203881) | Bovine rumen microbial communities from tropical cattle in Woodstock, Queensland, Australia - Gonzalo_03 (v2) (version 2) | ecosystem: Host-associated > Mammals > Digestive system >...
TGGAGTTTATTTCAACGCTCAGGTTTCCAACACCCAGATTCTGCAGCAGATGGAAAGCTGTCAGGATCAGTTCCGCGTCCACGGTGGCTTCCTTCGCGCCGAAGCACTCCATACCAAACTGGTGGTGCTCCCGCAGGCGGCCGCTCTGAGGATTTTCATAACGGAAGTGGGGTGAATAGATGTAGTACAGCTTGCAGGGCAGCGGCTCGGCATACAGGTTATGCTCCAGGAAGCTGCGCACAGCACCGGCTGTGCCTTCCGGCTTCAGGGTGACAGAACGCTTGCCTTTGTCCTCGAAGGTATACATTTCCTTCTGGACTACGTCCGTCGTATCCCCGATACCGCGCAGGAACAGTTCAGTATGCTCGAAAACAGGCGTGCGTGATTCACGATAGCCGGCCAGAGCGGCTGCCTTGCGCATCTTGTCTTCGATGAATTGCCAGCGATAGCTGTCAGCGGGCAGTACGTCCCGCGTCCCCTTGGGTGCCTGAGTTAACATGGTGACTTTCCCCCTTAAAAATATACCGAAATATTATAACACAACATTTTGCCAGATTAAAGGGAAATGTTACGTGGGAAAATTAAATGAAATATCGGCTTTCAGCCGATATGAAATATTCGTGCTGCGCACGAATGTGAAATATTTGACTTCGTCAAATGTGAAATATGCGGCCAACAGGCCGCATATGATATATACTCTTGTTCTCTTTTTAGGCAGTTTAAGTAATTATCACATCCGCCGACAGGCGGATATTTCACATGGTGCCGCTTGCGGCGCCATATTTCACGTTGCCGAAGGCAACATTTCACATTGGCCGCAGGCCAATATTTCATTTACATCTTTACGGTGTCAGCCTTGTCGGTCCCCTGAATATAAACATGGCTTCCTTGATCGGGAGCCCAAGGAGCAGCATGGTCAGCCGGTCCACGCCGATGCCGAAGCCACCGTGGGGCGGGCAGCCATAGGCGAAGAACTCAAGATAGAACTCCACGTCCTTGTCCAGGCCCTTTTCCTGTGCCTGCTTCTTCAGCACATCATAGCGATGTTCACGCTGGGCGCCGGTGGTGATTTCCACGCCGCGCCAGATCAGGTCATAACCCTGGGGCACGCCGTTCTCATCCCGCATATGATAGAAAGCCCGCTTCTCCGCGTCATAATCGGTGACGAAGAGGAACTCGTGGTTGTAGTGTTTCTTTACCCACTCATAACTGAGCTTTTCAGCTTCGGTGGTCAGGTCACCCTTTTCGGACTCCGGCACGGAATAGCCGAATTCCTTTTCCAGCGCGTCATACAGATCCCGCAGTTTCACCACCGGGAAGGGCGTTTCGGGTACGATGACTTCCTTGCCGAAAAGCTCCTGGATCTGGTCACCATAGGCTGCCTTCACTTCGGTCAGGGCTGTCTTCAGCAGTTCTTCCTCCATCTTCATCACGTCACGGAAAGAGGTGATGTAGCTGAACTCCAGGTCGAAGCCGGTGAACTCCGTGGTGTGCTTGCTGGTAAAAGACTTCTCCGCCCGGAACACGGGACCGCACTCAAAGATCCGCTCGAAGCCGGCGGCCATGGCCATCTGCTTATAGAACTGGGGACTCTGGGCCAGGTAGGCCTTGCGGTCAAAGTATTTCACCTCAAACACGTCGGCGCCGCTTTCGCTGGCCGCACCGATCAGCTTGGGCGTATGAATCTCAATAAAGTTCTTCTTCAGCAGGTACTGCCGCAGGGCGTTCACCAGCACGGTCTGCACCTTGAACATCAGCTGGTTCTCATCCGTGCGCAGGTCAATCCAGCGGTAGTCGATCCGCTGGTCAATGCTGGAACGTTCCACAGCCTGCTTTTTCTTGGTGGCCGGGATATCCTTGCGGACGATGGGCAGGGCGTTCGCGATGCTTTCCACCAGGATCTCTTCCGGCAGAATCTCGATGCCGCCCATTTTTACATACTCGTTCTTCACAGCTTTGCCGGATACGGTAATCACAGAGTCCTGGGTAATGGTATCCACGATCTCCGCAAGCTGAGGATTCGGCTCTTTCTCCAGGGTGATCTGGATCTTACCCGTAATATCCTTCAATACAATAAAAGCCATGGCTTTGCTGTTGCGGATGTTCTCCACAAAACCCTGGACTTTCACTACTTCATCAATATGCTGTCCGACTTCCTGAGCATATACCCGTTCCATCTGTTTTCCCTCCGACTATGCTGAATATGATGAAATCATATGCTTATCAAGTTGGTCTGTCAATCCAAACTGTTAAATGAAATATCTGCCTGCGGCCGATATGAAATATTCAGGCTTCGCCTGAATGTGAAATATTTGACTCCGTCAAATGTGAAATATCCGGACTAACGTCCGGATGTGTAAGTTACTCTTCTGCTATTAAGGTAAATATCACATGCGACGAAAGTCGCATATTTCATATTGCGAAGCAATATTTCATTGGAAACAAAACTTGGTGAAGCCATCGGCTTCACCAAGTGTGTTTCATTGCTTCTGCTACGCAGTTCTGATGCATTTCATCCACTTTCTTGGTTCCGTGGGTCTTGCTGCCGTAGAAGTGAATGCAGAAGTGTCCGTCAAAGTTATTATCCTTGATGGTCTGTGTTCCGTGGGGCATTCCGTTCATGGAAGCCGCGTACACATGGCCGTCATACTTTACCAACACAGCCCGGCGCTTCCAGCTCCAGTGGCCGTAAATATCTTTCATTGTGGACGTGTCGTCCTTGCTGTTCGGCTCGGCGTCCAGATGGTTTGCGCCGCTCCACCGCTTTGCGGTGAATACCTTGCCGGTCTTGATGTCCTTGACCTTGAAGGTCGCGCCTTTCGGAATCTTGCTGCTGCCGCCGTTAAACCAGTTGAGCCGCTCCGTCTTCAGCGTACCGTCCGAATCAGAACCGGAGGTTTTGCTGTCCGCTTTCTTCGCGTCAGAGGAGTTCAGCTTCGCCAGGGTTTTCTTTCCGCACTTGCCGTCGTCATCCAGTCCATTGCGTTTCTGGAAATTCTTGACGGCTTTCTTTGTGCCGTTTCCGTAATCACCATCAATACTGCCGGAGTAATATCCCAGCTTCTTCAGTTTCTTTTGTACCTTTTTTACCGCATCACCCGTATCACCGGGACCGCAGGTACCATCGGATTTCTTGTTTTCTTCTTTCTTTTCGGTCTTTTTGTCTGATTTCTTGTCGGATTTCTTGCTGTCATCAGATTTACTGGATGATTTTGAATCATCCGATGAAACCTCAACATATTTCTTACTGACGTAGCCAGTATCTTTTCCGATGGTCACTTTGTACCAGCTTCCCGAAGTATCGTTGATGGTGATTTTATCCCCTTCATGCAGCACGCGGACTACATCGCTTTTGGAGTTCGCTTTCTCGCGCATGTTCAGGGCGGAAGCTGTCACTTTACCGGTCTTGGCGAGGGCAGCACAGAATGGGAGCATACAGAGAAGGATCGTAAGAATGGCTACGATCTTCCATTTCTTCATTCCGCTCACCCACCTTCCTAGGATAATTCATGGTTATTTTATTACAAATATATTAAGATGTCAACATTGTTCCGTAAAACATAGTCACAAATTCGTCTTTATCTACGCTATATATAGTGTTTTGGCGATTTGTATATACAATTCTCCAAAAATATCTGGCAAATATTCTCCCATATATTACAAATCCATGAAACGAGCTGTGTAACACTTCTCCCCCGATCATATATTTCACTTATATTGAAGAGTATCTGTCACATCCGACGGAAGTCAGATATTTCACATGTGTCGAAGACACATATTTCACATTGCGGACCTGGCGGCAATATTTCATGCAGCGCAGCATGCGCTGTATTTCATTCACGGAACCAATAATTAATTCCCCCGCCCATCTGCCCGAGTCTTTTTTGCTGTTATCTGCGCTCAGCTTTCTCGATTTAGCGCCACTAAACCTTCAAAATCTGCGCTTGATCCCAATAAAAAACTCATCTGGCATCTGACGGACTCATTTAATTATTGTTTCCTGCCGCTTGACTTTCTTCAATATGTATGATATTATTCTCGTCGGTTTCGAAGAAACCAGTGCCGTAGACAGCCGGTATCGTAAGATTTAAAGGGGTTTCCCGCCTGCCGAGGTGTAAGTGGATTTCGTTATTATTCCCTTGCGCCTGCACGCAAGGGTTTCTTTAATTTCAAGCCAGGAATGAGGTGCGCAAGAAGATGAGCGCGAATCTGGAAGCAAAAAAGCAGGTCGTTTCTGACATTGTTGAGAAGCTGAAGAATGCCGAGTGCATGATGGTGGTTTCCTACAGCGGTCTGACCGTTGAACAGGTGACCGAGCTGCGTAAGCAGTGCCGTGAGAGCGATGTTCACTACTGTGTTCTGAAGAACCGTCTGGTGAACCGTGCCCTGCAGGAGCTGAAGATCGAGGGTCTGGAGAGCCTGCTGGAAGGCCCCAATGCCTTCGTGTTCAGCGACAAGGACGTCACCGCCGGCCCCAAGATCATTTCTCAGTTCATTGAGAAGAACAAGCTGACCTCCCTTGAAATCAAGGGCGGCCTGATGGGCACCGAAGTGATCGACGTCAAGGCCATCAAAGAACTGGCCGCTACCCCCAGCCGGGAAGAACTGCTGGCCACCATGGTGGGCTGCCTGGTCTCCCCCGTATCTGCCCTGGTTTCCGTTCTCGAGCAGATTGCCGAGAAGAAGGAAGCTGCCTGATGAAAACAGCGGCCTAGAAAGAGCCGCATGACGAAAAAAAAATGGAGGAAAAAGAAAATGACTAATCAGGAAATTCTCGAAGCCATTGAGTCTATGACTCTGCTTCAGGTTAAAGAACTCGTTGACGCTATGAAAGAAAAGTTCGGCGTGACCGGCGCTATCGCCGTTGCCGGTGGCCCCGCTGCCGGTGGTGCTGCTGCCGCTGCTGAAGAAGAAAAGACCGAATTCGACGTCGTGCTGAAGGATGCCGGCGCTGAGAAGATCAAGGTCATCAAGGTTGTCCGTGAAGTCGTTTCCGGCCTGGGCCTGAAGGAAGCTAAGGACATCGTTGAGTCCGCTCCCAAGACCATCAAGGAAGCTGTCTCCAAGGAAGAAGCCGAAAAGATCGCCGAGCAGTTCAAGGCTGTTGGCGCCACCGTCGAAATCAAGTAATTTCACATGGTGTTATCAAGGCGGACGCAATCGCGTCCGCCTTGTTTTATGCCTTCATTTCCTGTATAATAGATAAGTACGCTTTAGCTGCATACATAGCTAAACGATCAAACACATTTTTGCGTCATTTTGCAGTGAAATGATATTGAATTATGAATTATAAACGACTCCTCTCATTTCTGTTTATCCTTCTGCTGACCATATCATCCGCCTTGGCGGATGACAGACGCATTGACCCCGCATGGCCCGTACCGGACTATGTGGAACACCTGCTGGAAGTCGCCACGGAAGAAATAGGTTATACGGAAGATCACGGCCGATCCAAGTACGGCGCCTGGGCAGGCGATCCTGCCGCCCAGTGGTGCGCGGAATTCCTGTGCTGGTGTGTGGATCAGGTGGATCAGCGCTGGGGCACTTCCCTGCTCCGGAACGTCTATCCTTTCTATACCTCTTCCAATACCGGGCGGAACTTCTTCGTGCGCAACGGCCGCTATGTGGTCCGCAAGGGCAAAGTGGACGGATGGGGGTACCAGTGGCTGAAGGGACAGGATACCTTCATCAAATCCGGAGACTATGTTCCCCAGCCGGGAGACTGGGTATTCTTCAACTGGGGTGGCGGCACCGACACGGAACATGTGGCCCTGGTGGAATACTGTACAGAAGACCGCCCCGGCGGCACTGTCACGGTTCACGTCATCGAGGGCAACAATCCCTCTGCCGTGGCCCGGAACACCTATGAACTGAACAGTCCCTCCATCCTCGGTTACGGCACCGTCCGCGAGGTGGCGGACACCACCATGGTTTTCGGCAACCAGGGGGAGAAGGTACGCCAGCTGCAGGAAAAACTCGCCTACCTGGGTTTCCTGCGGGCTGACCTGGTCACCGGCCGCTTCACCGACTCCACCACGGAGGCGCTCCGCGCCTACCAGGAAGCCCGGGGCCTGCGGATCATCGGCGTTGCCAACCGGGAAACCCAGCAGCTGCTGGAAGAAGAATATAACCGCACTTACCAAAACGACCCCAATATCTGGTCTGTTGTGGATGATGAATGAGGTTTCATCCGTTATTATCCCTGTGACTGATTTCCGCTGAAAGGATGTTTCTCTTATGAAACGGCGTTTTCTCTGCCTGCTCTGTGCCCTGTTCCTGCTGATTCCTTCCCTGGTTCCCGCGGAAGGCGTCCAGGCCGCGGACAATTACAGCTTCGATTTTGACTTTACCTTTACCATGAACGCCCAGGCCTTCCCGAAGCTGATGCGTTCCCGGATGGCCGGCTACGCGGCGCTCATCAACAAACTGGGTATCCGGGGCAATGTTGCCTGGACCCTCAGCACAGAGTCCTTCGAGCTGGACGCCGAGCTGTATTTCACAGACAAGCCTGACCTGACCTTCCCCTTCCGTGTTTACGGCGCGGAACCCCGGATCTTCATCACCTCCCCGCTGATCCAGGACGAGGTGCTGCTGCTGAACATGATCGCGCTGCTGGAGTTCGGTGTCAAAACAAAGAAGACGCTGGGCATCCCGCTGCCTTACCTGGCCTACCTTTACCCGCTGACCACCAAGTATGCCATGACCGGCCTGGCCAACATCTGGAACGAAGCGATCGGTTCCTCTCCCGAAGGCGGAAAGATCACCCCGGAACAGCTCCACACCCTGACGGAACGCTGGTCCGCGGAGTTCATGGACAACCCTGACCTGCAGCGGTGGATTACCGCCCTGGCCGACGGTTCCGACAACGCCCAGGACGCCGTGGAAGCCGAGTTCATGTCCGTGCCGGACTATATTGAAAAGATCACCGGTTTCAAGGCCGTCACCATTACCACCGGCGAAGGCTCTGAAGCCTGGACAACGGAGAGCGGCCAGACGCTCTATACCCGTCAGGAATCTGACGACGCCCTTTCCGTTTCCGTTACCCTGCCCGCCTCCAATAACGGCTACGAGCCGCTGTTCACCTATTCCAGCGCCAATGACGGTTCCACCGTCTCCTTCAAGCTGGAAACGTCCCTGAACCGGGATCCCCACGCTATCGTCCTCAAGCCCGTTTCCGAAGAGGAAGAATATGCCGAGGAAGGTTACGGCATGTATGACGAATATGAAGATGAAGACGGGTACTATTACGACGAGGACTTCGACGAAGAAGCCGATTCCGAAGGCGGATATTACAATTACTATGATGATTACGGCGAGTCCGGTACCCTGCGGGAGGAATCCCTGCCCACCAGCCTGATCCACCTGACGGTTGACGCAGAAGGACTGCCTGCCAGTCTGCCCGCCGATTCCGATTTTGATATCTGTGTTAACCTGCTTGAAAAGATCTTCCCGAATTTCGGCGCGAAGATCCACGGAGAGACAAAAAAAGACGGATCCCTGGTGCTCACCGTCCGGAAACCGGACAATGAAGGCAAGGAATCCGAGGAAATCATCCGCTGCACCGGAACGCTGGTCCCGGCCGCGGCAAGGGATATCCCAAACTATATGCAGAAGGAGCTGGACGGCGTCTATAACGTCTTCTCCTTCAACGAACAGACGCTGGCTGAATTCCGGAACAGGGTGCTTCCCCTGCTGGTGCGCAGCATCTTCAGATTCGTGGAAGCCGCTCCCACTTCAGCCTGCCAGAGCCTGCTGGACGACCTGACGGACAGCGGCATCCTGGACATGGTCATGAAATATTAACCGTTTATTCTTCGTAATCCGTATCAAATACAAAGGCGGCGGGACCTTCCTGGAACACATGGTTTGTTTCAGCGTCCCACTCCACTGTAAGCGGTCCTCCGTTCAGTTCGAGGACCGCTTTTCTTTCGCACAATCCGTTCAGCACAGTGGCCACCAGGGTTGCGCAGGCGCCGGTGCCGCAGGCCAGGGTTTCCCCGCTGCCCCGCTCCCACACCCGCATGCGCAGGCGGGTCCGGTCCTTCACGGTCACAAACTCAACATTGGTTTTCCGGGGGAACAGCGGGTTCACTTCAATGGCCGCGCCAACGCCGTGCACGTCAAAGCTGTCCGCGTCATCCACAAAGATCACCGCATGGGGGTTACCCATGCTGACGCAGGTCATGCGGTACTCCTTGCCCAGGGCTTCCACCGGGGCGCCGATGACGGGATTAGCGTTCACATTCACCGGGATCTTCAGGCCTTCCAGCTCCGGCGCTCCCATGTCCACCCGGACGCTTTCAGTAACGCCGTCCTTTACGGTCAGCTTCAGGATCTTGATGCCGGCCCCGGTCATGAGGCTGATTTCTTCCTTGTCGCTCAGTCCCCGGTCATGGATATACTTGGCCACGCAGCGGGAGGCGTTGCCGCACATTTCCGCTTCGCTTCCGTCCGCGTTGAACATGCGCATCCGGAAATCCGCTTCCTCACAGGGCATGATCAGCACCAGGCCGTCCGATCCCACGCCGAAATGACGGTCGCTGATCTTCTGTGCCAGTGCCACCGGATCCTTCACGGTTTCTTCCAGACAGTTTACATAGATATAATCGTTACCCAGGCCCTGCATCTTGGTAATCTTCATCGAATCTCTCCCGCCGCGGCAATCACGGTACCGGTTCCCTCCGGCAGCCGCTCCGCTTCCTCTTCTGTAGTTTTCTGCCTGCGGATGAACTTGTTCAGCTCCTGCAGGCGTTTGATCCGGCCTTCCACCCGTTTCCCGGTCAGCGCTTTGCTGCGGTACCGGTCAAAGATGGCACGGACGCCCATGGTCACCGGGATCGCGGCCCAGAAGCCGGTCAGGCCGGTCACGGCCGCGCCGACGCCCATGGCAGCGCCGGTTTTCACCATCCGGTACGCGCCGTCCTTAAGGCCGGTCATGCCGGGTTTCCGACCCAGCAGCACCTTGGAGCCTTCGCTCACCGAGATAATCATAAAGGGCAGCAGCCCTGTGACGCTCTCCGTCAGTTCCGTCAGCAGTCCGGTCTCCTCCAAGAGTCCCGTATCCACCGCGATCTCATCCGCATACGTCAGCCCCGTGGCAATCGTATCCACCACGGTATCGTGCTGGCGCTTTTTATATTCCTTAACAAGTTCTTCGTATGTTTTCACGTCGAACAACTCCTTTCAGTCGTTGTTCCTCAATTCAGAATTCACAATTCAGAATTCAGAATTATATAGTGTTTTCCTTCCCGCCGAACGTCCTTACAGGCTGTCATTCCGACCAAGGCCGCAGGCCGCGTGGAGGAATCCCTTGATACGCCTGAAAGGCGCATATTATTCAGCATTCATTATTCATTACGATCATAAATGCTTTCATTTACAGAAAGCGTTTATGATCGTTACAATCACCCACGCTGCGGCGGCAATCCCTACCAGCCAGGTCAGGTCCCGGATAATGGTCCGGCTCTTTTTCTTATCCTTCGCCGTCACTTTTGCCTGTTTCTCCAGCTGGGTCACCCGGTTCCGCAGTTCTGTCACGTCCTGGTCATGGTTCTTCCGTTCTTCCTCCAGGGACGTCTCCAGCAGGTTGATTGTGCTCTCCAGCTTCTGGATCCGCTTATCCTCCTGGGTCATCAGGCCGTCCACTTCCCGGCGCAGCTTGGTCTGGTCCTCGCACAGACCTTCCGCCACCAGGGTCATCTCCGCCGTAAACTGCTCAATCAGCTGGTTTGTATTTTCGCCCTTGACCATTTTCAGGGCGCCATCCCACAGTGTGGGCTTCTTCGTCTTCTCAGCAGTGAGGGTCTTTTCTTCATCCATATCGAACGCCTCCCTTCCTCCGGATTGTACCATATCCGGGGATCGTTCCTCAACTTAGTTCCCAGGATTATCAGATAGTGAACACAAAGCGTTCACCGCGGATCAGCTGCACATTGGTATGCAGGGGCCGTCCCCGCTGGTCATAAATCACCTCATGCAGGCAGATGAGGGGTTTGCCTTCTTCCGTTTCCAGCAATTCCGCCTCGCTCTTATCCGCAAACTTCATGGATACGTCATGCAGCGCCAGTTTCGGCTCCACGCCATACTCCCGCAACAGGTTATACAGGCTGCCGCTCAGGTCCTGGTCCTGCAACCAGGCATAGGCCATGGAAAAGTGATTCCGTTCCAGCACCACCGGCACGCCGTCCGCCCTGCAGACCCGCAGGATTTCCAGCACCTTGCCGCCCCGGCTCATGTTCAGCTCTTCCACGGCGTTGGCGTCCGCTTCCGTTTCCTTTACATGGATTACGTCAATGGAGGGCTTTACCCGGTTCAGCTTGCATGAATCATGGAAGCTGTGCAGGTTTTTCAGCGGCAGGGATCCCCTGGGCGAAGCCACAAAGGTACCCTTTCCCTGCTTCCGCTCCAGCAGTCCTTCCGAGGTCAGCTCCGCCAGGGCCCGGCGTACCGTTACCCGGCTGACCTGGTACAGTTTCTCCAGCTCATGCTCCGGCGGAATCCTGCTTCCCACAGGATAAACTCCCCGCTCGATATCTCCCCGGATCCGCTGCATCAGCTGATGATAAAGCGGACTGAAGCTTTCAGACTGCAACCCTTTCAACGTGTATCCCTCCGATAATTCTTTTCACCGGTTGTATTGATACATTTCAATACAACATAATGATAGTAACACTTCTCCTGTCAAAAATCAAATTGTCAACCTCATCCAATTATCCTACTGTCAAAAATTCAACCATTGCTCGAAAAGATAAAGAAACGCGTTATTGCTTTCATTAAGGGTCTATGTTATCTTTTCGATGTCGAAAACAAAGATATACGAGAGGAGAATGAAGTCCGGACATGAAAATCGGGGAAAACATCAAGGTTCTTCGTAAGGCACGCGGCTTTACGCAGGAACAATTGGCGGACATGCTTGGCCTTTCATTCCAGGCCGTATCCAAATGGGAAACCAATGCCAATACACCTGATATCTCTCTTCTGCCTACGATCGCAAAGGTGTTGGGAACATCGATAGATCAGCTGTTCTCCGAAAGCAATCCTGAATTATGGGAAGGCGCAGAGCTGATCAAGGACGACGATGTGATCCGGATTGTGCAGTTACAGGGGCATAGAGTTCTGAAGACAACACCCGTCAATCAATCGTTTTCCATCGTTTTTCCCCGTGACTGCAACAATGAGACACAGTACTTTAAGGTTGAAGTTTTTGGACATGTCATTGCAGACGGTTCCATCAACGGGGATGTGGTCTGCCATGGGAATATCGACTGCTCAGACATCAACAGTTTCGGGCCAATTCAGGTATCAGGAAATCTTTCCGCCAACAGGATCAATATAACGGAAGGGAAAATCGTCTGCGGCAGCATCCAGGAGTGCCATGAAATCCGCTGCCCTTCGATTGAATGCACAGGGGATATCCATGCCTCCAATATAATCGAACAAAGCTGACGTCAAGCATTTAAATATATAAAACACGGCCGGTAATTCTCCGGCCGTGTTTTACTTCTTTCCTTTTTTCAGAACTCTTTCTTCTTCATCCAGCGTACGCCAAGGATATAACCGACGACCGTGATGATCACCGCAACCCCGGCCGCCAGCAGCAGGAGTCCCGTCTGACCCAGCTGCGCGAAGAACGCTGTCACCGCCGTCTGCTGATCCGGTGCCACCTTTGTAATCAGCAGCACAATGAGCGCAATGCCGGCGATAATGGCATACAGGATGATCCTGCCCTGGTCGCCTCCGAAGCGAATCCGGATCGGGATCATCAGGGAGACAATCACCGCACCGGCACAGATGGAAAAGAGAATCAGCGTACCCAGTTCTGTTCCCTGTCCGTCCGGGCTGATGAGCGTGCGCACAAGGCAGCAGGCTATAGCAAACACCAGGGATGCCGCCATCAGGATGCCGCCCAGCAGGAACTTTTCCGTCACATAGGTCTTCCGTTCAAACGGGAGGGTAAACAGATGGGTCAGGCTGTGATCCACCTCATCGTAGCTGATGGTACTGATCGTCAGAATGGAAGCCATCATCATCATATAAGGAAATCCGAAACCGTCGTTGTGCATGGCTGTAAACCAT
>Ga0310786_10009853_pt1 | contig 12075 bp, 11 predicted proteins | sample AusTroGonzalo_MG_FD_203881 | JGI IMG/M metagenome (GOLD analysis project Ga0310786, IMG submission 203881) | Bovine rumen microbial communities from tropical cattle in Woodstock, Queensland, Australia - Gonzalo_03 (v2) (version 2) | ecosystem: Host-associated > Mammals > Digestive system >...
AGACTAACTTGACGTTATGGCAACGTGATGAAGAAACGGATAAGATTATTCCTGAATTGGATGATGATTCTTATCACGCCAACGGTTTGATGGCATTACTCTACATTTCAAGGCAATTCGCATTTGAGATTATGGGTACTGAAACAATCACACTTAAATCGGTATTGGAGTAAAGAATGAAGAATATTATAAAGGATTTCAAAGATTATTTACGTGTAACTAAACAGATGATTGAAATAGCAGCAGGGAATCAAGAGTATTTCGTAAATCAAGTTACGGATATTCCTACATTAAAGAAACTTGCAAAGGATTTAGACAAGGATATTTACATTTACATGCGAGATGGTACTCACCTGATTATAAAGGGCGTAGAGCCTGCTGCAACAAGATCCGAAATAAAGTGGATATAACTAATTGGAAGTATTATGAATAAGAGGTTATCATTTAGTTTAATAACACACGGAGTAGAATCTTGTAATGGAAGTTGTACATATTGTAGTGCAGCCAGTTCAATGAATTACAATATGGGTATTAACTTGTCTAAAGATTTGGAAGCAGAGTGCCGAAGAGTAAATGCAAAGAATGTAGAAGAGGCTAAGTTTGACTTTCCTGCTGTAGAGAAACGAATGGACGAGTATTTCGGATATACGAAAGATAAACACGATGTGATGAAGGGTTCTTTGTTACACGTCGACCTCTGGGGGGCCGACGGGCTCTGCAATTTCGACAGCTTAGTTGAAGAAATATACTTTCTAGAAGATTATTGTAAAGAAAGAGAGTGGAAACTTGATCCACATACATCTACAAATGGTTTAGCTTGTGTAGTTAAGGAGTGGACTGACTTCTTACACGAACACCATATTCACTTACAATTATCTCATGATGGTTTAGGACAATGGATAAGAACAAAGACTTTAGATCCAATGGACTTACCAGAGGTAAGAGCTCTTATAAGAGATGGAACTATAGACTGGATTAACTGCTGCCTTTCTTTCTGGAACTGGAGTATATTTGATAATATTGATTACTACAATAGTAAACTCCGAGAAATATTTCCTGAGGTATGGTCTAAAGATGAATATTGTTCACAGGAGTTAAACAACATCTATCGTAAACTTTACGTTAAGTTAAATCATATTTACGACTCTACTTATGATATTAGGGCAAAGAATATCAGTGGTAAGTATAGAACTAGGTATTATGATAGTCTTAAGGATGCTGAGATCGGTAATCTTGCATTTAGAAATAGACCTGATTTAGCCGAGAAATATAACATACCTGAGTTAGCTCACGTTCTTGATGAGTATATAAATCAGTGGTATAGAGTATATGCAATGTTTAGTAACATGAAAGATGATGATTACTCTTTAGTTCCGTATAAGTCTTACTTGATGGGACAGTTAAATAGATATCATATACTCAAACCAAATCAGTTAGGTCAAGCAGGTAGCTGTTTCGCTTATCAGAGAGGATATAAGAATACAAACTTCGTCATTGATACAATTGGTGAATACTGCCAATGTAATCTCATTGATAGTGCTCATCAAGTATTAAATCCTAAAGCAGAACAGGCTGATTATTGTAAGGATTGTAAATATAAGTACAGTAAAGAATGCCTTCATTGTGGTAGTGTAAAGCCTGCAGATGAGTGTTCTTATTATTACAGATGGAATAATCTACTAGAAAGTATTTACTACCTTAAGAGAAATGGTCGGAGATAACCACTAATAAATTATGGCAAACGCTACGCTCTTTCACGAAATTGATACAGAAGGCTTTGAACGCAAGTTAAATACAGTAAACTTGGCTTTAAAGTCTATCTCTGCTTATGAGTTGAAACGATTCAATGAATTAACAAATGTTATTGGAAACAACGATGTTAGAATACAATCAATAACAGCAAGTGTAAGGCGAGTAACGAACTTGGTAAATAACTTGACATATGCTGCAAAGACGTTGGTAGCACTAGAGAAGAATGCGTTTATAAAGACTGGCCGAACTACTAGTTATCAGCAAGCTAATGCTGAATGGAAGACAGCAACAGGATACGACTATGCTTAGGACATATTATTGTATATATAGAGGTTGTAAATGTTGAGGACGAGAAATCTAATCACTGATGGTACACAACCATCCTACAATAACGCAGCTCTACAGATAAATCGACAGGAGAAACTCAAGAGTAAGTATTTAGAAGAGTATCTAAATACACAGGAAACTCGCACTAATGAATTTCATAGAGAGTTGAATAAGCTAAAGAGAGCTCTAGAACCCCTCGAGAATGCCGTTGGTTTCCTACATTTACTGATATCAAGGTGGTAGATAAATGTTATTAACTCCTACAATGTTAAAGACAGATCTTGACAAATCATCAAATAGTGTAATGGACAGCTTCTTGCGAAGATTCCAAGGCATCAATTTAGACTTAGGTGATTTGGAATTAGAGTTTCAAGACTTACTCTCTACTATTAGAGAATTACAAACAGATTTATCAGATATAACACAAACTCTTCGAGATCAAATCAAGGAGATTAAAGATGACTGGAATGATGCAGGTCTCGATACTACACCTCTTGATGAAGTAGAAAGGATTATTGATGAAGCAGAAAGAGAGTTAGAGGAAGAGGAGAAGAACATTGATACAGCTGTCAATTGTAAATCTTGTTATGGTGGACAAGGTTGTGATACCAGCCAAGGTTGTATAGGTACTTGCGAAGGTCAAGAAACTATATGCCAAGATGAACAAGGAGCTTGCGACAGCACTCAAGGTGTTTGTAGTGGATGTGAGTCAGGTGATTCTGAAGTACCTGATTGTGAACAAACACAACCTACACCTTGTAGTGAGAGTGGAGATTGTCAGGAGACTGTATGTCCAGCTTGTGATTCATGTGAAGCTACAGAGAGTTATTGCACAGGATGTGATTCATCTTGCTTTGGCGGATGCGATTCTTGTGATGGTGCATGTCAAGGTTGTAATGAGGGTTGCCAAGGTTGTAACGATTGCCAAGGTGGTTGTGACTCTGGACAATGTGGCGAAGAACAGGGTTCATCTTGTGGTGCATCAGATACTTGTGGTACTGGTCAAAGTTCGTGTGGCTCAGGAGATGTCTATGAGTGTACTTCAAGTAATAGTTGTATAACAGGTCAGCAGTGTGACGCAGCTGTAGGTTCATGTATTGCTTCAAATAAATGTGATACACAGGATGATGGCGCAACAACTTGCTATACAAACAATAGTGGTGGTGGTAATCAGGCTTGCACTACTAGAAATAATGGTGACGATTGTAGCTTGCTTAATGATTGTGATTTCGGTAATAACAATGGTGACTGTAATCATGATAACGATAGTGGTCGATGTAAATCAGACGACACGTGTGACGGCAATACCTGTAGTATATTCCAAGGTGTAAGTGATCCTATAGATTGTAAGTCTTGTGACTCCGGAGCTGGTAATACTTGTGAGGTAGGTCAGAATACTTGTGGTACCTCAGACTCTTGTGGTACCTGTCAGTCTTGTCAAGGTTGTAATGAATGTAATACAGCTTGTAATGATTGTCAAGGTATAGATGCTTGCCCTAGTTGTAATGAAGGTTGTCAAGGATGTAACGATTGCCAGGGCGATTGTGACGCTTGTGATGGTGGATGCTACGCTGGTTATGATCCAGAATCTTGTGAAGGAGATGACGGCTGTGGAGGCTGTTTCGGATGTGACTCAACTTGCGAAACTTGTGAGTCAAGTTGTCAGGACTGTCAAACTGGCTGTGAAACAGCGTGTCAAGCTAGTTGCGAATCCACTTGTCAAGATTCTTGTGAGAGTTCATGTCAAGATTGTCAGGCTGGTTGTGAAACATGTCAATCGGCTTGCGAATCAGGATGCCAAGACTGTCAATCGAGTTGTGATAGTGGAGATGATACTTGTTACGGATGTGATACAGACGCTGGATGTTACTCAGATGCAGACTGCGGTGGATGTGATACTGATGATGCTAGTTGCGGAGGATGTTACGGAGAGGATGCTGACTAATCATAACTAATATTTCATGAGACAGTTGTATCCCTCAAATCAAGTATCTGCAGTAGAGTTTATAAATAATAAACCAATTACTCAAGAGCAGTATAATACTTTATTAGAACAAATCAATCAGTATAAGGAAGAAACAGAAACAGTATCTGCAGAGTTTGATCAACTAGAGGCTGATTTAAGATCTGCATGGTGTACAGGTACATTAACAGCTGATGCAGTAGACGCTATTACAGCTCAGATTGCTAATCTAACGGCAACAACAGTTCAAGCAAACACAATTCAAGCTTCTAACAATGCATTCGCTTGTCATTTCCAAGGTACCACCGCATATTTACAGTGTCTTACAGCTGCATGTAGAGTAAACACAAATGTAGTAGATGCCAACTGTGGTGTATTCACAACAAGAGTTGATGCTGCTTGTGTAATAACCGATGACATCATAGTAAATAATGCAGTTCATTACACAACTTCTTGCACTGATACAGCAAATATTACAAATGCCGATATTACTTGCGAAACAGTATTCAACAGTGAAATACAGACAGCTTGCATTTACGATCTAAACTCTGATACAGCACAGTTGGATTTAGCTTGTATTAACGAAGCTCGTATGACCGACGCTGATGTTGCTAATCAGCTTGATACATACAAGTTTACTGCTGAGTTTATTAAACACAACAAGGGTGCTCAAGCACAGACATTAGTAACTCCAGATGATTTCTATGTTGAGTTACCTTACTTTGCTAACGGTTCATATCGACTTATATCTAAAGATGGTAGTGAGAACGAACTTTGGTCTATTACAGTAAGAAACGAATCAACAAACAACTATGTAATAACTTGGTCAAGTAATGAAGCATTGAACAACTATCTTGAAGATTTGTACATCTATCAGAATAAGTTCTATTTCCATGGCAACAGCAATGGTAAAGCTCAAACAATCTATCATATAAGCGATACACTCGAGAATGAAACTGACCCAACTATTTACACAGACGGATGGCCATTTGATACGTCTTCTCTTGATGTTCAGAAATATTGGGTATTTCAGTTTGCCCATGGTACAAAGTTCTTCAGAAACGTATCATTTGCGAATGATACCGCTATTACTTCACCATTAAGACTTATCAATTGTGATGATGTTGAATGCGCAAACCTTCCAAAGACTTATGATACAACAGAAGATACAAACGTAGTTCTTTATCAGCCAGACCAGAACTTAAACACAACATCATGTGTTACATTCAATAGAATAACTGCTGCTGATGTTGTTGACCCAGACACAGGTGTTGTAGCTTCAGTAAATGAAGCAACATTGCCAAACTTAAATAACACAAACTTAAACAACCCACATTTGTTTATTGGTTCTTGCGACAACCTTAATGTTGCTTGTCAGTGTGAAGGCTCCCTTATTGCTTGCACTGAAGATGGACAGTTTAAAGTTAAATGTATTGACTGTGATACTTGTGTTAAGCAGAACCCAGTTGCTACACTCAATGCAAACTGCTTTACATCAGATGACCCTGATGCAGTATTGTTCTGTGATGGAAGAGTTGTAGCTTATGATGCAACAGATGGAAGCTTAAAGCCAATCTCGAATCCTGGATTTGATGGTTTGTTAACTGGTGACTTAACTGTTACTGGTTGTTCATTACTTTGTGGTCCCGTAACTATCGGATGTGACTTACACGTAAATGGCGATGCTTATGTATCTGGTACATTGCATTATACTGAAGAGGAAACAATAAACTCAACAGCAGACCATGTGATATTGAGACAGAACAACAGTGCTGCATTGGCTGCTGGTCAGTACTCAGGTGTAGTTGTAAATAATCCTACAGGAAATGGATGCGGTTCAGCATTCATAGTTGACTGCACAGCAACAGCTCGCATTGGTAATGTTGCACCGTCAGAAACAACATACACTGATATTTACTTGAGCAAATCCGATGGTAAATGGTACAGCGATGATACTCTTACTACTGAAGTTACTCCTAATGGTGACTTAACTGCATGGAGTTCATCTGATGATACTGAAGACTACAAACATTACGCAGATGCAGAATTTACAGTTTACTCTTATACAGATACACAGCCATTAGCTACAAGAGATGAAGAAGCAAATATGGCACCTGATATGCCAACAGTTTGGAATGCTACTTGTAAGAGAATCGAAACAACTGCTCCATCAAATGGTTGTGCCTGCATGGGTCTTGTAACTTGTAGAGATTCATTAACAGGTTGCCTTGGAATGACTTGGCAAGATATGCATCCTGCTGCAACTCTTTGTAGATATGAAAGTATGGCTTGTTATTGTGCTGATGTTGCTAACATTTGCGCAAATACTATGGTTATTATTGATGATGAATGCGACTACGTATTCTCAGAGGATAGATAATGAGAACATTTATACAAGAATGTGACGGCGTTGCTTCATTAGCTTCGCTTGATAACAACTTAATACCAAACTACGAGAGCACAGAATGCCTTGATGCTGCATTGGCTGCTGGTTGCTTGTTGGAAGGTCAGATTGTTTCAGTTCCTTCTAGCAATGACGGTACACCAATAGAAGGTGATGCATGTAGAATGTATTTGAACCCAGCAGCTAGCGGTATGGTCCCAGTATTCAGCAATACTACAAATGCATTCAATACAATGAAAGCCACTGATATGACTTACACTGCAGCAACTTGTACATTGAATGTTACAAACTTGACTGCAACTGGATGCATTAACGGTATTTGTTATAGCTGCTATGCTCAGAAGTGTGATGTTTCAACTGCAGAATCTTGTGCTTGCTGCTACACAGATACAAGAGAAACATGTATAATGGATAATGTAGCAACTTGCATCGGTTGTGCTTGTGATTATGCTTTGTGCTGCGCAGAAGAGTGCGGCAAATGCTACTTTGAAGCTTGTATTGATTGCTGTATTCAAGCATACTTTGACTGCTACTTGAAAGGTAACATCAACACTTCAAATCCTGGACGTGACAATAGTTTATGGGTGAACTAAATAAATGGAGAGTAATAAAGAATGATTTATCGAATAGTTGATTGCGAAGGTACTTTAGTAAAGGAACCACTTGCTGGTAATCCTGAGCTTGAGTTTGATACCTGTATCGACCCAGCAAGTACCAATGCAGTAATGAACTGTGGCATCGCTGAGGCACTTGATGAGAAGTTCTCTAAACCGAACGATCCATTAAACCCTTGGCCAGACCATACATTGTTACAATATGATGCCACTTGTAACGAGTTGGTACCAATCGCATGTCAGCCTACTATAAATGGTCAGGCACTTATCGCTAATGTATCAGCTCCAACTACTACAGTTTATTCTACAGATGGAACTACATTCTATAATGCAGACTTTACTGTAACAACAGAACCAACAGGAACAGCAGGGACACCTACAGTTGTTGGTGACTTCTATAAATACCTTGCTACATGGTACAAGAAAGATGGAGCTGACTATTATGAAGTAACATCATTTACAGATGCAGGTACTTTAATATCAGATGCTTCATTGATAACTGAGTTGGATGGTCATACATTCTTGACTTACAGTTCAGTAGTTTATACTGGAGCTGATGATGTTACATATTCATGGGGTAATGCTGGCGGTGCAGGCGGCGTTGCATTTATTGGAACAAGAGCACAATATGAGACTGCGCGCCTTATACCAGAAGGCCAGACAGGTTATATCCCATCAGGTGCTTTGGTGCAGATAACAGATGAAGATGCCTACGTAATAGGAGATGAACAATAAATGAAACAGTTTGTAACTTCAAACACTGGCGCTAGTCAAATATTAACGCCAACTGTAGATGAGAAAGTAAAGATATATGACAGTTATGCAAATGCTGTAAGTTGTATTGCTTGCTTGGCTGAAGGTGAAATAGTTGCTACTAAGTCAGGTAACCCATTAGATATGGATACGGTTGAGTGTATGATAGACTGCAAAGTTGGACAAGCAGCATCTTATTCAACAACTGAAGTAGCAACAGGTGGTACTTGGATAAACGGATGTCCTATTTACAAGAGAACATTCTCCATTGGGCCATTACCAAATACTACACTGAAGTATGTTCCAACTGGCTTAACAAATGCTCATCTCGTTTCAGCTTGTGGCGTTACTTATCGTTGTGATGGGTGTGAACGCGCTATTCCTTGGACTATTTGTAACGCCGCATTTATGGTTGATGTAAGTTACACGTGTGGCTTATCTTGTATGCAGATACAGTCATGGAACGACTTAAGAACATTTCAAACTGCGTACATGACGCTTGAGTATTATTGCTGCTAAGTAGGGAGAATAAAGAAGATGTTATTTATAAAGAAAGAAATAGCCGGAACACCAACTTTGGTTCCTTTAACTGGTGATGTTGCTGCAGACCCAGAAGGCGTTATCTGTTATGTAGCTGACCAAGATAAACTCAGCGACCCAGTCGACATTACATCCTGCATAGGAAGTGCTTCATGGGAAGCACCTTATGATGGTATATTGAACATGAGTGGTGAAACAACTGCTGGTGGTGGATATGTTGACATACGTGTAAATGGTTGTGAAGTTGCACTACAACAGACTGGTTCTTCTTCATCACACTGGTTAACAGCAACAGCCCATGTAAATAAAGGTGACACCATTATAACTAGCGTATATTGTATATGCAATAAACGCATGTTCGCTCAGTGGTATTGCTGCAAAGACTATGACCATGATGGTTCACCTTGGCTTTCACCTTATATTGCGAATGTCGGAGGTGGTGGCGGTGGAAACATTGGTTGTCAGTGGTGTTCAACTGCAACTTATGCTTGTATTACAAACTCAAACAATGTATCATTGGCAAAGCTTACTGAGAACAGTGTTGCTTTAGGTTGTGACGCTGCTATTACATGTGGTATTGATATTAAGAGCACTAATGCGGAAGTTTGCGTCAACCCACAGAGCGGTGGTACATATATTGGTTCTAATAGCGTTATATGCTGTGATGTAAATACTGCTATAGGAAGTTACCTAGAAATAGGTAGTGGAGTTACCGACTCTGTTATTATTGGTCAGTCAACTTCTGTCACAAGTGGATGTACTCTTGATGGTGTTACTCTTATTGGTGACTTAGGAGAACTCGGTGTCGACTATCCGGAAACAGTTGGTAGTGGTGACGCTGTTATTGGTGTATATAACTGTAACCCATTTCATTATTGTGCTTCAAACGGTTATACATATTCTGGCTCTAAGTTGATGACAGGTAGAATGCTTGCTTGTCCTGCTGAACTTCCTGCATCAAACTGCTCTCTTGTATTGTTCTACGACTACAATGGACATTGCTGCTTGCCTTCATTCTATGATGAGAACGGAAACCAAAGGTTCTTGCAAGCTCCAGATAATAGCTGCTATGATACATTGGGTTGTGTATACACATCAAACTATGCTATTAACACAGGTGCATTTAACGTTCCATTTGGTTCTACTGTACCTGCTGGTATTTATAGAGCTGATGTTTGGTTGACAGGATGTGTAGGTGACCACGCAATATTAAACTGTATATATACAGCATGCAATGTTACACCAACTATTTCAAATGGAAACAGTATTGAACACAGCTCGGGTTCAACTGCAGTGTGGGAGTCATACCCAGGTGTATTCACTGTAGGCTCTGGCGGAACTACAAACATAAGAATAAATGCAACTTCTTATGACACTAAAGCTTGTGTTAGAATAATGCTTACAAAGATAGGTGGATAAAGATGCCAGCGCTTTACTTTGACAACAACGGCGTAACTTGTTGTACGCCGTTAAGGACCACACAACCTAGCGGACATTACTTAGGTGTATCTGTTTCGGGTACGCCTTATTATGTGCAGTTAAACACTTCGTCAACACATCCTTTGAAAGTTGACATTGGTGGTACACAGTATGCTCCAATAACTTATCCGGAGAATACCGATCTCTTGATAACGCAAGAGTTCGCGTGTAAGAGCAAGAATACAACATGTGCTCTCTGCTTCTATGCAAACGGAACTCAGATATTCAACTCACCTGGAACTGCTTGCTGCAACATCAGCATCCCTGATAACAGTGTTATAACTATCTGCTCTAATGGTAGATGTGAAGCTTCTTATACAATGTGTGATGGCTATTTAGCACTCAACTTGACAGAAGGAAACTTCGAGGTAAGAGTTCAAGGTCAGACATTTAAAGCTTACGCAGATGACTATGACTATGATGGTAATACATATTACATGACTTCATGGAGTACAAGCTTGGATGTTTGCGTTTGCGGCATAGGTGGTTGCTTAAACTGCTATCCTGTAACTCTTGATGGAACAACGTATAGATGTGTAAATAACTTTGGTGTTGTTTGTGCAGGATGCGCTTCTGGAGGGTCAACATGGAACCCATACTATTGTGCTGATACTTCAGTAGGTCAAGTATCATGGCATACTAGTAGTGGTTGCAGTAGTAGTTCTAACCCAAGCAACTTAGGTGTTTGCTTCTTGTCATATGTTCCAGCAATCCAGTATGTTTGCTGCTATGGCTTCACAAGATGCACTATATAAGGAGATATAATAATTATGCAAGTAGACATGAAACTTATTGGAGAACTTATAACTCAGGGCTTATATATCGCGCCTCTCTGCGTTCTTATTTATAAGATCGGTCGTATTCACAGTGAACATGACAGCTTGAAAGACAAAGTTAATAAACTTGAGGATGATTACGGCGTTCATGTTACTAACGAGACAATAAGGTGGCAGGAAGTTATGACCAAGATTGCTGACATTGCCAATACTGTATCTAGAATTGACACTAAACTAGAAGAGAGAACTGCTAAAGCCAAGTGAGAATAATTATAAGAATTATTAGGAAGAATACGGCAAGGTTATACATAACCTCCTCCTTTATTTAAAGATTACTTTAAGTGATATATAGATTATAGGAAGTTCCTGCTGTCAGATTTCTAATTTCTACTAATAAATTATGGCAAACAGTAAAGCAGAAAGAACCACTTTGGCGTGGCCACCAGTTATTGATTTGAAATCAAATAGCGGTAGTGTAGATACATCATTCAAATATTACAAGAGGATAAATGCTCCATATCTCAACGATATGTTATCTCCTCTATATAGAAGATTTGGTACTAACAAGGCTATATTCGATAAGCAAGGAAACAAGTATCATATTAACAACGGATTATTCTACAGAAACGATGTTGAACTATGGTCAGTAGAGAATAAGAAATTCACGCGAACAAACGTTACAAGTGATTATAAGGATTATTTATCATTTGACATCTCGGATCAAGGTGAGGCAACACTAAGTTTCAACGATACAGACAACACAGTAACTCTCAACTTTAAAGATGGATCTTTGACATCCTCTCAGCTATTCGAAGAAGGTGCTCTAGTTACATCTAGAGTTAGAATCGTTAATGGTTATGCAATTGCCGTTATATACTTTACAGATAGTAGCAATGAATATGTTCAATATATGCGATTTAAACCAGGTGACTATTATCAAACTAAGTTAACAGCTACCTGGAGGAGTCAATACGCAAGAACATCTCCATCTGGTACCTATATACCAACAACACTTACAATCAAGAATGCTGATCCAATAATCTTTATTACTGGTTTAGTAGATGATGTTATCGGTGTATCTTTAATATCCGACTATGGTTCAGTAATTAATCCTGTACAATCCGGATTTATTACGTTTACAGAGAAAGAAAGTACTATATATGAGTATAATGGTACAAACCTCTTTCCTTCAGGAACAGCATCTAGTGAATCTGTAACAACAACTTACAATAACTACTTCTATGTTTCTGCGGCTAATACTCAGACAACTCAATCAGGTGCTTGTTTAAGAGATCCGAATGACTCTACCATCTATTACGATTATTCTACTGAGGGTGTAGTTGGAGATCCAATGGATTTCCCAATTGATTATACACCTACAAATACAGGTGAAACTGTAGAGGTCGGAGGTGTTACCTACGGAAAGTTTAGATATACAAGAACTCAATTAACAGAAACTACTAGAGT
>Ga0310786_10009855_pt1 | contig 12074 bp, 6 predicted proteins | sample AusTroGonzalo_MG_FD_203881 | JGI IMG/M metagenome (GOLD analysis project Ga0310786, IMG submission 203881) | Bovine rumen microbial communities from tropical cattle in Woodstock, Queensland, Australia - Gonzalo_03 (v2) (version 2) | ecosystem: Host-associated > Mammals > Digestive system >...
GAGCGCGTAGCATACACCTTTCCAGGCACGAACTGCTCTCCATTATCGGAATCCGTCTCAGCAGCGATTGACGTAGAGGTGCTGGCTTCGTTCTGGATGATAATCATGGCATCCGTAGGAATCTCGTCTACGGTTTTCTTGGTGTCCACATTATAGTTGCTCTCCTTGATATGAAGGGCGAGGTTGTAGATTTCGTCCTGACGGAATACAGGATAGTCGAAGGCATAGCTGAAGGAGTTGCCGCTGTAGTTCACCACGTTCACTTGCTCCTGGGTCTTGTCCTTGTTGGTCACCGTCACCACCTCCTCACCGAATACCTCCTTGTCCTTCGTCCCTATCTGGTGCACTGTGATGTCCACATTGTTGCGCAGCTGGTGCATGAACTTGGCGGCGTAGGTGTAGGTCTGCTCGTTGCCGTCCGTCTTCAGCGTGTCGGCCATCATCCCTATGGCATTGCTGGCATAGATGATCGGCAGGTTCTGGGTGAAGAACGGCAGGTTGTTGTAGTAAGCCCTGTCGCCCTCCTCGTCGTTGGGGAATCGGATGCTCTCCACCCTGTAGTTCAGCGGCGGCAGCATGGCCGAGAACTCGCCCGTTGCAGCATCGGTCGTTATATATATATAATGCGTATTCGAGTTGTCCGCCTCAGTGCCTGCACCGCGATAGGCGGTGCTGGCAATAGCGGGAGTAGCGCTGGCCACGCTGATGGGCGTCGTGCCGAAGTTGCCCTCGCCCTCTTCGTTCACCACGTAGTTCAACGAGCTGTTGGCCTCGCGGCCCAGACTCAGTTTCACCACGGCCTGACCAATGCGGTTCACGCTACGACCGAATCCTAAAGGCTCGTCCTTATCGGCAAAGCCGCTGTTGATGCGTCCGGTGACGTTCACCAGCGTGTGGTCGAAGAAGTTCACCACCTCGTTCTTTTCGAAGGTATAGACATCGTTTGCACTCTCCGGGAAGCTGCTGAGCTTGTGGCCGTTGCGGTAGGCCTCGATGCGGTGGTCGCCTACGGGCACGCTGATTTCGTATTTACCTTCATTGTCCGTATAGATAACGCCGTGCCTGCCCTCTACCTCTTCGCCATCAACCTTGAACGATACACTGTCGACAGGGATGTTCGTATTATCATAGAACACCTGACCGCTGACTTTGAACGACGACTTGTCGGTGAAGTCGTAGTTGTTCTGTGTGAGCGAGTTGGCGCTGATAAAGACCGTTCTGTTCAGTGGTTCGAAGCTGTGTATGCCCTTTGTAGGTGTGAGGGTATAGCTGGTGCCGGAGCCCACAAACGGGATGCCGCGGATGACATAGTCACCGTTTCCGTTCGTCACGCCGTAGCGCGACAGCTGGCTCATTGTGGGAGTGAGCGCCGATGCCTTGATGTTGGCGCTCACCGTCGCGTGCCGGCTGTTGGGATAGTCGTTCGTACAAGAGGCATCGAACGCCAGATGGCCCACCGCCTCGTTCAGCGGCCAGTAGAGCTGCAGGCCACTTTCGTAGCCGCTCAGCATGCGGTCGTTGTTGTCGCTCTCTTCCTTGTCACTCAGCACGTGGTCCCAGACGCGCACCTCAGAAATGTTGCCGTGGAAGGCAGTCTCGTCGGTTACATCATAGCTGCCACCAACCGTGAACGGAAGCCAATAGCCGTCGTATCTGTCGGTTCCGGTACGTACCGTCCGCTCTTTGAACGTCTTGAACATCAGCTGGTCAAAATTATCCCAGTTATAAGAATATACCCTAAACCAATAATTATCGATCGCTTCCTTGCTGACAGGCGATGCCGCATCAACCTCATACGGACAATGATGTGTGACCTCAAGTTCCACATCTTCTCTATAGGTCTCTTCCAAGCCCACCGGCGTTTTCGTGGTTGACACCTGGTCTCCCGCTTTTACGGTCAGATTGCCACTTGCATCTTTCATGAAGGTGAGCTGTGTGTATTCGTTGGCAGGAATCCTGATGCCTAAGTCGTACTTCTCGCGAGCATACATCTCATGTTCTGACCTTTCATACGGCCATTCGTCAGCAGGGATGGGCACACGTTTGATAAAATAGACAAAACAGATTTCCTCATACGCGGCCAAAGGCATGCGTTGAATCTCTGTGAAGCCTTCATCCTTCCACTCCTGGACGAAGTCCCAATATGGATAGTCCACGACGTCATCGTAATTGTACATTGGGATATCCACATCCCCATATTTCATGTGACCTATCTCATGCTTGAAATTATTATAGTGACAGAATACCACTCTGACCAAAGCTGTTTCCGTCAAGTGAGTCTCCACCCTGTAGGTATTCGCATACTCTGATTTCATCCGCACCCTGAAGAACCAGTTGTCGTCGGGGTCTTTCTCCAACATGAAATGACCCATGCCGGGCACAGAAGCCAACACGCTCTTTGTGATAGATGATTCAGGGCGCACAAACATTTGTACGGTATTGGCCTTACTGAAAATCTTGAAAGTGCTGGCACTGTCCACATCCCATACCACACCCAGCGAGGGGCCTCCCACCTGCTTGGAATAGCCGTCGGTGGAGTTCATCGTGATGCGGGCATCGCTCACCGAACTGTTGCCGTTGGCAAAGGTGACGCGGCCCGTGATGATACCTGTGGTCTGGCAGTAACCAATGTCTGTCTTAGTACTCGGTCTGTAATCCTCATTCTCTGCCAATCCTTCACGACTGCCGGAATAGGCTTTCACCATGTAGTCGTAGTAGAAACCGGGAATAGCGGTATTATCGTTGTAGGTATAGTGGTCGGAAGTACCGCTGGTGGTATGAATCAGCTGCCACATGTCATCGTCGGTTTCTTCACTCGAGATGCGACGGTAGATGTCGTAGTTGGTATTGTCGGAACCCGACTGCTTCACATTCCATTGCAGCACGACACCCTTGTCATGACTGCCCTTCGAGCAGTTCAGCGACTGGATGGTTGTGCCCGACAGCAGGCCCGATTCCACCGCGTCGCTCTCAAACGTGTTGACCTTCTTCAAGAGGTCGAGCACCACCTTATAACGATAGCGCACACGGTTGCTGGCAGCAGTCTGGTCGACAAAGCTAACAGTCTGTCCCGGTGAGGGATTCAGCTCAGGAGTGATGGTAGGCGACAAGGCTGTCCAGTTCTCATTATTCTTATCGGCTCGCCACACGGTAAACACTGGGTCGGTGCCCTCTGGGATACGCGAATAGGTCCAGTTCAACTTGACTTCATACAACTCGTTAGCATCCTGCTGGGGTGTATTAACCGTTACGCTGGGTTTCGTCTCGATGCTTTTCTGCATATCACTGTAGCCCATGAGTTCAAGCGTCTCATTGCTGAGGGCCTCGGGCGTTACGGTTTCAAGCCAGGCATCAGGAATATTCACCACACGGTATTTGTAATACTGGTTATACTCCATCAAGCCATTGTCGGTAAAGGCCATCGTGGTGTTGGATATGTTCTTGTTCAAACAACCCCGATAGCTCCATGACTCACCACTGATGGGATTACCGTCTTGATCTGTCTTGATGCGATAGATATAGGGCTTGCAAGAAGTAATGTAATTGTCGTAGGGCGAATTGCTGATACCCGTCCAATGCACAGTAACTGTCTTATTGAACTGGTCGAAGCTGGCTGAAACACTACCTGGCTCAGGCGCACGTGCAAAGATATCGTTGCGATTGAAGAGTACGATGACATGGTAGAATTCTCCCTGTCCACGCCGGTTCTTGTATGGCCCCATGTTGCTCTTATACACATCGTGGGCCTCAATCTCCATGTCGACACGACGGAAGTTGCCCACGTTCTTGGGCATATTGATATTCTTTTCTATCGATGTGGGGCTACACTCGATGGAGTCGCGTGTTGTGTACTGCGTCTTGCCGTCATCGGAAAGGATATAGGTGGTTTTCACGATATACCACGCCAGATGCTGATGCCCGGCCTTTACAAAGTCCTGGGTGCTGTTGTTCTCAGGCATGGAAGGGGTAGTAAACGAAAAGTTCTTGGCACCGGTGCGCTTGACGGCATAGCCTTCGGCGTTGAGTTCCTGACGGCCCATCGTTGTTCGACAGTCAATCCTGCAGAGCGTCCAATCATGTTTAACATCGTTGTCGCCAGTACATTCGAACTTGATGATCCACTGACTGCCAGTCATTGCAGGCCCCCAGTAGATATCCATATCCACAGAAGGGTGATCGAGATTGCCACTTGTTTTCGTAATCATGTAACTCTGCTCTTCACTGCCCAGCATGATTTGATCGCCAAAGACATTTTTAAGAACCACAATGGCACCATCCATCTTGCAGCTTGCCTTCACCATGTGATTAGCCAGCTTGTTACCATCCTGGTCCCAAGTATGAACTTCGGCAAGGGTCACGCTACGTAAGGGGTTGTTGATGTCGTATGCCATCACATAGCCTGAGGTAATCCAGGTGTCACGAGCATAGAGGTCGGCTACCAAAAGGTTGACATTGAAGTGGTCTGCATAGGCTTTGCCGGTATAGTAGGTACTTTTGTACAGTGCATCGGCACTTACGGGCTGCGACGACAGCAGCATCGCTGAAATCATCACAAATAAAAATACAACCCTTTTCATTCTGATATGTCGTTTTAGTTTATAATTCTGTTTTTCGCTTGTGCGACCGCGCACAATAGGGTAAAAATGAATAGTAATCGTTGTTTTATAATAATTTATAGTTCTATTTATTCTTTGTTACCGCCGAGGGAGTCGCGCTCGAGCTTTGCTCGCTTGCTAAAGAAGGGACGCAAGAACCCTCGGCGGTATGGGGGTATTGTTTTATATTACCAATCGATGCCACTCACCGCCTCAGGTCGAGGTTTCCGGCCCTAAGGGGAGATGTCTTTGCTGCACGACGTGAACACACTTGCGCCGCAGATAAAGGTGGCGGCGAGCACCATAAGCATTTTCTTCATCGTTATTCCTTTTTAGTGGTTATACATAATCATTTTTCCATTTCACGGGTGAAATACTATTTGACGAGGCGCACTGAACAGCCGAAGTAAGGGTTGAAAATTTGGTTTGTTTCCAAACTGATATTATTCCAAAGGTCATTTCCAAAGGAAATGGTACGCGCGGTTCCAAGATATGGAGTACTCGTCCAGTATAAGCTAAAGTTTGTTTCAATAGTCGTCCCCTCGCGGTAGCCCGCAGCCGGCAAGAATACTGCGCCATAGGCTTCCATCGAAGCCCATTGAGTGGCATTATATACGTTTCTGCCCCAATCGCCCATACCGGCAATAAACGAGCATCCTGCAGGAAGAGTCCAAACGTCCGGCAACAACACAAGACCACGAACATTATTGACGATAGCTGAAGCATATTTTTGGCTCGCCCCGGTACGGCTATTTAACAGATACTCCCACTCTCCAATTGAAAGCGTACGCCATGTATTTTTAGGGTCACCACTTATCACTTGATTACCCCAGTCGACAAAATCACCCTGGTAAGGGTCATCATATTCATAACAATTAATACCATAGTATGAATTATTCGTGCTCCGTCCGAAAAGGTCGACGGTGGCAGGGCTGGCTTCGGGATTAATATAAGGTTCTTTGTTCCAGAGAGAAATATTACCTGGGTTATTGCCAATATAATCCCATTGGTGTTCTGCAAAACTCCATTCCCATCCATTATCGCCATAGCTGATATTGCCGGTATATTTCGCTTGCAAATTGCCTGGTGCGAAATGGATTTGGGTGCCGCTTCCGTTGACGGAGAACCCCGAAACGTAGGTGTAGTGAGTGGTGAAGCCGGTGTCCTCAGAATATACCGTGTCGAAGATGGTCAACGTGCCTCTAGTACCGTTGAGACCCGAGCCAATGCTTGGGATGTAGAGACCACCGCTCCTAATATCCAATTTGCCAACGGTGTTCTCAATAGTAATATTGCGACAGGTGGCGTATGTGCCTGTACCGATGCCCGCAGCTTCGTAGCCGCCCGTGGCCGTGACGTAGCCACCGTTGATGGTAATATGGCCACAATTGTAAACACTGCCTGCGGAGAGGTTGCCACCGCTGCCGATGCCCGCTGCACCCGCACCAGAATACTCGCCGCTCGTGGAGCCGCCCGTAGCGGTGATGGAGCCGCCGTTGATGGTAATATTGTCACAAGTGGAAGTAAAGCCACCGCCGATACCCGCAGCACCCTCGCCGCCCGTAGCGTTAATGACGCCGCCGTCGATAACGATGCTGCCGCAATCCTGGTTCCAGCCGCCGCCGATGCCGGCGCCTTTGCCGTTGCTGCTGGCATTAAGTGTTCCGTTTCCCTGTATAGTGAGCGTATGAGTCCCGTTTACACTAATGCCGGGTTGGCTTTCATGGAATCCCTTAACGGTGTTTGTCGTGCCGTCGGCCAGGATGATGGTGGCGTCGCCAAGGCATTCGAGGCCCGCCCACTTGCAGCCGACATAGTTTTTACCCTCGATGGTCACGCCGTTCAGCGTCACTATGGCACCGGAAGCAATCGAAATTCTCACGTTGTTGGCCAGTGTGCCGGTCAGCGTAGCGTTGCCCAGATCCACATCGCCTTCAGTCAAATCCGCCAGGTTAACATCGCCGCTGACGGCCTTTATGAACGCCGAGCCCGTCCAGTGGCGCTTTACGTTATAGACTTTCGCACCCAGGTTGATGGTGCCCAGGTCGATGGTGCCCGTGGGCTCTGAACTGCCCGACTCTTTCACTACTATCTTCCACGCGCCCTCGCCCTTCTCAGAAGCGGCAAAGGCGATGGTGGCTGTGCGGGCAGCGTCGGTGGTGACTGAATGCGTGCTGACAATTTCGTCGCCCTTCTTCAGAGAGACTGTATAGCCGGTCGTGGCATTAAGCCCACTGATGGTGCAGTTCAGAATGGGGGCTCCGCATGCGAGCGTGTAGCTCTTCGTGTTAGTGTCGTAGCCGCCCGAGACCAGCAGGGCCGTCGTCATCAGCGTCTCCACGTCGTCAGCTTGCATTTGATTATAATTGGCCTCAGCTTGTTTGCCGGGGGTGATGGAAATAGCCTGCGTGTTAACGTCTCTGTGTACGAGCGTTGCCGTCGTTCCCTCCAGCGGATCGTCGCTGTAGACGTAGGAGTCAAAAGGAGTGATGTTATCCCCGTCAATTGTGTAGACTACCAGCGTTCCCGAAAACGTGGCCGACTTTCCGTCGTCACTGATGCTCGTATCGTCGATGTCAAGGTAGCTCGCCAGCTTCGTGTCTGTAGACTTGGAGCGGAAGACGTAGAGCCTGTCGCCCGCAGTGAATTTCAGCGTGCGTTTCGTCCCGTCCTTCGCCACCTCGCTGCGTGTCGCTGCGTCGTCGCTGATGCCCGCCGTCACCGTCACCTTCATGCCCGTGGCCTGTTCGGAGTTGGGAGTTTCCACTAAGTCATTGTCCGACGAGCACGCCGTCATCGTCGTCATCGCCAGGGCCGCTGCTATCGTCAGCATGCCCAGCATCTTCATCGTCGTCTTCTTCATGCTAAATGTCATCCTCTTCGTATGTGACTGTCATTGACGCGCCCCTCTTTTCGTTGCTCCCCGCAAGGATACAGCACCGTTGTCTCAACTGGACGACTTGCATCGTCGGTTTCTCGTAATCTTTTCTTTTCACTGATGTTATTGTTCTTACAGTTATTTATAAATCTTTGAAGCCGCCGAGGGTTTACGCCCTCGGCGGCAAGTAATATTGGCAATTACTATTAATTTTCTTTCGTTTGATTAGTGAGATTCCCGTTGGCATCAATGTATATAACGAGCCTGGGGTCATTATTCCTCTTCCTTGCAAATTCAGACAGTGAAGTGCCTGCGGGATTATCATAATATGGAATACCTTTTTCACAATCAACATTATGAATAACAGTGTTATCGCTCCTCATGGCCATGACATCAAGTCTCCTCTGGACATTGAAATCAAAAGCCTCGGTAACTACCTTGTCCTCCAAAGGAGTAACTACTGTATATAACTGTACCGTGCAAGGCAGTTTGCTAACGGGAATTTCGACGGTCTTGGTGTACGACGGACTGCTCATGGTCTCTACGAAACCATTTCCATCAGCATCGGTACCATATACGTTTACCTTAAACAGTCCAAGCGTGGCAGCATCAGATGTAACGGTGTACGTCACGGCAGCCTTGGTGAATTCTGCCGTCTTAGGTTCGTCGTTGTCATCGTCCTTGCTGCACGATGTGAACACTGTCGTTGTCATGAGGGCGGCAAAGAGAACAGCTGCCATTGAAATGATACTCTTTTTCATACTTTCTTATATAAAGAATAACTATTTATATGCCCCGGACACTTTTTAGAGGGCGAACTTATAGCCGAGCGTGATCTGGAACAGGTCGCTTCGCGCCTTGTTGCCGTTGTCTGCCTTGTTCGTCTTGCTAAGACCCAAATTGTAACGGAGGTCAAGAACGACGTTGCTAATCTCGTAAGAGACACCAATGGGGATAGAGAGGTTGAGCTTTTCACAGGCATCCTTGACATCAGCATCTTCAACCTTGGCATTCATCAGGAAGCCGAACTGTAAACCGGTCTTCAAAGCGAGACCTTTAGCGACATAGAAATTACCTGTCAGAGGAACATTCAGATAGTCGAGCTTAGTGGTCTCATCCACACCATTGCCTTTGAACTTCCAACCCTGCTGAGCGTAGTTCAAACCCAAGGCAACACCCAGCCAGTTATTAGCATAGTATTCACCCTCGACACCGGCTACCAATCCTACGCGTGTCTTATCGTCAACGCCAGAGAGTGTTTTCCATTCTCCAGACAAACGACCGATACCGATACCCACCTTAGGCTGGAGGGTAAATGTACCATTGTCACGCAACGTGTTCTGTGCACTTGCTGTCAGGGCAATTGTTGCCATGACCAGCAGCATCATCATTTTCTTCATAATTCTAATTGTTTGCTAATGTTAGTATTATTGATTACTCTACTTGATTCTCCTTCCTGAAAAGAGAGACAAACAGACATGACAGAATAAATGTCTTTTTCATCATCTGCTTTTTCTTTTACAGTTTTTTATTTCCATCCAGTATATACAATCTTGCCGTCGGCGGTGAAGTCAAAGCCGAAGTTTACGAGGCTGCTGTTCTTGGAGAGCCAGTTCTCTACCTTATCGCCCGACATGGAGACATGTTTCTGGTCATCTTTCATGGTAATTCCACCCCTGCCGCCTTTGGCATTTTCGCACCAGGCACTGTATTCGAATCCGTATGTGGCAGAGACCTTTTCAATGCTGGACACATCGACACCTGGCTTCACATTTAACAACAGCCGTGCGCCCAGATAGGCAGGGAGTTTGGCCTTGACGGTCTTCTTGAATGTGCTCTGTGTCAACTTCTCGTTCTGCACCTTGCCGTTGGCGTCATAGTACTCGGCGGTGACGTCAAAGACTGCCAGCGTCTCGTCGGAAATGATAAACGTAAAGTCAAATACGGCTGTTGAGAACTCGCTGCCGTCGTTACCCTTGTCGTCATCGTCGTCGCCACAGGATAAGAGTGCGGCGCTTGTCATTGTCATGCAGATTAAGGCAACTGCGGCCATCAAAATCTTTTTCATAATTGTTATTTGTTTGTTAATTTGGATTACTTACACTTGATGTCCTTGAATTGCCATACGCTGGATGGCACAATGAAGTCGAACTCCGTCGCATTGTCGGGCAGGGGCTGGAAGATCAGGGCAAAGCGCAGCTTCTGGTAGGGCCAGGGAATCTTGGTGGTTGCAGGGGCCACGGTGATGTTCTCTACACCAGTCAGTTCCTGTTTGCCGCCCTTATTACCCTTGATATAGCCTTTCCCATTGATAAACCAGCCTTCATTCAACCACTGATAGCTGTTTGAGTGTCATAATGGGTCCACTGTGCCTGGGCCGGCATGATTGTCACCAGTCCCAATGCAAATATAAACATACTCTTTTTCATAATTATCGCTTGTAATCGTTTATTATAATTCCACAAAGGTACTCAAAATAGCCGAAACATGCAAGGCCAAAATCGTTGCGAGCGAACATTTTGCATTAGCTGAGACATTTTTGCATTAGCTGAGAGTCGCCCCACACTCCAAATTTGCCCATTCACGCATTTTCGACCTCAATTCACGCATTTTCGACATCGGCAACCGCCGATGAAATGGCAAAAAACAAGTAAATATATAACTTTTTTTGAAAACTTACCTGATTTCACTGAAAAAGTAGTAATTTTGCGGCGTAAATACCGCGAGTCTGCTCACGCTCGGCCATCGATGCAAGCATCATGGCACTCGCTAAACCGCAGACTTGCATTCCAAAAGGAATAATAAGAACGATATGCCCGAACAGATAACTCCATTGTCAGTATTGTATTTCCAGCTCCACGGCGCAGGAATTGCCGTGGGCTCCGTGCTGTGCCTCTACCTATTGCTGTGCAGGGGCAAGGCTATCGCAGCCGACATCACACCGCCCGCACCACTGCGCCGCTGGGCAGCGGCATTATTCGGCGTGATGGCCCTGGCCCACGTCTGGTGGATATTGTTCTACACGTACTCGGACGACACCCGCTCGGTGATTTACGGGCTGCTCGTCGCTCTCGACTGCATGGTGCTGCCCCCCGTCTTCGTCGGCACACTGCTGAACATGCTGCAGGACCGCCGACGACCGCTGTGGCCCGTTGTAGTCGTCATGACACCCTGCGCGGTGATCGCCGTGCTGCAGACAGCCTTGCCCGACATCGACCTCACGACCCCGAACATGGTCTATGGGCTGGTTCTTGCCACGGCCTTCATTATATATATGGTAGTGGCCGTGCGACAATATGGGCGGTGGCTGCGCGACAACTACGCCGACCTGGAGCACAAGGAGGTGTGGCTCAGCCTTACGCTGCTCATCGGCCTCATGCTACTGCTCATGAGCTATGAATATACCGATAGCTACGTGATGTCCACCATCGCCCACCTCACCGGCTTCCCGCTGGCGGGTCTCCTGCTGTGGCGCGTGGAGACATTAAAAGACCTGAGCACCGACAATTCTACCGATGAAACTAACCAATCCCCAATCCTATTGAGAGGGGAATGGAGTGAGGCTTCCAATATTGCCCTACTACTGGCGAATCACTGCGAGGACACACAGCTCTACCTGCAGCCAGACCTGACCCTGACGAAACTCTCGGAAGCCGTCGGCGTGAACCGCTACTATCTCAGCCAGTATTTCACCAATCAGGGTACAAGCTACTATGCATACATCCACGATCTACGAGTCCGTTACTTCGTAGCCCGCTACCGCGAGCTTGCCGCTGCACATGAGCCCATCATCGCCCAGAAGCTGGCCCAAGAGAGCGGCTACCACAGCTACAGCACCTTCAGCACCGCCTTCAAGGAGCGCATGCAAAAGAGCGTCGCTGCCTGGATGCGCGAAGAGGCATTGATATGAAAAACTTGCGAGCCTCCCAATTCATCATGATTCAATGTCCCTTATGAGTTCGTTTATGAGTTTTCTGGATCCACTGGGGCATGAGTTTAAGGTCGCCCTTGATGTCATGCTCTGGGATATAGTCGTTAAGCAAGTTCCTTAAAACCGTCTTCTGACCATCAGTCACATGGCCATTACCGATGCTTTTCAATGCCAGACAGAGGGTAGCCATCGTTTTATCTTTGAAAGCGAAATTCTTGGGAACTCCACGCTTGAATTCTATGGTCGTATTCCCGACAGTCAATTTTCGGGCAGATGTACTTGGATATAGAAAGGAGGTAGATTCGCGCGAAAATTGGGAGTAATTGATATTCAGCCTATTTTATCAAAAGGTAGATTTGCATGAAAATAAAATCATTTTTTCGGTTTAATGTCACTTTTGGTGCTAAACTATTGATAATGAGCAAGTAACATGCAGTGTAAGATTTTTTTAATCTTACACTAATGTCACTGTTCGATTTATGTGATATTATCTTGCAAGAATGAGCGTACGCGACAGCGAAGGCTCGGCCTCTATGGTTGAAGGTGACTTATACTGATATAGGTAGACACATTTAGTAACAATTAAAATGTGTATTATTAGTATGAGAAAAAGCCGAACGAAGTACAGCGAAGAGGCAAGATTGAATTATCTTCGTCTGTACCATGAGTC
>Ga0310786_10009856_pt1 | contig 12074 bp, 12 predicted proteins | sample AusTroGonzalo_MG_FD_203881 | JGI IMG/M metagenome (GOLD analysis project Ga0310786, IMG submission 203881) | Bovine rumen microbial communities from tropical cattle in Woodstock, Queensland, Australia - Gonzalo_03 (v2) (version 2) | ecosystem: Host-associated > Mammals > Digestive system >...
ATTGACAAAAATAAAGAAAAGTATAATATGTCGCTCACGCAATTTACTATTTATTTAATTATTAAAATTTTAAAGCTTATGGAAGATGTATATATTTCTGTAAAAGAAGAAAGTCCTTTCAATCCGATAGAACAATTTAGATCCGTTGTGAGATCGGAAAAACAAGACTTTGGCGTGAGCCATTGGTTCGGATAAATTAAAAACACTGCATTGAAAGAAATGCGGTGTTTTTTTTACTTGCAATTCAAAAATCTGTGTGTTATAAGCGCACACGAATGTAGAGGTTTTTATGTATGATTGCGTGAGCGAGTCCGTAGTAAAAGCCAGTGTTTTATCCGTTTTGCCTTGCAAAACATCAGATATATGAAAGGAAAAAGCCATGAGACATGGTATGAAACAGAAAAAATTAAATATGACAACTTCTCAACGTCGCGCTTTGTTCTCTAACTTAACAAATGCTTTGTTAACTCATGAACAAATTACATTGACTGTTACTCGTGCAAAGGCATTAAGAACTTTTGCTGACAATATGATTACTTATGCTAAAAAAGGTGATTTGAATTCTCGTCGTTTGGCTTTTGCTTTTCTTCGTGATGAAGCTGTTGTTGCCAAATTGTTCTCTACTTTGGCAGAGCGTTATAAATCACGTAACGGCGGTTATACGCGTGTTTTGAAGTCTGGTATTCGTTACGGCGATGCTGCTCCAATGGCTATTATTGAATTGGTAGACAGAGATGTTAATGCTAAAGGTGCCGCAGATAAGGCTCGTGTTGCCGCAGAAAAAGCAGCTCAGGCTGAAGCTGAAAAAGAAGCTCAGAAAACAGCAGAAGCAAAATAGTTTTTGTAACTAAGCAAAAAAAACTCTCCAACGATTGATTGGGGAGTTTTTTTATTTTTTTGCCGTTTGTTAGCAAATCGGTAAGATAATTGATATATAATAATATGTATAAACGGCTATAAGATGAAAAAGGTTTAAGTTTAAGATATGGCAAAACAACAGGTCGTCCTTTCGGAAAAATATTTGCTCAGCGCGCTTGAGCGGATTGCTAAAAATCCCTCGGGCTATGCTGTTTTGTATATCAATTCTTCTAAACTTAAGCCAAAACACAGACATCCGAAATTCTTAAAAATTCTGGAAAAGTTTTTTGACGGTGTTGTCGGTTTGGCAAAAGGAGCTTTTTTTCCTCTGACAAACGGCGATTTTGCAATTTTGGGACGCGATTTTTCTCAGGCGATGGTTGATGAAGCCGTTAATAAGCTCAGAGAAGGGACATCAAATGATCCTATTTTGCACGGAAAAAACAGTAGTGATTTTGCCACCGTCTTTGTTTTTCCGGAAACATTTTCGAGTTTTTATAATTATATTGCCAATTTGGTGGAAACAGCCGCAGGCAGTTATCAGGATAATTTGGAACCTGAAAAGCGCCCCTTAGATGCCGGAGAGGTCGAAGGTGTGCTGGATATTCTTAATCAGGTAGATATTTCAGAATTGGTTAAACGTCAAAGCGTTATTGAATTTTTAGGTCATAATCAGTTTAAGGTTAAGTTTCAGGAATTTTTTGTTGCCGTCAAAGATTTGAATATGTTGTTTGATCAGGTGGATTTGCAAGAAAATCGCTGGTTGTACTTTTATATGTTGCAACATTTAAATAAACGCGTGTTACAAGCTTTCTTTTCGGCAAATTTACAAGAGTGGCCGGAGCTTATCAGTATTAACTTGAATATGCAATCGGTTTATTCTCAGGAATTTGTTAATTTTGCCAAGTTGTTTTTGTCACAGGGGCATAAAATTATTGTCGAAGTTCAGCTAATTGATGTGTTTAATAATTTGCCTTTGTACTTTGAAGTGAAAGAAATTTTAAGTCGGGGCGGTCATAAGATTTTGATTGACGGTGTAAGTGCTTCTTCGCTTAAACTTTTGAATTTGAAAGCCTTAAATCCGGATATGATTAAAATTTTCTGGGAGCCGCTTTGGGAATCAACACCGGATAATGAAGAAGTTAAAGAAGCTGTGGCTTTGCTTGGAAAAGAAAATGTTATTTTAGCAAAGTGTGATTCTTCGGAGGCTTTATCATGGGGAATACGGCACGGTTTTTCATCTTTTCAGGGACCGTTTACGGATAATTTGGAAGTTGCTTTTGTCCGTCGGCAATGTCCGGATGCCAAAAATTGCACGGCTAAGGAATGTTTGAAACGCAAGCGTCTGCTTTCGGGTAAAGAGCGTGAAAAATGTACCCGCCGCGATATTTTGGAAAAACTTTTGTGAGGCTGCGATGTTTTTCTTTTCTTCTAAAAAAAATATTGAATTACCAGAAGAGCCTATTGAGCCGCAGTTCGATGTTCCTGCCAGAAATGAGACTTATGATTGGAATGAGAAAAATCCGACGGCTTTTTTGAAGGAAATTATAGCCCATCAAGTGCCGGTTAAGGCTTTATTGATTGATGCGGCAGCTTTTAAAAATCGCAAATCAGTTACCTTGTTAAGCAAAGCTGCAACAGATTTTTTGATGGATTTTGTACGTCAGGTTGACGGACGGTTATTTGAATTGGCTAATAAAAGTGTTTTAATTGCTTTTAGGGGAACGCACGAAGATGAATTTCAGGCTTTGTTGATTCGCTTGCAGTTTACTTTTAATGATGAATTAATGCAGGTGCGTAAAGCCAATATTTTAGATGCCGATTTTATCGGCGTTTACGAGACGACAGGGCAGCTACAGTTGTTGGAAAATAAAATTGCAACATCTTTGCCTTTTGTGGCGCAAGAACCGCAAAAAGATTTTAAAACGACGGTTTTAAATAAATTTGCAGTTGTTTCAGGGGTAGGTAAAAAACAACTCAAGGAATTATCTCCATCGGTTTTGGATAAAGTTCAAAAAAGTTTATTGCAAGTTGATTTTTCAAGCCTTATCCGTCGGCAGGCAGTCTGCGCTATTATCGGACGCTCCGCGCCGCAAATGATTTTTGAAGAAGTTTATGTATCTATTCCTGATTTGCGGGATATTTTGTTGCCGGATGTTGATTTGACCTCAAATCCGTGGCTGTTTATGAATTTGACAGAAACTTTAGATAAACGTGTCTTGGCACATATCAGTCAACATGATGACGGGTCGTTGGTCAGTAATTTTAGTATGAATCTTAATGTTTCGACTATTTTATCCGATGAATTTTTGGAATTTGACGAGAGCATTCCGCCGCCTCTGCGTTCCAGTATTGTTTTGGAATTGCAGTTAGTGGATATTTTTAATGATGTTAAAGCATTTCTGTTGGCAAAGGCATTTGCTCAGTATCGCGGCTATAAAATTTGTATTGATGGTATTACGGTTGATAAATTACAGTATATCAATCGCGAAAATCTTAATTCGGATTTGATGAAGATTATTTGGCATCCGTCATTTTTAGATGTGATTAATGAAGATAAACATTTTCGCGATTACGTGAATAAGGCAGAACGCGCAAAAATGATTTTGTGCCGCGTTGATGATGCCAAAGCGATTGACGTCGGCAATTCTATTGGAATTAATTTATATCAGGGACGATATGTTCAGAAAGAACTTCATAAAAGACGCAAATAAAAATAAAACCCTCCTTGCGGAGGGTTTTTCTGTTAATCTTCGTCATCCATTGGTTCATCATCGCCCAACATTTCACTGGTAAGATGACCCGCATCGGCACGAATTTTAGTTTCTATTTCATCAGCAATATCCTGATGCTCTTTCAAAAATGTTTTGGCGTTCTCGCGACCTTGTCCGATTTTTTCTCCCTTATAAGAGAACCAAGCACCGGCTTTTTCAATAATACCGGACTTAACACCTAAATCAATGAGCTCTCCGGTTTTAGAAATACCTTCACCGTACATAATATCAAAATCGACAACTTTGAAGGGCGGAGCTACCTTGTTTTTAACAATTTTGACTCGGGTTTGACTGCCGATAATATCATCTTTATCTTTAATTGCTCCGATACGACGAATATCAATACGAACAGAGGCATAAAATTTGAGGGCGTTACCACCGGTCGTGGTTTCCGGATTACCGAACATAACACCGATTTTCATACGGATTTGATTGATAAAAATAATCAATGTATTTGAGCGTGCTACCGTTGCCGTAAGTTTACGTAATGCCTGGCTCATTAAACGGGCTTGTAATCCCATATGAGGATCACCCATTTCGCCTTCTAGTTCTGCCTTTGGAACGAGTGCGGCAACCGAATCGACAACCAAAACATCAATAGCGCCCGAACGAACAAGTGTGTCGGCAATTTCTAAGGCCTGTTCGCCCGCGTCTGGTTGAGAAATCAACAGATTTTCGATATCAACGCCGATTTTTTTTGCATAAGAAGGGTCAAGCGCGTGTTCGGCATCAATGAAAGCGCACGTTCCGCCTTTTTTTTGAGCTTGCGCAATAACGCTCAGAGCCAGCGTTGTTTTACCTGAACTTTCAGGACCGTAAATCTCAACAATACGACCTTTAGGCATTCCACCGATACCCAGTGCAATATCTATTCCCAAAGAGCCGGTGGAAATGGCTTCAATATCAACGTTGGAGCTTTGCCCCATGCGCATAATCGAACCTTTACCGAAGGCACGTTCAATTTGCGAAATGGCGGCGTCAAGAGCTTTATCTTTTTCCATAATGAGTCTCACTTTCGAAGTTAGTTAAGTGTTACTGTTATCATCATACTTCTTATCAGAAATTACAATTTGACAGTTTGAGTTATCCTATGAAAATAAAATGTACTATTTTTGTTCTTTTTGCAAGAACTTTTTTAAGAGTTGAGAAAAAAAGTTTTCAGAGGCGCTTTTCGGGTTTTCCGGATATCAGAATTTTTTTCAGTTGCACAGGGTTAAGCGTGCGAAATTCATCTAACGCGGCAGTGATAACCGCGCCGAAAATAACGACTGCCCATGCAAAATACATCCATACCAAAAGTATCGGAATGACAGCCAAGGTACCGTATAAAATCTGATAAGTAGCGCTTTTCATAATGATGAAAGTAAAAATTTCCCGTAAAAAGCTGAAAATGATAACAGCTGCTAAAGCACCGCCGCAAGCATTTAAAATATTTACTTTTTTATTAGGAACCAGAACATAAACGAGAACTAGGGTTAACATCGTTATAAAAGGAGGAAGCAGTTGCAAAAATGTCGGATTGTCAATTAAGTTTTCGGGCATAAATTTTTGCAAAGTATAAAGGTAGCCTCGCATTGACAAAGCCGTTCCAAGCAATAAAGGACCTAAGGTAATAACTGTCCAGTACAATGTTAATTTAGTTGTAAAACGTCGCGGCCGGGTAACTTTAAAAATAAAGTTCAAACTGTTTTCTATTGTTGACAGCAATAAAATAGAAATCACGGCCAGACCGATGATGCCGACGGTTGTAAATTTTCCGGAAACATTTGTGAGTTCTTCAAAATAGTGTGTAAATTCACGCTCAGCAGTGGGTGCGAGAATGGTTGCCAAAAATTCTTGTATCGGCTCTTTGAGATTTTCAAAAACAGGAAAAGCTGAAAAAATTGAGATAACAATAACAAATAGCGGCACAATGGCGAGTAAAGAGGTGTAACTCAAGGAAGCTGCCACGCGCAAAATCATATCGTTTTGGGCACGCTTGGTAAGAAAAATCAAAAAGTTCCACAAACTCTTAAAATATTTTGAAAGATGCGTCATTATTTCTTTTTGTAGATTATTTAAGTTTTTATACATACCCACCTCTTAAAAAAAACAGTTTACATTAAGCGCAAAATTATATAAAAATTCAAGGTAATTTCTTTATTATAATATTTTATTTGAGAATGCAAAGGAAAATATAATGACGACTAACACTCCGTTGATGGCCGGTAAAAAAGGTTTGATTATGGGCTTGGCGAATGATCATTCTATTGCTTGGGGTATTGCACAGGCATTGAATGCACAGGGAGCGCAACTTGCTTTTTCGTATCAGAATGAATCGTTGGAGAAAAGGGTTCGGCCATTGTCGGAACAGCTTTCTTTTGAGCCGACATTGATACAATGTGATGTTTCGGATTCCGCAAGTTTGGAATCTTGCTTCAAAGAATTGGGTGCAAAATGGGGCAAAATTGATTTTGTTGTTCATGCGATTGCATTTTCGGATAAAAACGAATTAAAAGGGCGGACGGTTGATACATCTTTGGCTAATTTTATCAATACAATGCATATTTCGTGCTATTCATTTTTGGAAACTTGCCGTTATGCCGCCGAATATATGCCTGATGGTGGTGCATTGTTGACGTTGACATATTTGGGCGGAGAAAGAACGTTACCGAATTACAATATTATGGGTGTCGCTAAAGCCGCTTTGGATGCTGCCGTACGTTATGCTGCGGTTGATTTGGGATCGCAAGGTATCAGAGTAAATGCCATTTCGGCGGGGCCGATTAAAACTTTAGCAGCTTCCGGTATCGGTGATTTTAGAAAAATTTTGCGGTGGAATGAGTTGAATGCACCGTTGCAACGCAATGTAACGCAGGAAGAAGTCGGTAATATGGCACTGGCTTTATTATCTCCTTTAGGGGCGGCTGTTACCGGTGAAATTTTGCATGTTGATGCCGGTTATAATGTGACGGGTATGGTCTCGATTAATAATGCGAGAGAATCCGGAGCCGTTTTGCAAGATTTTTAGAAAGATATTTAAAAATAAAAACGGGAAACGATTTGTTAATCGCCTCCCGTTTTTTTTGCGGATTTTTTTTACAAACTGATATCTGCTTCGTAGGCGTAACGAATAGCATTGTCACCGTCTTTGTCTTCTTCTTTGCTTAATTCGCAAATCAGGAGCTTGTCAGCATCTTGCAAGCTATCGAAAATATTATCGGGAATATTATCAAGTTGCAGAACATCTGAATCGCTACGATATAAAAAGGCGGATTTGCTCTCTTCGTCAAATTCAATATGAGGTGAAGAAGACGGTTCGCCGTCGCGTTCATACAGAAGTAACATCACTTCGTCTTCATCATTAACCAAAAAATCAAAAGTATCGAATGTTTCGGGCATTGAACCACTCCTTGCTAACGCTTTGTTTTGCTTAGATTCTATTTGAGTTTTGTTAATTATCGGTTAATTTTCAAAACTGACGGTGCAGTTATCCGCATTTAGGGTTATGTTTCGGCCGATGGGAAGAATGTGTCGGGCGGGAATATGACCATAATCAAAATTTTTAATAACGGGAATGCTTAAATCCCGGCAAAAATAGTTGATGTTGTCATCTATTGTTCCATCGCACGCGTCAACAACGCGGATATTTTCAAATTTTCCAAAAATAAGTCCCTTCAATTGATGGAAACCTTTTTGCATTTTGAGTTGATGAAGCATAAGGTCAAGTTGATAACTTTTAATTCCCGTGTCTTCCAAAAGAAGAATTTTATCTTTTAAATCCGGAAAATACGGTGTGCCGCATAAACTGTTAAAAGCATAAATATTTCCGCCGACTAAGGTTCCTTTGTTTTTACCTTTTATGACAGTTTCTCCCGAGGTTACGGCAACCGGTTTTCCCGCAAAAATATTTTTTAAATCAGTATCTTGCATAGAATTAATTATGCCTGTTCGAAAATCATAAATCAGAAGAAAACCGCTGTAAGAAATGTTTTGTGTTTGGCTGTAAATACCGTTTTGCAGAGCGGTAGAATCACTAAAACCGAAGATAGGTTTAGGATTTTTTTTGATAATATCATAATCAAGCAGGGGAAGAATTTTCAGACTTCCGGCTCCGCCGCGAGTGCAAAATAAGGCTTTGATTTTGGAATCGGTAAAAAAAGCCATAATATCGGAAGCTCTTTTTTCATCTGTTCCTGCCATATAATGATAAGAATCGTATACATGTTTTCCGATAACAGGGTCAAAGCCTAAAGACATTAGATATCGGCATGCGGGTTCAATACTATTGTCTTCTAATAAAGAAGAAGGAGAGATGATGCCGATTTTATCGCCTTTTTGTAATTTGAACATATTATAATCCTTGTAAAATATCTCGGCAAAAATCAGGGAGCGTATTATCTCGCGCACCCATAATGACAATTCTGTCTCCGCGTTGTGTATGAGTGAGAATAAAATCTTTTATTTCGGCACGAGTGGGGAAAAAGTAAGCTTGTTTGCCTTTTTGTTTGGCCATTTTGATGAAGTCTTCCGAAGATATGTCGCGCGTGACGGTTCCGCCGGCAAAATAAATTTCCGGCATCAGTAAAATATCATCATTATCCATTGTTTGGCAGAAAGAATCGATGATTTCTTTTCCCATAAAACGCATTGGTGAGAAACCGTGCGGTTGGAACATAACAAGTAATCTTCCGGAATAATTTTTAAGAGCTTGCATAGAAGCCAGTACTTTATCCGGATTATGTGCAAAGTCGTCGATGACGGTAATTTCTTTTTGTGTACCGATAACCTCCAGTCGACGATGCGTTCCCAAGAATTGTTCTAAGGTTTTAGCCGCTTCAAATTTATCTATACCAAGCAAAGAGCAGGTTGCAATGGCCGCGAGAGCATTAGAAACATTAAAACTTCCGATGAGTTGCAATCGGAAAGTTTGTCCGTTCAGTTTATAGCTGATACCATGGGGCAAATTAACTAAGTCGGAGGCATAAAAATCGGCGTGCGGATTTTTCAGAGAAAAGGTTATGCGAGGTGCGGAAGAAATGATATTTCGACAAGCCTCACAATCGTCATTTATAATAACTCCGCCGGTGGTGCGATTGGCAAAATTTTGGAATAGTGTTTGCAGTTCTTCAAGAGATTTATGGTCCATTCCGATATTGTTAATAACCGAAATATAAGGGTGATAACTTTCGATAGAACCGTTGCTTTCATCAGCTTCAATGACGCAGATATCGCCGCTGTTATAAATATAGTTCGGAATACCTTTTTGTTGTTGATAGTTAAGCAATAATCCGCCGTTGATAACGCACGGATTTTTTTTGAGTTTATCTAAGATATAGCCAATCATGGCGGTGGTAGTGGTTTTGCCGCTGGTGCCACCGACAGCGATGCCTTTGGGATAGCTATGAAATAGTTCGGCAAGTAAATCAAAACGCTTTTTTATAGGAATATTTTTTTCTAAAGCAACTTTTACATCGGGAATAGATTCTTCAACGGCGGTAGAAATATATAAACATTTAACATCATCGGTTATGGCAGAGCCGTCTTGAGGATAAATTTTTATTCCCAGACTTTCCAGAGCCTGTTTTTGTTGCGTGTCGTGTCCTTGGTCAAAACTTCGGTCGCTACCGCGAACATTATATCCTGATAATTTGAGAATTTGAGCCAAGGCACTCATTCCACTACCCGAAATTCCGCAAAAACTGACGGTTTCAGTCATTAATTTATCCTTTCTTTTTATAAAGCATCAAAAGTTTTGTTTTGTTGCTCTTGGAATATTTTAAGATTTTTATATTCCAGAATCAGATAACTGTTTCCGTTACCATCAACATTAATACTCAGAACAGCGCCTACTTCGGTATTATAAAAAGTCGCATACAAATCAGCATTGCCGCTCTGCAATTGTGCTAAAAAGTTCGGGTTGCCGATTTGCTCCTCAACATCTTCAATTTGTTGTTTGGTTTTACCGTTCGGAAGTTCTATGGTTTTGGTTACTTGTGTTATTTGCGGATTATAAATCTGCTCGGCGTTGCCGTATTTGGTTTCAAGCATATGATAAAAGCGCTTGTATTCTTTTAAGGTCAATGCAGCATCAGGAGTGTCTTTTATAAATTGACCATAAGAAATAATGCGCCACAAGCGGTTCTCTTCACCAAAAGTAACGACAACATAACGCATATCTTTCAAAGGTTTTGGTAATTGTGTGGCAATAAAGCTGTTGACATAATCTTTTTCTTCGGTGCGGGTCAGAATAACGCCGCTGCTGACAGTTTCTTCATAAGTTTCACCCCACAGCAGACCAAAAGGTGCGGTATGGAGTTTACTGATACGTTTTATATTTTGTTTAGTTTGTGAAACGGTGGCTTGTCCGCTTTCTTTTTTTTGTTTTTTGATAATGTCACGTAATTTTCGGTCATTTTTAAGGTCGATTTGCGGTTTTTCCTGTTGCAGTTTACGGAGAGCATCTTCAGAAGCTGCTTGCCCTTTATTTTCCTGGCTGTATTCTTCAGACAGAAGCATAGAATCCAAAAAGTCTTTTTTTTGCTGAGCGACGGCAGATATGCAGATACTCAGCCCTAAAAAAAGCAAGAAAACAGATATTTTTATACGCATTTTATCCTCGACCTTAAGAAAAAAATTGAACACCGTTCAGATTTGTTTTATGATACATTATAATTTACAAATATTAAGTTAATATACCATGATTAGTACAAAAGACAATATTCGCAAAGTTTTAATTAAGACCGGTCGTAAATTAGTCAAAGAGAAAGGTGCCGCTTATTTGACGGCGCGTAAGCTCTCGGATGCTTCGGGGTATTCTATCGGGACGATTTATAATCAGTTCGGCACGATGGATAGATTTATTATGGAACAAAACCGTATTACGATGGACGAATTGCTTAAATATATGCGCGATATTTTTGAGGAAGATGACGCTTATTTAATGCTCAATCGTTATTTGGATACATTTGTGGCGTTTGTGTTGGCAAATCAAAATTTGTGGTTTTTGTTGTATAATTTTCATCTGAATGCGGTTTATACACAGTTGCCTAAAGATTATCTTTGTAAGATGGTTGAGGTGACCGCATTGTGGCAACCTTATTTTGATAAAGTTTATCCTAATTTGCAACCGAAAGAACGGCAGTTGTCTTTGAGGGTTTTATGGCTAGCATTGTTTTCTGTCAGTTCATTTTTGACAACTCAGGCGTTGGACAGTTTCAGTCGCGTTAATCGTAAAAATCTATGCAAACTTTTGTTGAATACCTATATGGCGGGACTGACGGTTTTAAATGAGGACAGATAATGGATATTTTGTTTGAAATTTATGTTAAAATAAAAGATTTTATCAATTCTCCGGAATTTATGCAGTCTGTTTTCAATAATCGGTTTTATTTAATTTTACTGGTCGTTTTTTTGACACGATTGAAATATGCTACTTACAGCAGTATGTGGATGAGCGCATTGGTAAATATTCCGGGAACATTGTTGCATGAGCTGATGCATTTTTGTGTCGGTGGCCTGCTTAATGCGCAACCGTGTAATTTTGCATTATTACCCAAACGGACGATGGAAGGGGATTACGTTATGGGGAGTGTCGGTTTTCGCAATATTACTTTTTATAATGCGGTGCCGGCAGCATTAGCACCTTTATTGTTGTTGCCTATTGGTTTTTATTTAAATCGCTATTATTTGCCGATGATGACGCCGACTTTGGGGAATTATATTTTGTATGTTTTGTTGCAAACGATTATTGTTGAAAACGCTATTCCTTCACGTGTTGATTTTGATGTTGCCGGCAAGTATTTTTCGGGCGTGATGCTTTATTTGGTTTTGGCTGCTGCTTTGCTGTTAATGCTCTAAATTTTTAACGATTTCCGCTGTGATTTTTTGTGCGTCGCCGAACAACATAACGGTGTTATCCGCATAAAACAGAGGGTTGTCCAAGCCGGTATAACCGCCGGCGAGTGACCGTTTGACCACAAAAACGGTTTTTGCCTGACTGACATTAAAAACAGGCATTCCGTAAATAGCCGATGATGAATCGGTTTTGGCCAGCGGGTTAGTAATATCATTGGCACCGATAACGTAAGCAACGTCGGCTGAAGAAAATTCGTTGTTAATATCGTTTAAACCGAAAATGAGTTCATAAGGGACATCAGCTTCTGCCAAAAGAACATTCATATGTCCGGGCATTCGTCCGGCTACCGGATGAATGGCAAATTTTACTTCAACATTGTATTTTTGTTGCAGAATTTGAGCCATTTGTTGCAAAATGTGCTGAGCTTGTGCAACGGCCATACCATAGCCGGGAACAATAATAATTTTGCGAGCGTTTTCCATAATGAAAGCGGCATCAGCCGGACTTCCCGATTTAATTTGGCGGTTGCGATTAAATGTATCGTTTTCGGTGTGATGGGAAGAATTTATAAATAAGACATTGAATAAAGAACGGTTCATTGCTTT
>Ga0310786_10009859_pt1 | contig 12070 bp, 7 predicted proteins | sample AusTroGonzalo_MG_FD_203881 | JGI IMG/M metagenome (GOLD analysis project Ga0310786, IMG submission 203881) | Bovine rumen microbial communities from tropical cattle in Woodstock, Queensland, Australia - Gonzalo_03 (v2) (version 2) | ecosystem: Host-associated > Mammals > Digestive system >...
GCAATGTATCACAACCGTCCGCTTTATTGGATCATGGATGCCGACGCCCCTCTTAGTGACAGTTCCTTCGGCTACTTCGATGACCTCTTCCGGCACATCCTTTAAGGCACCAACCTGTTGTCAATCATCCGCGCCATGTATTGCTGGATGATGGCTTTGACCTCGCGTTCCAGCTGAGGCTGTTCTGCAACCTTTCCTTTCAGATTCTGACGCATGAGATAATCAGTGAGGGCATAGATGCCAATGGTTTGCTGACCATCGAACTGCAAAACGTAATTACCCTTGCAATACTGGTAGATGCCATCCAGATAGTTGATGGCCCAGGTGTCTTCGGCAGGGGTGTTCAGCAGGTCGCAACCGAAGGCCATGTATGGTTTGTCGTAGCCTATGAGGTTGAGGATGGTGGGCAGGATGTCAGTCTGCTGGGCGATGCCGTCGCGAATGCCTGGGGTGAGGTCGCCGCTGGCATCATAGATGATAATCGATGTGCTGAACTGATTGATGCTGCTCTTGTATTCCGGATGGTTGCTCATGTTGGTGTGGTCGCCCGTCATTACAAAGATAGTGTTTTTGAACCAAGGCTCCTTACTGGCTTCCTCAAAGAATCGCTGCAGGGCATGGTCGGTATAGCGGATGCACTTGTGGATAGGCATCTCTTCCTCTTTAAATACCTCTTTATATTGTGCAGGCACGTGGAAGGGATGGTGACTCGACAGTGTGAAGAGGGCTGTCATGAAGGGCTGTTTCATGTCACTCATTTTCGTGCGGAAATACTGCAGGAAGGGTTCGTCCCAGATGCCCCACCAATTGTCGGAGTCAGCAGGGCCGTTGGTACGAGGGTCGGCCTCGAAATCCTCCTGACTATAGCACTGCTGGAAGCCCGTGGATTTGGTGAAACCTTGGAATCCGAGGCTTGATGCGGGTGCGCCATGGAAGAAGGCTGTCTCATAGCCTAAGCTGTCGAGGCAGGCTGCCATACCTCCCAGATGGTTGGTAGCGTGGGAAGCTGCCACAAATGATTCCACGAACATCGGCAGACCTGATAGTGCTGAGGGCATCGCATCGACACTTGCACGGCCGTTGGCGTAGGTATAGCGGAAACTGATGGCTTGCTTCATCAGCGAATCGAGGAAGGGGGTGTAACCCTTGTAGCCAGGCAGCATCTCTTGGTTCAGACTGCCGATATATTCGCGCCCAAAGCTTTCGAGGAAGATAACAACAACATTCTTCTTGGTCGGAGTATTTGGAGTAATCTGAGTATTCTGATTAATCTGACCTGGCTGATGGATGGGGGTATAAATGGCCTCCAGCTCCTGTGGGTCTTGGTAGTAGCCAGGGTTATGATAGGTGTGCTTGCCGATGGTGCGCAGGAGTGAGAATGGGGTGTTCAGAATCAGCGACGCATCGTTGGGACGGATGATAAACTGATTGGCTGTGCTGATTTTGATAGGACGGTTATCCCAAAAACCTCCTCGCATACCAGCCCAACAGAGGAAAGCTGCCACCAGCAGTGACAGTGTCTGGATGATGTAATAACGCTTGCGGGGCAGGGTACGGGCTTTGGGCGTGACGTAACAATACCAAAGCAACAGCATCAAGGCTATAAACAACAATACCAGATACCAGTGTCGTAGGAACTCCAATGCAACAATGCTGCCTAACTTGTCGTCGGCTCCAAATTCGCTGAAAAAGGCGATGGTGGTGCGACGGGCAGTATATTGGAAATAGACGGCATCACCCAGATTGGTAGCAAGTCCCAGACCATTGACGATGAGATAGAGCCATTTGCAAATACGTTGCCATGTGGCGTTCTCTTTCAGGTGACATGGCAACAGCACCAGCAGGATATAGAGGGCGTTGGTATAGGCAATAGCCGAGGTGTCGAAATAGATACCACCCCAGAAGATGTCCCAAACCTTGGGCGAACTGAGCACATAATCATAGGTGCTGTAGTTCTCAAGAAAGAACGCCAGTCGTGTGATGCCGTAGGCGATGTAGAGCAGCAACAGGTTGAGCACCACGGCCCAAGGTGCTGCAAGGGTCAGTTTATTTTTCACTAATCACTATTTGCTATTAATTATTCACTATTCACCATCAGCCTGTCTTGCGTCATACGCGTCATATACTGTTGGATAATGGCTTTCAGTTCACGTTCCATCTGTGACTGTTGAGGCACTTTGCCCAAGAGATTGCGCTGCATCAGCGAATCACTGAGAGCATAGAGCGCCTTGCTTTGTTGTCCATCGAACTGAAGCACATGCCCTTGTTTCACATATTGGTAGATGCCGTTCAGATAGTTCACGGCCCATGTGTCTTCAGCAGGGGTGTTCAGCACATCGATACCAAAACCGAAGTAGGGCTTGGGGTAGTGTAGCATCCCCATCACGGTGGGCAGGATATCAATCTGCTGGGCAATCTTGTCCTGTATCTCCGGCTGACGTTCTGCATTGCCTGGCTCATAGATGATGATGGGGGAGCAGAAACCGCCAAGATCAGTCTGATAGAAAGCATGATCGGAGAGGTTCGTATGGTCGCTGGTGAGCACGAAGATGGTGTTGTTGAACCAAGGCTCGCGACTGGCCTTCTCGAAGAACTTGCCGATGGCCATGTCCGTATAACGGATACATTTGTGAATGATGATGCCTTCTTCCGGATACTGGTCTTTGTATTGTTCTGGAATGGCGTAGGGGTGATGACTGCTGGCGGTGAAGACGGCTGTCATGAAAGGCTCCTTCATCTCCGACATCTTTGTGGCGTAGTATTGCAGGAAAGGCTCATCCCAGATGGCCCACATACCATCAAAGTCCTGGTCACCGCCAAAACGCGTGTCGGCATTGTAATCCTCGCGACCGTAGTATTCCTGGAAACCTGTGGCGCGAGAGAAGGCTTGGAATCCCATCGAACCGCGCTGGGCCCCATGGAAGAAAGCTGTCTGATAACCCTCTGCTGCGAGGATAGAGGCGATGCCACTCACATGGTTCATTGAGGCGGGTGTCAGGAAGAAGGGTTCTACGAACATCGGGATGCTGGACAGGATGCTCGGCATGCCATCGATGCTCTTGCGGCCATTGCAGTAGGTGTGGCTGAAAGTGACGCTCTTCGCGATGAGTGAGTCGACGCAAGGGGTATAGCCTTTGTAGCGGCCGTTTTCTAAGGTTTTGTTGAGGGCACCGATGTATTCGCGACCGAAGCTCTCAACAATCAAGACAACGACATTCTTTTTGGAAAAACTAGAATCGCTAGCCTCACTAGCCTGACTAGAAAAGCTAGGATTATGCAGTGGGCTATATATCGCCTCCATCTCTTTTTCATCAGCATAATAATCAGGCACCACAAATACGGCTTTGCCAATCGTGCGATAGAGCGAGAAGGGGGTATTGAGCACCAAAGCTGCCTCGATAGGACGATTCACATATTGGTTGGCATTGGAGATAGTGATGGGCCTGACGGCTGTTGTGAAGCCTCCTCGGATACCTGCCACCACAAAGGGAGCAAAGGCTACCAAAGAGAGTAATACGGTGAGTGCGTATGGCCAGGGACGCAAGCGTTTCCATTCCAGTCCTGTCTTGATATACAATTTCCAGGCACCCCAGATCAGGAGTGCAAAAATGATGACGAGATAAAAATGGTGGAGAGTCTCCGTCAGGAAGATGGAACCCAGGTTGCCTTCGTTCGAGAACTCGCTGAACACGGTAGTCGTCGTCCGTCGCATGGTATAGCGGAAGTAGACGGCGTCGCAGAGGTTGATGGCGAGGGCCAGACCATTGATGACGATGAAAACCCATTTGCAGATTTGCTGGTAGAGTTTGTTCTCTTTCCTATGCCAAGGCAGGAGCATCAGTACGATATAGGGAATGTTGGTCACGAGGATGGCCGAGGTATCGAACACGAGACCGCCTCCCAACATTTCCATCAGGTGCGAAAATGTCAATCCCTGCTCGAAATAACTGTAATTCACCAGCAGGTAGATGATCCTTGCCAGGAAGTACAGCACATAGGCGATGGCCAGGTTTCCTAACATAGCTCCTAACGGCGCCAGCAATCCTAATCGTTTCGTATTCATTTTTATTGTAGCGTCTTTTTAATTTAACTCCTTCAGCTCTTTCGCTGCTGTCTGTAAAATCGCCTTCCCTTTCTTCATCAGCAATTCACTGTCGCTGCTCTTATCCACAATGATACGGTTTGCATTCAAGTCGAAGACGGCAAACCCCGTACTATCCTTCATCGTGATGCCGTTATTATAGGTATGAACGGCAAAGGGATATCGATAGCTTTTGCTCATCACATCGCGACTGAACTGGTAGTCATCGTGGGTGATGCCTAATTGTCCTAATAATGTGGCGGGCAGATCTGTCTGGTTACACAACTGTTCAATGCGTCGTGGTGTCTTGATGGCACCACCCAACCAAAGCATGGGCACATGGTCGTGCAGTTCATGTTCCTCACCTACTCCTAAGTAAGAAAAACCGTGATCGGGCAGCATAATGACCAGCAGGTTGTCCCACTGAGGTGTCTTTTTCATCTCGCTGATAAAGTTGCCGATGCATTCGTCCAGATAGTTGAAGGCGTTGAGTACCTCATCGTCCAGACGATGGGTGGGCACATCCCAAGGCTCGTGGCTACTCAGGGTTGAATAGCCGATGAGGAAGGGTGACTGTTGCTGTCTGACCATATCACCCAATGTTGCGAAGGTGATATCGTCGCGTACGCCCCATTCTGATGTTTTCTGTTCTTGGCTGGTATAGTTATTTTTCCAATGCAACTGCTCGAAGCCAGTCGTCACCAGATAACTGCGCATATTGGTAAAATTGATGTCACCACCATAGAGGTAGGAGGTATGATAGCCCTCACGTCTGAGTGATTGCGCTATGCCTGGCAACAGACGGGTCTTTGCTGGCATCTTCATCACTGAGGAACGCGGGAATGAGGGATAGCCACTCCACGTGCAGAGCGTGCCGCGATCCGTACGATAGGAGTTGGCATAGAAATTCGCAAAGTAGACACCTTCTTTTGTCAGTTGGTTCAGATGGGGCATGATGTCGCTGCGCTTGCCGATGTTCTCTGTGAAGATGCCCCCGCAACTCTCCAAAAGGATGACAATAATATTGGGTCGATGGGTCTTCAACAGCGTGTCAGGCTCCGTGCTGTCGGTGAAATAGAGCCCCTCCATAAGTCTTGTACGCTCCGATTCTTCCATAAAGTTATAGTCTGGCACGTAGTTGGCTGTCTTTTCCAGCGAGGCAAGGAAACTGAACACAGGATTTACGGCCGAGTGGTTCAGAAACTGGTTCTGAGAATAGTACACCTGTCCTACGTTTGTCGTCGATTCTCCCAATCCCCCTCTGATACTAATCACAAGGAAGGGAATAAATAGTGCATAGAGAATGGTGAAGAGCAGGCGTCGGCCTTTGGGGACAAGGCTGAAATTCAACTTGGGATAGCCTAACCAAACTAATATGACTAGAATTACTAGGATTACTAGTCTGACTAGCAGATAGCCCGTTGATACGCTGGCTGTTGCCTCCGAAGGCGTTTCGAGGTATTGCAGGCAGGAGGCATCAAGTTTATAGTTCCAGAAAGGATAGAGACTAGTGTCGGCTACAAAAGCCAGAGCAAAGGCGATGGCGATAATGATAAAATAAATCATGCTGATTCTGCTCAGCACCCGATGTGTCCACCATAGGCTGATAATGACCAACAGTAAGGGTAGTATCAGGAAGTAGAGGGCTGTCGACAGATCGAGTGTCAGTCCATGTCCAATGACATCCCATACGTCGCCTAAATTGAACGCATGTCCTTCGCGACAGGAGACCATGAAGACTATCTTTGCGACGATAAACACCGCAATCGTCCACAAATAGGTTTTAATGAGATATTTCACTCGCGCAGCCATTCCTTAATTCTTCTATTCCTTCAACAAGAAAAAACTTAGACCTGCTGCATTTCGTGCAGTTTCTTATAATATCCGTCGATATTCAGCAGTTCGTCGTGGGTGCCGCGTTCCACGATACGTCCTTCATGTAGGACACAGATTTCGTCTGCATTCTTAATAGTCGATAAGCGATGGGCGATGGCTACTGTCGTGCGCGTCTTCATCAGTCGTTCAAGAGCATCCTGTACCAGTCGCTCACTCTCTGTGTCGAGAGCCGAAGTAGCTTCATCGAGAATCAAAATAGGCGGGTTTTTAAGAATGGCTCGTGCGATACTCACACGCTGACGCTGTCCGCCGCTCAACCTTCCACCACGATCTCCAATGTTTGTGTCAAACTCAGCCTCTGAGGCCATGATGAAGTCGTAGGCATTAGCAATGCGGGCGGCTTCCTCAATCTGGTCGTCAGTAGCATTGTCCACGCCAAAGGAAATGTTGTTTCTGAACGAGTCATTGAAGAGTATTGCCTCTTGATTCACATTTCCGATGAGTTGTCGGAGGTCGTTGATGCCCAAATCTTTCACGTTAATGCCGTCGATGAGTACCTCACCTTCTTGTACGTCGTAGTAGCGGGGGATGAGATCGACAAGTGTCGACTTGCCGCTGCCGCTCTGTCCCACAATGGCGATGGTCTTGCCTTTGGGAATTGTCAAGTTGATATCCTTGAGAATCCACTGCATTCCCGAGCCTTCCGGCTCGCCTACCCGTAGCCTTTCCCCATATCTGAACGATACATTCTTAAACTCTATCTGGTGCTCAAAACTGGAAATCCGTCGTGGCCGTGCCACTTCCTTGATGGTATTTTCTGCCATCAGAATCTTGTCGACACGCTCCATAGAAGCCAGACCTTTGGGAATGTTATAACCGGCTTTCGAGAAATCTTTCAACGGATTGATGATGGAGTAGAGCATCACCATGTAGTAGATGAAGATAGGACCCGAAAGGGTGTGGGTGTTGAGCACGAGCACACCACCAAACCACAGCACGATCACAATCATGATGGTACCCAGGAACTCGCTCATCGGGTGTGCTGATGACTGACGGATATTTACTCGCATGATGTCGTTGCGGTAGGCTGTGTTGATCTGGTCAAAACGACGGTTCATCTTCCCTTCGGCGCAGAAGGCTTTGATGATGCGAAGGCCACCGAGTGTTTCCTCCACCTGGCTCATTGTGTCACTCCAAAGAGCCTGAGCTTTGATAGAGTCTTGTTTCAGCTTACGACCTACCCAACCCATGAACCAACCCATGATGGGTACGATGGTCAGGGTGAAGAGTGTCAGCTGCCACGATATGAATAGCAGAGCAGCGAAATAGCTGATGATGAGGATCGGGTTTTTGAAGAGCATCTCCAAACTCGACATGATGGAGTTCTCTATCTCCTGCACGTCGCCACTCATTCGGGCGATGATATCGCCTTTGCGTTCCTCTGAGAAGAAGCCAAGGGGCAGTGAGGTAATCTTCTGATATACCTGATTACGGATATCGCGCACCACACCTGTCCGGATGGGGATGATGGTGGCGGCAGAGAGGAAATAAGCACCCGTCTTCAGGAACGTGGTCACAGCCAGAAACAGACCGATGAAAAGCAGCGTAGTGGTCTGTCCCCATTCGGCGATCAGACCATTCACGTAGTAATTCATGTTGTTCATTAGCACAGTCTGAATGTTGCTCCAATCCCAGGCCATCAGACTGGTGGCAGTCTCTGCATCGCTCGTTTGGAAGAGAATTTGCAAAATGGGTATCAGGGCTGCAAATGAGAAGATGTTCAATATGGCTGAGAGGATGTTAAACACCACCGACAGAACCAAATATTTCTTATAGGGCGGCACAAACCGTCTGAGTACGTTTAAGAATTCTTTCATACTTCTTCTCCTAATAATGTTGCACTGGTTGAACCCGTAATTTTCACTTTAACTGTCTCTCCAATGTGGTGAGTGCCCTTATCGAATACCACCATCTTGTTCTGCTCCGTGCGGCCGCAGAGTTGTTCCCTAGAACGCTTCGAGAAGCCCTCAACGAGCACATCAAAGGTCTTGCCCTCGTCTTTTTTATTCTGCAGGGCAGAGATATCCGTTTGTAAGGCGATGAGCTCATTCAGTCGGCGAATCTTTTCCTCTTCGGGCACATCATCAGGCAGATGCTTCGAGGCGTAGGTACCAGGACGCTCCGAGTATTTGAACATAAAGGCAGAGTCGTAACCCACTTCACGCATCAGGTCTAACGAGAGCTGGTGATCTTCCTCCGTCTCCGAATGATAGCCTACGAAGATATCCGTTGACAGCCCGCAGTCTGGGATGATACGGCGGATAGCATTCACACGGTCCATATACCACTCACGGGTATATTTGCGGTTCATCAGTTTCAGGATTCTGTCAGAGCCGCTCTGTACAGGCAGATGAATATGTTTACACACATTAGGCATTTCGGCGATGACCCGTAGTGTTTCATCGCTCATGTCCTTAGGGTGTGAGGTGGTAAAGCGTACCCTCATTTCAGGTGCCTCTTCCGCCACCAATTTCAGCAGTTGCGGAAAAGAAATCTCCTCCTCTCCTTCTCTCCTTACTCCTTCTCTCCTATAGGAATTTACATTCTGTCCCAAAAGCGTCACCTCCTTAAATCCGCGGTCTCTTAGGTCTCTCACCTCTTTGAGAATACTTTCCACGTCGCGGCTCCGCTCACGTCCTCTAGTATAGGGCACGATGCAGTAGTGACAGAAATTGTTGCAGCCACGCATGATACTCACGTAGCCGCCAATCTTATGTCCCAGTCCGATGCGCTGTGGCACGATATCCTTATAGGTCTCTGTCGTCGATAGTTCAATGTTCATCGCCTTATGCCCAGTTTCTGCCTGAGCAATCAAGTCTGGCAGACTCAGGTAAGCGTCGGGGCCTGCTACAAGGTCGGCATGGTGATTTTCTAACAGATCCTGCTGTGCTCTCTCGGCCATGCATCCCAAAACACCGATAATCAAAGGACGCTTGCGACGGATGGCTGCAAGTGCTTCTAATCGATGATAAATCTTCTGCTCGGCATTATCCCTCACCGAGCAGGTGTTTAGAAATACGGCATCGGCTTCCTCCAGACTTTCAGTGGCTTCGTAACCTGCCATCTGCATCACCGAGGCCACCACCTCCGAGTCAGCCACATTCATCTGACAGCCGTATGTCTCGATATATAATTTCTTCATGTTTGCTGATTTTGGGTGCAAAGGTACGAAAAAACGTGAGAAAAGCCAAAGAAAACACAAAAAATCCCTCCGCTACGCGGGGGGATTGCTAAATCGTTCTGCCTCTTTGATACGTTCCAACGCTTCGAGGAACCGGGAGCGGGGACAAGCGATGTTCAGGCGGATATAGCCCTCACCCGAAACAGGACCATACATTGTGCCGGGGTTTACCCTGACCTTCGCATCATTGAGCAGATGGTCGCAATAGGCTTGTGACGTCATGCCTGTGGCGGTGATGTCGACCCATGGAAGATAGGTTCCCTCCAACCTGCAGACTTTCCATTGGGGTAGGTGATGAGCAGCAAAGTCGCACAAGGTTTGATAGTTGTCCCAGAGATATGCATTGAGAGCATCAAGCCAGTCTTCACTCTCGTTATAAGCGGCAACAAGGGCCACAGGTCCGAAAGGATTCATGTCACACACCTCGTTGATATTAATGGCTCGATCCAGCCGGCGACGCCAATCAGGACAGCTGCAGATGATATTTGCAGCCTGCAAACCTGCGATATTAAAGGATTTCGAAGGAGAATTGAGGATGACACTGTTCTGACGGCACTGTTCACTGATGGCTGCGAAAGGGTGGAACTGATAGCCAGGCATGACGAGTTCGCAGTGGATTTCATCGCTCACCACTTTCACGCCATGCTTCAGACAGATGTCGTTCATACGCTCCAATTCGGCACGCGTCCATACTCGTCCGCAGGGATTATGGGGGTTGCAGAGCAGGAAGACTGTGGTCTTTTCGTCAGCACATTTCGTCTCGAAATCATCCCAATTCACTTCAAAGGTATCGTTTGTACGGCGGAGGATTGTTTCGAGTACCTCACAGCCGTTGTTGCGAACGGAGGAGAAGAAACAGTTATAGTCGGGTGAGAGGATGAGTACCTTTTCTCCTGGCATAGTGAGGGCCTTAATCGCGACACTCATAGCTGGTACAACACCTGTGGTGTAAAGGATTTCCTCGCGGTGGATGGTCCAGTCATGACGGCGTTGGAACCATGAGATGATAGCCTCATAATACTCGTCACCGACCACTGTGTAGCCGAAAACACCATGCTCGGCACGCTTCTTTACAACGTCAAGGATAGCAGGTGCAGCCCTGAAGTCCATATCGGCCACCCAAAGGGGAATGACATCAGGACTAGGACTTTCGTCCCATTTTACACAACCCGTCCCGCGACGGTCAATCAATTCGTCAAAGTTCATTTCCTTATTTCAATTAAGCAATTATTCGGTTCACGTACATTCTCATCGATGGTGATACTGCCGATGCTGTCGGCAACGATGTGGCCGGAAGTTGGATTTTTGATGTTCTCAATATGTCCGCGGATGTCGGCTTCGACGGTGGAATATTCAAACATGCGGTCGCACATGGAATCGATGGTGCAGTTTTCGAGTACCAGGTCGTCGGTATAGCAGAGCAGTTGTTCTCCGGCGAGGTGACAGTTTACCAGACGGACGTTCTTTGAGTGCCAGGCCAGATACTCGCCATCAAGTATGGAGTCATAAATGGTGACATTCTCGCACTCCCAGAAAGAATCTTTTGTCAGAATGTTTGCATGGTGAATTTCTACGTTCTTGCAGTATTGGAAGACGTATTTTGAGTCACTCTCGAGACCATCGACATAGATATTCTGTGAGAACATGAAAGGGTAGGTGCCCCCGTGCAGTTTAACATTCTTGATGCGGATGCCGTCTACCTTCCAAAAAGTCTCGTCGGCATCGGTAATCTCTACGTTCTCGAGCGTCAGGTTCTTCATCTCACGGAAAAATTTAGGACCGTCGATGCGTGAGTTGGTCATCACCAGGTCGTTGGTATACCATATGGCTGAGCGGGAGTCAACGGCAAAGTAGCAGTTATCAATCTTAGCGCCTTCGACATGCCACCAGGGATATTTACCATAGAATTTACAGTTGTAGGCCTCGATGTTCTGACATTGTTTGATGCCTGATTCACCATCTGTAATTGTTACATTTTCCAATCTTAGGTCGTGGGTAGCAAACAGAGGTCGCTCGCCACCAAACTTTTCATTTTGAATAATCTTTGTGTTGGATTTCTGTTCTTGTGTCATAATCTAAATTACGTTGGTTCGTGGCTGCGAAGATACGAAAAATACGTCATAATTCCAAATATCTGACATAAAAATGCGCATTTTCTTGCTTTTCTCGGAGTTTTTTTCTATCTTTGCGCAGATTAGATGATGAATTGTTAAGGCAACCAGCCGATGCCATTTATGAAGAGCCTGAAAGATTACCGCCGATCGTTGTCAGCCCGTCTGAGTGTGTGGACGGTGCTCGTGGTAACTGCCATCTTCTTGGCGGCCCTCACCATTATGTTCACCGAATCGCGCGATCATGTCCGTACGGACACCTTAGGTAAAGCCCGTCAGTCGCTCGATGGCACTGTGCTGCATATCGACAATACTATGCACGCCGTAGAAGTTGCCGCCAACAATATGTTAAGGGTCATCGAAAATAACCTCGATAAGCCTGACAAGATGTTCTACTACAGCCGTAAAGTTTTGGAGAATAACCCTAATCTTAGTGGTTGCAGCATTTCGTTTGAACCTTTCTATTATAAGGAAAAAGGCGAGTATTTCTCTGCCTATTCCTACAACAACGGCGACAGCATCCAGACTGAAAATGAAGGGAGTGACCACTATCAGTATCCTACGATGGACTGGTATCAGATTCCTAAGCAGCTTAACCGTCCTTATTGGATTGAACCTTTCCGTGAAGACGCCACCGAAGGCATTGTTGTGCACGATATCTTCACGTCGTACAGCCAACCAGTTCATGACAAGACGGGAAAATTTGTAGGAACCTTATCCGTCGATATCTGTCTCGATTGGTTCTCTGATACAATCTCCGCCACCAAACCATTCCCAAACTCTTATACCGTCCTGTTGGGT
>Ga0310786_10009861_pt1 | contig 12066 bp, 9 predicted proteins | sample AusTroGonzalo_MG_FD_203881 | JGI IMG/M metagenome (GOLD analysis project Ga0310786, IMG submission 203881) | Bovine rumen microbial communities from tropical cattle in Woodstock, Queensland, Australia - Gonzalo_03 (v2) (version 2) | ecosystem: Host-associated > Mammals > Digestive system >...
CCGCACGGCCGATCCACACCAGCGGGTTGAACCAGTGGATGGCGCTCACGGCGGTCATCAGGAGCATATCCAGCGAATGATGTGCGTGGATGTGCTGCAGTTCGTGCCCGAGGATGGCGGGATATTTTTCGTAATCAGCGCGGCTCATCACCACGTTGCGGCCCCAGCTGAAAGAAGGCACGTCGCGGTCCACCAGCGTCAGGCGGCAGTCTGCGCAGGGCTCGGGCGTGCCGCTGCGGATGATACGGTGCGTCCGCACCAGCGAAATGACCGTCAGCACAAGTACGGAGGCAGCTCCGGCGGCGTACAGGACGGCCAGCCAGGGGAAGGGGGCAGCGGAGCCCTCGGCGGGCACTCCGACCATTTCCAGCTCGCCCACCTGGATGTTGATGCTCTCCGGCAGGAGGACGGTACGCAGGCGCAGCATCGGCAGCAGGTGGCAGACCACCGTGCCGAGCAGCAGCGCAACGCGGTTGAAACGGAAGAAAGACGTCTTCCGCATCACCAGCAGGAAAAAGGCGTAGAAAATCGCCAGATACAGGCTGGCGCGCGCAATATATAAGAGGGTTGCTGTCATTTCTGCTTGTTTTCAATGGTTGCAATCAGCGCCTTCAGTTCGTCCAGGTCCATCTTGTCGTCTTCGACGAATTGGGACACGAGCATGGCGTAGGAATTGTCGTAGTAGCGCTCGACCAGGTCGCCGACCGTCGAGCCGCGGTACTCCTTCTCGGTGATGGCCGGGGAATAGCAGAAGCTGTTCGCCATCGGCTTGCGCGTCAGGAAGCCCTTGTCTTCCAGGAACTTGACCTGCGTCGCTACGGTGTTGTAAGAGGGTTTGGGATCAGGGATCCGGGCCACGATGTCCCGGATGAAGAGGTCGCCGTGTTGCCAGACGATCTGCATGATTTCTTCTTCTTTGGCAGTGAGTTTCGCTCGCATATGAAAACTGTTTTCATCGCAAAGATACAAACAATTTTCAAAACTCCTAATCTTTTTCGGAGTTTTACTAATATTTTTCGGAAAAATAGATCTTTAATCAGTTTCGGGAATGTCGACGGACAGGCAGAGCTGCTGCAAAACCGTGGCCGCCCGTGGCCTCGTGAACGGGGGGACCGCAAGCGCAGCGCAGCGGTGGGATAGCGCGCAGCGCGTAGTTTTGCAGCAGTTGCTGCCTGTCCGGCAAGACGGGACATTCCCAATCAGAAATAAATGTGTATCTTTGTAGACTTATTGAATGTGATGAAAGTTCTTTTTGTTTGCAATAATGCCTACAACCTTGGGAATGGCCAGAGTGTTGCCGTCAAGGGCATGATCTCGAAGTTGCGGGAGCGTGGCGTGGACGCCCGCTTGATGGCGATCGGCAATCCCGATCCCAATGGCCCGCAGCCTGATTTCCCCCTGGAACACTGGAAGTTCCCCATTTTCGAACCCATCGTGTACGCGAACGGTTTCGCGTACGCCAAGATTGACCGGGAACGCATCCGGAAAGCCGTGGAATGGGCGGACATCGTCCACCTCCAGGAAGGCCTGCCCCTGCAGGGCGCCGTCCTGAACATGGCCGTGAAGATGGGGAAGCCCCTCACGGCGACCTACCATATCTTCGCCCAGAACCTCATGGCCAACCTCGGCTTCTCCAAGAAGAGTTTCATGAACTGGCCAATCATGTATCTGTGGCGCCGTTTCGTGTTCGATCCCTGCGCGGATATCCATTGTCCGTCGCCGGCCGTCCGCGACCAGCTGCTGAAGGAGGGATATAAATCCCGCCTGCACGTGATTTCGAACGGCATCGACATTCCGGCGGAGCCCGTGAAGGCGGCGACTGTCTCGCCGGAAGGCACGGTGAACATCCTCTGCGTCGGCCGCCTGTCCAAGGAAAAATCGCAGAACACGCTCCTGCAGGCCATGCGCTACAGCCGCTACGCCGACCGGATCCAGCTGCTCTTCGCCGGCAGGGGCCCGAAAGCCAAGCGTTATCAGAAGATGGCCGACCGCCTGTACAAGGAGGGAATCTTGAAGCATCCTGCCAGCTTCGGTTTCTATACGCATGACGAACTGCGAGACTTGGCCCGCAAGTCCTACCTCTATGTGCATTGCGCGTGGGTGGAGGTCGAGGGCCTTTCCTGCCTGGAAGCTGTCCGGGAGGGTACCGTGCCCGTGATCGCGGAAGGGGAGATGATCGGTACGTCCGTCTTCGCCCTCTGCCCGGAAAGCCGCTATCCCGTCTATGACAGCAAGGCCCTGGCCGAGCGGATCGACTGGTGGATCGAGCATCCGGAGAAGCGTAACGAGATGGCGCAGTGCTATGCAGATTCCGCCCGGAATTACGATATCAACAAGTCTGCCGACGCTCTGGTCGCGATGTTTCAGCAGACCCTCGGACAGAAAGCATGATGAAACGATTCCTGCTGTTGGGCCTGCTTGCGGCCGTGCTTTGTTCATGCGGCACGGCGGCACGTTTCTACCGTGGCGAGGAAAGTTCCGAAATCGAGGCGATGCCTGCGTATGGAGGCACCATCGAAGCGGTGTACTATCCCAGCAGTGAAAAGCATGTCACGCAGCGGCGAATGGTCGTCTATCTGCCGAAGGGCTATGACAAGGATACGCTCCGGCGCTATCCGGTGCTGTATCTCCTCCATGGTGCGCGCGGCAACGAGAAGACCTGGATTGACAGTGCGGATGTCTTCCGCCGTCTGGATTCCCTGCGGACCGAAGGCCTTGTGAAGGATTTCATCCTGGTCATGCCCAACATGAATCGCTACACCAGCGACAAAGATTACAGCAATAGCCGCTGTCTTCGCGCCCTGCCGGCCTTCTGGACGGTGGACGGGGAAGTGGAGCGCCATTTCATCGACGACGTGGTGCGCTTCACGCAAGATCACTACCGTACTATAGAAAGAAAGTCCGGCCGCGCCCTCGCCGGCATGTCCAACGGCGGCCTTCAGGCCGTCTTCCTCTCCGCCGATTATCCGCATGCTTTCGACTATGTGGGGCTGTTCTCGCCTTATGCGAAGGCGACGGTGGCCGCTAAATACCACAGGGACGTGTATCAGGGTCTGCGGTGGAAGCAAAAGGTGCAGTTTTCCGATCCGCCGAAGTTCTATGGTGTCTACACGGCGAAGAAAGATTTCTTCTATTATCCTATGGTGGCGTTTGACAAACGCCTGACGCGGAGCGGTTATCCGCACGAGTTCATCGTGAACGAGGGCGGCCACGAGTGGTACAACTGGATCGATAACTTCGAGGATTTCGTCCAGCGAATCTTCTAATTATTTCAGCAATCTGAGAGAAATGCGTCCGCGGTCGAGATCGACGGCGGTGACGGCGACGCGCACCTGCTGGTGGAGCTTGACCACCTTGGTGGGATCCGTGCCGCGCGGGCCCATCTGGGAGACGTGCACGAGGCCGTTGTCATGGATGCCGATGTCCACGAAAGCACCGAAATTGGTGATGTTCGTGACGATGCCGGGGAGCTCCATGCCGACCTGCAGGTCCTCGATGCCGTGGATGTCATCGGCGAAGGAAAACTCTGCCGCCTGTTCTCGCGGATCGAGCCCCGGCTTCACCAGTTCCTTCAGGATATCCTGGACGGTCGGCAGGCCGGCCGTCGGCGTGACGAAATCCTGCGCCTGAATCTTTGCGCAGAGCTCGGCGTTGCCGACCAGCTCTTTCGTGCTGACGCCCAGGGAGCGGGCCATCTTGTCCACGATGCCGTAGGACTCGGGGTGCACGGCGGAAGCGTCCAGCGGATTCTCCGCACCGCGGATGCGCAGGAAGCCGGCGCACTGCTCGAAGGCCTTCGGCCCGAGGCGCGGCACCTGCTTGAGCTCGGCGCGGCTGCGGAAGCCGCCGTTCTCCGTGCGGTAGGCGATGATGTTGTCCGCCAGGGTGGGACCGATGCCGGCCACGTAGGCGAGCAGGTAGGGGGAGGCGGTATTGAGGTTGACGCCCACGGCGTTTACGCAGCTCTCGACCGTATTGTCCAGCTGCTCCTTCAGGAGGGTCTGGTCCACGTCGTGCTGATACTGCCCGATGCCGAGGTTCTTGGGATCGATTTTCACGAGCTCCGCGAGGGGATCCATCAGGCGGCGGCCGATCGACACGGCGCCGCGCACGGTCACATCCTCGTCCGGGAATTCCTGCCGCGCGATTTCAGAAGCGCTGTAGATGGAGGCGCCGTCCTCGCTGACCGTCCAGACCTTACAGCCTGCCGGCAACTGGATCCTCCGCATGAAATCCTCCGTCTCGCGGGAGGCGGTGCCGTTGCCGATGGCGACGGCCTGGATGCCGTATTTGTCAAGCATCTCCTGCACGGCCATGATGGCCTTGACCTTCTCGTTCTGCGGGGGATGCGGGTAAATGATCGTATGGCAGAGCAGGCCGCCCTGCTCGTCCAGGCAGGCGATCTTGCAGCCGTTGCGGAAGCCCGGGTCGATGGCCATCGTGCGCTTCTGCCCGACAGGGGCGGAGAGCAGCAGTTGGCGCAGGTTCTCGCCGAAGACGCGGATGCTTTCGCGATCAGCTTTCTCCTTGGCTTCGCGCAGGACCTCGCCGCTGATGGACGGCTCCAGCAGGCGCTTGTAGGCATCCGAGACGGCTTCCTTGACCTGCTCGGCCGTCGGACCGGCCGGATAGCCGTGTGCCTGACAGAAATCGTAATAGATCTTGGCGTCGCATTTCTCGGCGTCGGCATCGATGCCGATATTCAGGAAACCTTCGTTTTGGGCCCGCAGGATGGCGAGCAGGTTGTGCGAAGGAATGCGGTCCAGCGGCATCTTGAAATCGAAATAGCTCCGGTATTTCGCCGCCTCGGCGCTGTCGCGTCCGGCTTTCGTGACCGTCGCGACCACCCGGCGGCGCCGGAAGATCGCACGCAGGTTCTCGCGGATTACGGCCGTCTCGCTGAGGCGCTCCGCGACGATGTCGCGCGCACCCGCCAGGGCGGCCTCCACGTCAGGCACCTTGTCGCCCACGAATTTGCGGGCATCCGCCTCGGGATTGCGCGTCTTTCCGTTCCAGAGCAGGTCCGCGAGGGGCTCGAGGCCCAGTTCGCGCGCTGCCGTGGCGCGGGTGCGCCGCTTGGGACGCCAGGGGAGGTAGAGATCTTCCAGCTCGGTGCCCGAGACGCAGCCTTCGATCCGGGCGCGCAGTTCGTCCGTGAGGGCGCCTGCTTCGCCGATGACCTTCAGGATGGTCTCCTTGCGCTTCTCCATCTCGGCGAAAACGTCCACCCAGTGGCGCACTTCGGCCACTTCGGCGTCATCCATGCCGCCGGTTTTCTCCTTGCGATAGCGGCTGATGAAGGGAATGGTGTCGCCGTCGGCGAAGAGCGAGGCGCAATTCTCGACCTGCCAGTCCTTGAGCTGCATCAGGCCGGCGATATGCTGGATATAGATTTCTTTCATCGTTGAACGGGACGGAGTTTGCGGAAGCGAAGGCTCAGGACGCCCCAGAAGGCTTCGCCGAAGATGCCGCTGGACATTTTCGAGGTGCCCTCCTGGCGGTTGACGAAGACGACGGAGACTTCCTTGATCTTGAATCCGAGCTTCTTCGCGGTATATTTCAGCTCGATCTGGAAGCCGTAGCCTTTCATCTTGACGGCGTCCAGGTCGATGGTTTCCAGCACCCTGCGGGAGTAGCAGACGAAGCCGGCCGTGCTGTCGTAGATATGCACGCCCAGCGCGACGCGGACGTACAGCGACGCGCAGTAGGACATCACGATGCGGCCCAGCGGCCAGTTGACGACGTTGATGCCGTCGCAGTAGCGCGAGCCGATGGACATGTCGGCGCCGCCTTCCGTGCAGGCCGCCAGCAGGCGGGGAAGATCGTTCGGATTGTGGGAGAAATCGGCATCCATCTCGAAAACATAGTCGTAGTCGCGCTCGAGGGCCCACTTGAAGCCGGTCACGTAAGCCGTGCCGAGGCCCAGCTTGCCGCTGCGCTCCACGAGGTGGAGGCGCTCCGGATAGACCTGCTGCAGCGATTTGACCACGGCGGCGGTCCCGTCCGGGGAGCCGTCGTCGATCACAAGAATCTGATACTCACCAGGCAGCTCGAAAACTGCCTGGATGATTTTGGAGATATTCTCGATCTCGTTGTATGTCGGGATGATGACAAGTTTCTTTTCCATGTCCTACAAAGATAACAAAAAACGCCGCACAACTAGTGCAGCGTTGAAAAAAGTTTGCGGAGAGACAGGGATTCGAACCCTGGAACCGCTTTGGACGGTCACACGCTTTCCAGACGTGCCTCTTCAGCCACTCGAGCATCTCTCCAAACGGGACTGCAAATATAGGAACTTTTTTTGAATTCCAACACGCCGACTGCGGAAGATTTGACTATATTTGCAAGGATAAACCACACGCCGATGAAAACCGTTTTACTTTCCCTGTTCTCCCTGATGACGATGATTGCCTGTGCCAAACCCTACACGGACCTGTCCGTCAATGATTTCGAGAAGACCGCCTACGACGGCAGCGCTGCCATCGTGGATGTCCGCACCCCCGAAGAGTATGCCGCCGGGCATCTGCGCGATGCGGCGCTCTGCGACTGGAAAGCCGAGGGATTTCTCCCCGCCATCCAGGCGAAATACCCCACTGAGGTGCCCCTGGCCATCTATTGCCGCACCGGACGGCGTAGCGCGGAAGCCGCTGCCGCCCTCGCGAAAGCCGGCTACACCGTGTATAACCTGCAGGGTGGCATCGAAGGCTGGACCGCGGCCGGCAAGCCCACCCAGACCTACGAGGTGGAGACCTTCATCACGGAGGATTTCAACCCGGTGAGCGTCACGCTGATCAAGCACGGTACCCTGGCCATTTCCTACCAGGGCACGACCGTCCATATCGATCCCGTGAGCGGCCTGGGCAAGCCGACGGACTATGCGAAGGAGTTCCCCAAGGCTGATGCCATCTTCATCACCCACGAGCACGGCGACCATCTGGACAAGGAGGCCGTTGCCGCATTATACGAGGCGGGCAAGACTACGCTGATCGCGAATCCCCGCAGCGTCGAGCAGCTGGGCTTCGGTACTGCGGTGGTCAATGGCGATGAGGGTGAACTCGCCTGCGGCATCCAGTATGCGGCTGTCCCGGCCTACAACTACAGCGAGGGCCATACGAATTTCCACCCCAAGGGGCGTGACAACGGCTATGTTTTCGATATCGAGGACCTGCGCTTCTACGTGGCAGGCGACACGGAGGACATTCCGGAACTCGCTGAGATCGAGGACGTTGATATCGCTTTCCTGCCGGTGAATCAGCCTTATACGATGACCGTGGAGCAGTGCGTCAAGGCAGCGAAGGTTCTCAAACCCCGCATCCTGATCCCGTATCACTTCTCCAATACCGAACTCTCCGAGCTGCCGGAGCTCCTGCCCGGCATCGAAGTGCTTCTGCGTCAGATGCAGTAATTCCTAGCCCAGATCGGCGAAGATGATCCACGCGGGTGCGTGGTACGTCAGGTAGCCGGTGACGAAGATGCCGATCACGATCACGACGATCCAGAGCGGCCATTTTTCGCGTACGAAGCGGCTCTCGCGAAAGCGGCGGGCCAGCAGCACTGCGCCTACCATCGAGGCGATGTAGATGATGATGTCCAGGAACATCAGCTCGTGGCGCACGAACACCCAGTACGCGAAGAAGGCGGCCACGATCATCGGCATGACGGCCAGGCCACCCAGGATGGGCGCACCGATTTCCCGGATGTCGCGCCGGCTGATGACCAGATAGAGGGCCAGCAGCAACATGGGGTAGAAGACCATCTTCATATGCGCCATCACGCTTTCAATGACGGGGAAGATATATCCCCAGAAATGGTTGAAGAAGGGTGCGTGGTGCACGAAATGCATGCTGGTGCCGAAGAGGATCAGCAGGACGGTGGCGAAAATGGTTTCTTTTCGGGACATGGTCGTTCAATTGATGACGCAAAGATCCCGATTAATCCGTGCAACCCGGTTGCAAATTACCGTTTGATGATATCTAATCGCCAGGTGATGCCGATGTCGAAATTGTCGACGCCGATCGAGCTGCTCTTGAAATAGACTGCGTGCAGACGCAGTTTGTCCCGGTCGGCCAGGGGGAAGAATTCCACGCCGCAGCCGGCATAGACGTTGCGCGTGCCGGGCGCGACCGCCAGGTCGTAGGCCCGGCCGTTCGCATCCACATTCTCCCAGGCGTTCTCCTCATACCCCGCCTTGGCGCAGAGGTTCCATTTCCCGACGGTCCAGATGATCTTGGAGATGACCATGAAGTCGGAGAAGAAGTTCCGCTGGCTGAAGCTGGCGCGGTTCATCCACTCCAGGTCGATAGCGAGCGGACCGAAGACGAATCGGTTGCCCAGGGCAATGTAGTTGATGAAACGCTTGTATTCGTCCTGCACCATGTTCACGCTCCAGATGGTGCTCCACCAGGGGGTGAAATGACCGAACCAGGCCAGGTTGTAGGCATAGAGGTTCTGGAATCCCAGCGAGAGGGGAGAGTTGCAAAACTGGAAGGCGAGCAGCTGGCCCGGGAGGAATTCGTAGTCGGCGCTGACACCGAAGGAGTAACCTTGATAGAGGTTGTTGCAGAAGTTGCTGTAGTAGTAGACATCGATCGGAACGGCGTCGAATTCGTAGCCGCCGATGAAGAGGGCGTTCTTGCCCACGGTCAGTGCCAGCTTGGGTGTCGCCTGCCAGCGGATATAGAGGAAGTCCGTGGCATTGAACATGTTACGCTCGTCGAAAACTTTTTTGTTAAGTCGCTGGCGGATGCGGAAATCGATCTTGTCCGTGAACGAGCCGCGGACGTTCAGGTTGAAATGGTCGCCGGTGAACTGGCTGTTATGATGGCCGTCGCTCCACTCCTGGTGGAAGGACGCACGCGTGTCGAAATACAGCTGCGTGATCTTCGGCTGCGCCGTCGCGCTGATGCCCAGCAGCAAGGCAACCAGGACCGTCGTTCCCGTTCTCGTGATCATCTCGTGTTTTAGTGTCATTCGTGTTCAATGTTCATGCGAAATTAGTAAATTATTCCGTATTTTTGCCAAGTTTACCTTGGCCTATGAACCGATTCCCGCTCCTCTTCGCCTTCTTGCTGCCCCTAGCGGCCTGCTCCCACGCGTCCCTGACCCTGCATTATGACCGCCCTGCGGAAAGCCTCGACGAGGCGCTGCCGCTGGGTAACGGCCGCCTGGGCGCACTGGTATACGGCGGTACGGAAGAGGAACGCATTTCGCTGAATGATATAACTTTATGGACGGGCGAACCGGACCGCGGCGCGGAGCATCCGGACTTACAGGATGGGATCGGCGCACATGCGACGGAGACCATTCCCTTGATTCGCGAAGCGCTCGCGAACGAAGATTACCGCACGGCCGAGCGCCTGCAACGGCAGGTGCAGGGGCATTTCAGCGAATCCTATATGCCGCTCGGCACGCTCTGGATCCGCTACCTGGACGGCGGCGAAATCAGCGCTTACCGCCGGGAACTCGACCTGGAGACAGCCGTAGCGCATACACGCTATACCCGCGACGGGAAGGCTTTTGAAGCAAGTTATTTCGTGTCCGCGCCGGACTCTGTCATCGTCGTGCGCCTGCGCGCCGATAGCGGCCTGCACGCGCGACTCCGCCTGGATTCGCCGCTTCCGCACATGGTAGAGGCACGCGACGGGGCGCTGGTTTCGGACGGTTATGCTGCCTGGCACGCCTATCCGGGCTATTACCGTTCCGGCGAAGGGCAGTTGCTGTACGACCCGGCGCGCGGAATCCATTTCCGGACGGTGCTGACCGTCCGGCACGAAGGCGGCTCCGTTCGCGTCGAAGGTTCCGAACTGTTGCTGGACGGCTGCCGCGAGGCGACGCTGCTTCTGGTCAATGCCACGAGCTTCAACGGTTTCGATAAGGACCCGGTGCGTGAAGGCCGGCCGTACCAGGCGCTGGCAGACGCTGCCGCCGCGCGTGTGCTGAAGCTGGACGATGCGGCGCTGCTGAAGAATCATTTGGCTGACTATCAGGAGCTTTTCGGCCGCGTACGGCTGGACCTCGGTCGCAGCTCCGCTGCACTGCGCGCGCTGCCGACCGACGAGCAGTTGAAGCGTTACGCCGCCGGCGCGGCGAATCCTGAACTCGAGGCGCTGTACTTCCAGTACGGGCGCTATCTGCTGATCGCTTCGTCTCGCACGTCCGGGGTGCCCGCGAACCTGCAGGGCCTCTGGAACGAGAGCGTGGATCCGCCGTGGAGCAGCAATTATACCGCCAACATCAATGTAGAGGAGAATTACTGGCCGGCCGAGGTCACGGGGCTGGGCGAGCTGCACGAGCCGCTGCTGGATTTCGTGCACGCGCTTTCTCAGAACGGACGCGACGCTGCTTCGCATTACTACGGCGTGCAGCGCGGCTGGAATGCCGGACATAATACGGACATCTGGGCGATGGCCTGCCCGGTAGGCCTGGGGACGGGGCAGTCCAGCTGGGCCAACTGGACGATGGGCGGCGCCTGGCTGTCCACGCACCTCTGGGAGCATTGGCTGTTCAGCCGCGACCGGGCCCGTCTGGAAAAGGATTATCCCGTGCTTCGCGGGGCGGCCGATTTCTGTCTGGACTGGCTGGTGGAGCGCGATGGGGAACTGATTACTTCGCCCGGCACTTCGCCGGAGAATTATTTTATCACCGATCAGGGGATGCGTGGTGCCACGCTGTATGGCGGTACGGCGGACCTGGCCATCGTGCGGGAATGCCTGACCGATGCCGTCGCCGCGGCGCGCGAACTGGATGTGGACGCCGCGTTCGTCGCGGAGGCGGAGTCTGCGCTCTCGCGCCTGCACGGCTATCGTATCGGTGCGGCCGGGAACCTGCAGGAATGGTACTACGACTGGGCCGACATGGAGCCGACGCACCGCCACCAGACACATCTGGTCGGCGTTTATCCCGGACATCAGATCGTTTCGGGACCGCTGGCGGAGGCTGCTCTGAAAACTTTGGAAATCAAAGGCTTCGAGACGACGGGTTGGAGCTGCGGTTGGCGCATCAACCTCTATGCACGCCTCGGTGACGGGGAGAATGCCTACCGGATGTACCGGCGTATCCTGCGCTACGTGAGTCCGGATACCGAGAGTGACGAGCCGGATTACCAGGGCGGGGGAGGTACCTATCCCAACCTGTTCGACGCGCATCCGCCCTTCCAGATCGACGGCAATTTCGGCGCCTGCGCCGGCGTCGCGGAAATGCTGCTGCAGTCGGACGCCGACGGCACGGTGACCGCGCTCCCGGCCCTGCCGTCCGCCTGGCCCTCGGGCCGCGTTTCCGGATTGCGTACCCGCGGGGGAGAGACAGTGGACATTGTCTGGCGCAACGGCAAGTTGCGCCGACTCAAAGTGATGAAAAACTAAATCAATATGAAGAAGAATATTATTGTTGTAGAAGCCCTTTCGACCGGATTCAACTATGTGGAGGATGCACTGGCCCGGGGCTTCCAGCCTGTCGTGCTGGAGGCCATGTATCCCGGCACGGAAGAAGAACGTGCGCAGTTCCAGGCCCTGCAGGCGGATGTCCGACGCCGCCTGCCGAAAGGTACGCCGGTCATCCCGCCAGACAAGGATTACGCGTCCATCCTGGAGCAGGTCCGCGCCTATGATCCCGTGGCCATCGTCGCGGGGAGCGAGTTCGGCGTCGAACTCGCCACGCATCTTGCCGCCGACCTTGGGCTGCCCGGCAATCCCTGGTCCATCATCGGCAGGATGACCCGTAAGGACGAGATGCACCAGGCCCTGGCGGATCATGGCGTGCGCGCCATCCGGGGCCGCCTGGTTCACAGCGAGGCAGAGGCGAAGTCGTTTTACGAAGAACTCGGCACGACGCATACCGTGATCAAACGTGCCCGTGGCGCTGCCACGCTGGGTGTGCACCTCTGCGAGGGCTACGACGAGATGATGGACGCCGTGCGCCAGGAGCTGGCGCTTTCTGCCGCTGACGAGAACGTGGGCGACATCCTGATGCAGGAGCGCATCATCGGGAAGGAATATATCGTCAACACGGTGTCCTGCGCCGGTAAGCATCGCCTGGTGTCCATGTGGGCCTACGACAAGATCCAGATGA
>Ga0310786_10009862_pt1 | contig 12064 bp, 8 predicted proteins | sample AusTroGonzalo_MG_FD_203881 | JGI IMG/M metagenome (GOLD analysis project Ga0310786, IMG submission 203881) | Bovine rumen microbial communities from tropical cattle in Woodstock, Queensland, Australia - Gonzalo_03 (v2) (version 2) | ecosystem: Host-associated > Mammals > Digestive system >...
CTGGCCAACGATAGTAATGCAACAGAGGCTCAGCGCTTACCAACCAAGCTGGACTGTGCTATCAGTTATCATAACCAGCAAGGTGAAACAGAGAGAACGGTTCTCAAGTCGAAAATCACCAATAATCCCGACATCGTAGATTATCTCCTCTTGGCAGAGGACTTTAAGTTCCCGACAGCCACATTCGGCTTGAGAGAGAGTGAGCCCCAGGTGACACTCGAGGTAAAAACCAATGTTTCTGCCCGAGAACAGAGCCAAAAGCAATTTGATCGTACCATGCGCATAGACTGCATCATGTTGGTACCCCATGGCATTTCGAAGATTACTGAAGAAGGATTCGAAGTTGCACCCCATGGCGATGGTGACACCTTCTTCTGGTTGAAGAAGTAATGTTTGAGTATGAATTTATAACTGTAAGGATATGAAAAAATATATTATATTAGGACTTACACTGCTGATGGCTTTCCCCTTTAGCGCAGTAGCTCAAGACGAGGAATCGGGTCAGGACCAGTTAGAGACCTTGGCCCGCAGGCTAATGCCCAAACAAAAGCAGTATCCAACCAGAGTGATACGTGGTCGCATCATTAATGCTACGACGGGCAATCCCATTGCCGGTACCATTATCAGTGCTGACAACATTGAAGGTTACAGTACCCTCACTGAGGAGGACGGAACCTACAAGTTAAAGGTACCGGAATTTACGACGTCTGTCTACGTGAACATGCCTGACTTTAACCCAGTACGTATGGGACTTCAGGCTGGCGAGAAGCAACGTGATATCAAATTGTATCCGACGACGTTCTCTGCAGAATATGACAAGGACATCAACGTTCTCGGTGACTATACTACCAAGAACTTCGCTTATACCAATGTGGTCAATATCAAGGACGAAGTTCAGAAGAACCTTGGCGGACAGGTGTACACCATCGCCCGCAACGGTATGCCTGGCATAGGAGACGTGATGTTTGTGCAGGGTCTGAACTCACTCAATGTCAACGCACAGCCTTTGGTGGTAGTTGACGACGTGATTATTGACCAGCAGTATGGTCGTACGATGCTCCATGATGGTTTCTTCAATGACATTCTGTCAACCATCAACCCGTCGGACATCGAGAAAGTGACCGTTATGCGTAATGGTACGGCTCTATATGGTGCCAAGGGTGCCAATGGTGTCATCATCGTCCAGACCAAGCGAAACAAGTCGATGGCTACTCGTATCACAGCCAACATCTCTGCAGGTGTTACCTTCAAGCCGAAGTTCCTGTCGGTAATGGATGCTGAGCAGTATCGCAGCTATGCTTCTGAGATGCTGAAGTCCACCAACACCCGCAACCGCTCGTTCAAGTTCCTGAAAGAGGATCCCGACTACTATTATTACACACAATACCACCAGAATACAGACTGGAAAGACTATGTCTACCAGAATGCCATGACTCAGAACTATGGTATCAATGTAGAAGGTGGTGATGCCGTGGCAAACTATAACCTCTCTGTCGGCTATGTCAACCAAAAGAGTACATTAAAGTATAATGACATGGACCGTCTGAACATCCGTTTCAATACCGACATCTCACTGAGCGAGCGCTTTAAGGTTCGCTTCGATGCCTCGTTTGGAAACATTACCCGCGACATCCGTAATGACGGTGCTCCTGCCACCTATGACGAAGGCACACCAACCTCTCCCGGATTCCTGGCATACGTTAAAGCACCGTTCCTCAGCCCATATAGCTATGGTCTTGGACAGTTGTCAACGACCCACTATGATATTGAGGAAGAGTCTTATTTGACTGAGGCATTAGCCAACTACAGAAATTATAACTGGCAGTTAGGTAACCCTGTAGCTATCAACGAGTATAGTGAAGCTGAGAATAAGAACCGTCTGGAGAACTCGATGCTCAACCTGACAGTAACTCCTAAGTTCCGTCTCACCCGTAACCTCACTATCTCGGAGCACTTCAGCTACAACTTGGTAAACACTAAAGAGCAATTCTACATTCCCATCAACGGAACACCAAGCTATTATGTAAGTAGTCTTGGTGACTACGAACAGAATGAGGTACGTTCATTAGCTTCAAAGCAGAACTCTGTCATGAGTGATACCCGTCTCGACTGGAGCAACCGTTTCGGAGCCCACTTCGTACATCTGTTCGGAGGTGCCCGCATCAACTGGGAAAGCTATTCCATGACTTCATTGGTTGGTTACAACACTGGTAACGACAAGCAGCCTTTCATGAAGAAGGAGCTCTCGCCGAAAGATGACTTTGGAACCAACGACAACTGGAACTCATTGGCATGGTATGCTCAGGCAGAATACAATTATAAAGGCCGCTACTTCCTGCAGGCAAACCTGACAGTAGAAGGCTCATCACGATTCGGACGTGATGGCGGTGACTTCCGCGCTTTCAAAGCACCTTGGGGCGTATTCCCTGGTGTACAGGCTTCATGGGTAGTTAGCAATGAGCCTTGGATGGCAAAGATTAAGCCTATCAACTACCTGCGTCTTAGCGCTGGTTACGACGTCAGTGGTAACGATGACATCGACTACTATGCAGCCCGCAGTTATTTCAGCAGTTCTCAGTTCTTAAACGCTGTTGCTGGACTTACCTTCGCCGGTATCGGTAATACTAAGATCCAGTGGGAGACAACCCGCCGCATTAACTTAGGCATTGAGACCAGTCTGTTTGATAACCGCCTGAGTTTGAGTGCCAACTACTTCAGTTCTACTACCGACAACCTGTTGACAAAACAGTCATTAGGATTCCTCAGCGGTTTGGACGAGAACTGGACGAATGACGGTAAACTGAAGAACCAAGGCTTCGATGTATCAGCAGCCGTGAAGGTTCTGGCCATGAAGGATTTCCAGTGGGAATTGGGTGGTAGCATCGGACACTACAAGAACGAAATCACTCAGTTACCTGATGGTAAGAGCTTTGTTGACACAGATATCTACGGAGGTACCATTCGCACACAGGTAGGACAGGCAGCCAACCTGTTCTATGGCTACCAGTCGCTCGGCGTGTTCTCTACGACCGAAGAGGCAGAGCAAGCTGGACTCTACATTATGGATGAGAATGGTATTGACAAGAAATACTTCAAGGCAGGTGACATTCACTTTGCTGACCTCAACGGTGACCATCAGATTACAGAAGCAGACCGCACCATTATCGGCGATCCTAACCCCGACATCTATGGAAATATCTTCACGACATTTGCCTACAAGCGTCTGAAGCTTGACCTGCGTTTCAACTACTCGTTAGGTAACGATGTCTATAACTATATGCGCTCACAGTTGGAGGGTGGTTCACGATTCATGAACCAGTCTACAGCACTGTTGCGCCGTTGGCAAGTAGAAGGTCAGGTTACAGACATTCCTCAGATTACATTCCAGGATCCTATGGGTAACTCTCGTTTCAGCAACCGTTGGATTGAGGACGGCAGCTATCTGCGTCTGAAGAGCATTACATTAAGCTACGACCTGCCCATGAACAACGAGTATCTGCAAGGTCTGCAGTTCTGGATTCAGGCCAACAACGTATTTACATGGACTAAGTATCTGGGTAGCGATCCTGAGTTTGCCATGACTTCCAACGTCATTGGACAAGGCATTGACTTAGGACAGCTGAGCCAGAGCCGTTCTATCGTGGCTGGAATAAAGATTAAGCTGTAATGAGAAGTGAAAAGTGAAAAGTGAAAAGTGTAAAATTAAGAGTTATGAATACTAAATTCAATAAATTCATCTTCGGTCTCTGCGCTTGTTGCGGTCTGCTCTCCTGCTCCGATTTCTTCGATCAGGAGCCGGATCACATTATCTTCGCAGAAGAAAACCACCTCAGCAACGCCACAGATACCATCTATAGTGTCACAGGTATTCTCAACAAATTACAAGATATTGGTGACCGCACTGTCCTGCTTGGAGAGTTACGTGGCGACTTGGTAGACATTACCACCTATGCCAATAAAGACATACGCGAAATTGCCGAGTTCAACATCAGCGATGACAACGCTTATAATGTTCCCAGTGACTATTACGCAGTGATCAACAACTGTAACTACTTCATTGCGAATGTTGACACAGCTATGAAGAACAACCGTAACGAGTATCTCTTCATGAGGGAATATGCTGCTGTCAAGGCCATTCGTGCATGGACATACCTCCAGTTGGTGCTCAACTACAACAAGGTGCCTTTTGTGACAGAACCTATTCTGAGCAAACAGGATGCTGAGAAGAACTATCCTGAATATGACCTTCAGGCCGTTTGTGATTATTTCATCAACGATTTGGCTCCACTCACCGAACGCTGGGGTAATGAATATCCTCGCTATGGTACTATCCGCGGTAACGACTCGCGTCTGTTCTATTTCCCCCTCAACATCGTTTTGGGTGACTTGAACCTTTGGCTGGCCAGCTTGACAGGTAACACAGCCAACTATCGCGAAGCTGCACTCCGCTACTACAAGTATATTGATGAGCGCAACGGTGACAACTCCGCTTACCCCACTGGAATCAACTATTATTCTTGGACACCAGGAACCACCGGTTGGGATGGTATAACAGGTTACTCATCTGGTAGTCTCACATCTGAGAATTATGCAGCAAACTCGGAAATCATTACTATGATTGCCGGTGACTCTATCCCCGCAGAAGGTAACTACAGTGAACTACGCAACCTCTTCAACTCGAACTATGACAACAACTATCACGTCAGCATTATTCCTTCAAAGTACATGTTCGAATTGTCTGAAGGTCAGGCTCACTGCTGTCTGAGCACTAATGGAACGACAACCTACTATGCTCCTGAAGGTCTGACCAATCACAGGTCTGGCGATCTGCGTCTATGGTATTATTACTCATGGGGCGAGGCTAAGAATCGTGATACGGGTGAACGTGTTGAGACATCGTACATCGACAAGCACACCACGCAGAATATACATATCTACCGCAGATACATGCTCTACCTCCGTCTGGCAGAGGCTCTGAACGGTGCAGGATTCCCCCGTGCAGCTTTCCAGATTCTGTCAACAGGTCTTAATAATGAAATCAAGGATGAATATGTATATCCCTACTGCTCAGAGAGTGACTCTATTTGGTTGAGCCGACTGGACTTCGATAATGAGCTCTATCAACTCTACACTGCTGTTGAATTTGCCGGAACAACCAGCCAGCGCTCACCCAACACCATTGGTATCCACACCCACGGTTCAGGATGGACACCTATGAACGAGTACTATCAGCTGCCAGACGACTCGCTGATGACTGAGGAGCAGAAGAAGCCTATCCAAACTGCGTTTGTCGACAGCCTGTTGCTGAACGAATGTGGTTTGGAACTGGCATTCGAAGGACCCCGTTTCTATGACATCATGCGCTTTGCCTTCCGTCAGACTAACCCAGAAAAGTTCTTGGCAGAGAAGGTGGCAGCCCGTCGTGGTAAGAGCAACGTCGATGAGACACTGAAGGGCCGTCTTATGAATAGGAACAACTGGTACCTCAGATGGAAAGGTCAGATAGGATTATATTAAACAACATATCCCCATCATATAAAAGAGGGTTGCTCATTCGAAGCAACCCTCTTTTATGAATCGGATAACGGCATTCCGGATACTGGTAAGCCCGAATTCTGCAGGATTCACATCCTTGATGGGAATCCAAAGAGCCTCAGCGGCATCGTCGGCAGCTGTCACGGCGACAGAATCGCCGTGTACATGGACCAGGAAGTCCATATCGAGCGTATGAACACCCATCCCACTGTATTCATAGACATTAGGTGAGGAAAACAGATACTGGATATCAGTGACGTCAAGACCTGTCTCCTCTTTGATTTCACGACGCATACCATCCTCCACCGTCTCGTACATATCCACAAACCCACCAGGTAAGTCAAGCGTTCCCTTGGCTGGCTCCTTGGCACGACGTACGACCAGCATTTCCTGCTTGTCGTTGACAATAAAAGCTGCTGTTGCCGAACAGGGGTTTGCATAATAAGTAAACCCACAGTCCTGACAACGCTTGCTCTTAAAATTGTTGATATCAAAATGCTGGCTGCCACACACAGGGCAGTAAGCAAACTTATCCAATGGATGTTTCATTGTATGACGTCGTTATTGATTTATTTCTCCCAATCATCCGTTCTGAAGGGGAAGAGTGGCAAACCACCCGCATTAGCCACATTACCCAACTGCCAATTACGGAAACAGTAACGTACTGCTACAGGCTCCTTGACTTCAGGGGAAACGATAGTGATACACTCATCCCAATAACCACCGCCAGGGCGCCAGAAATGCTTAGCCGTAGCAGGATGGAACACCTTATCGGCACCAGCAAGTTCAAAGCCCTCAATACCCTCAAAGCGGTTGTAGGCGCCAAAGGTATTATCAAGGTGTATCATCACCGTGTCGCCTTTAATCTGCATGTCCTTATAAGTAGGACTTTCGCAGATGATAGACGAGAATCCGTAGGTCTTGTTCAAGGCCAGGAAAGCCAGACGTTCACCTACTTTTTGCTTTTGGGCAGGATGTATCTGTGTACCCTCGTATGGGAACACACAATCGTTGGTGCAAACTAAGCCACTGTTGGGTATAATCTTCGATGCTTTAAACTGTTGTTCCTGCAACAGCGCATTCCACGTGCCTTGCTTGTCGCCACTGTCAAAGGGGGCAATCTGTACGAAATAGAAAGGAATATCACCCAATACAAATTGTTCGCGCCACTGCTCTACTAACAATTTCAAGCGCTTAGAATACTGATCGCCTGGGTCACCGACATTCGAGCATCCCTGATAGAACAAGATGCCTTTAACTGTCGCATTCAGAATAGGATTAAACGTGCCATTGCCCCATAACAGAGAGCGATGATAATCATTCTTAAGCCATTTGATGACAATAGCCAGCGAATCGGTGGGATCAGTGGTGTACTTTTTCAGGTTTTCTTCATTCAACCAACTTTCCACACGTGTTCCACCCTTATTCGCCTCAATCAATCCAATGGGAATATTGAGTGCTTTGGCTGCTGTCTTAGCAAAGAAATAGCCTGTAGCCGAGAAATCACCTACCGTCTGTGGCCCACACACACGCCAAGCACAATTGGCGTCTTCGAGTGGCGTTGCCGACATGACACTGGGTACTTTCACAGAACGAATATGCTTAAAGTTGGCCGCATCTATCACTTCCTGATTGTAGTTTTCAACAGGACAGTTACCAAAGCCTTTGACAGGCATCTCCATATTCGACTGGCCTGCACAAACCCAGACTTCTCCAGATAGCACATTGTCAATTGATAGCTGGTCCTCACCATCATCGAAGGTCAAGCTCAGCGGTTCAAAACTGGCAGGAGGTGTCAGAACGGTGGTAAGCCACCAGCCATTTTCATCGGTCGAAGCCTCAGCACGTTCATCACTCCATGATGTCATTACCGTCACTGTGCTGTTAGGCTTTGCCCAGCCCCACAGTCGAGCATGCGTATTCTGTTGCAATACCATATTGTTTCCAATAAGATGCGACAACCTGATTTTTGCCTGAGCACCTATGGCCATAAGTGCCAGCATCATGAGAAAACATACTTTCTTGTTCATAATGGTTTTATTGTTATTAGTATTTGTATTTAGATGTTAACTAAACCAGTTCCCGCTTACGGGCCTCACCGAATGCTGGCGACACATAGTTCTGCAAGCTGCCACACACCTCTGCAGAGAACTGCTGTCCACTACTGATCAGTTTGTCCCACTGCTGCTCCGTCAATCCCTGTTCCAGTTGTTCACGCGTGATGCGGTCACGAATCAGTCCGAACAGGAAACCAGCATTAAAGTTATCGCCAGCACCTATGGTACTCACTGTTTCTATAGGCGTAATAGGATATTGCTTATGGAATCCACCATTGCTAAACAGTTCGATAGGGTCTGCTGCCTGCGTATAGATAAATTGCTTGGTATAGAACATGATTTCCGAGCGATAGATGGCTGAAGCATCTGTCTTATGGAAAAGTATCTCAAAGTCTTCTGACGAGCCACGTACGATATCTGCCAATTCAAAGTTTTCCAGCAAATTGGCTCTCAGGCGCATGGCCTCATTCTGGTGAGAGGCACGGAAATTCACGTCATAATAGAGTATGGCACCATGATCATGGGCATAATCCAAAAAATCCTTCACCTGCCCGCGGATAACGGGGTTCAAGGCATAGTAGGAACCAAAGAGCACGATATCGTCTGGCTGAACATCAGGATGAACGAACTCAAGACGGTCGTTAGGGTGATCCTTATAAAAAACATAATCGGCATCGTTCTTTTCATTCAGAAAAGCCAATGACAAAGGTGACTTCGTATCAGGATATACGCAGACACTCGATGCAGGACAGCCGTTCTGTTCCAGAAAACTTGTAATCAAACTTCCCACACGATCGTTTCCTGTCTCACTAATAAAACCAGTACTGATTCCTGCACGTCCCAATGAGATGATTGCATTAAATGTACTACCACCGGGCAGGGCACTAATGGGCTGCTCGTCACGGAAAATAATGTCGAGCACGGTCTCTCCTATTCCTATTACCTTACGCATATTCTCAACTTTTTCGTGCAAAGATAGTGCAAATCGAATGAAAAACCAAATTAATTTGGTGTTTTCTGAGATGCAGCCTATTTTCTCTTTTTTAGAGAAAGATACAAAATTTCTCTAAACTCTCAACACTAAACTCTAAACTTTTTCTTATCTTTGCATCCGAAATGAAAAATTACAATATAGCAATACTGCCCAACGGACTGCGCATCATTCACCTAACGTCACCATCGCCAGTGGTGTATTGTGGCATAGCCATTACCGCGGGCTCACGCCATGAGGAGCCAGGCGAAGAGGGTGTCGCCCACTTCTGCGAACACATGAGTTTCAAAGGGACCCAACGTCGTTCGGCTATTCAGATTCTTAATAGTTTGGAGAGTGTTGGTGGCGACCTGAATGCTTTCACCAACAAGGAAGACACTACTTTTTATGCTGCCATCCAGAAGGAACATTTCTCGCGTGCTGTCGACCTGTTGACAGATATCGTTTTCTGTAGCCAGTATCCTCAGCACGAAGTGGAACATGAGGTAGATGTCATCTGCGACGAGATAGAGAGCTATAACGACTCGCCTGCCGAACTCATCTACGACGTCTTCGAGAATCAACTGTTCAAAGGCCATCCGCTTGGACATAATATATTAGGTACGCGCGAGCAAGTACAGCAATTTACGTCGCAACATGCGTTCCATTTCACCAACCGATACTATCGTCCAGACAATGCCATCTTCTTTGTCTATGGCGACATAGACTTTTCACGTCTCGTGAAAAGTTTAGAGGTGAGAGAATACTCAAGGCCACAGAACCTGCCGCAAATCATTTCTCTCACCCCTCCCCTCTCACCTCTAACCCCTGAAACTCCTCATCATCAGGCCCATGTCATGCTGGGCTGCCAGTCGTTCAGCTTTGACGACCCACGACGCATGCCCCTCTTCTTGTTGAACAACATATTGGGCGGACCAAGCATGAATGCCCGTCTGAACCTGAAGCTGCGCGAACAGCATGGACTGGTTTACACCGTTGAGAGCTCCATGGCCAGCTATAGTGATACGGGCGTATGGAGCGTCTATTTCGGATGCGACCATCACGACGTGAAGCGTTGCATCCGACTGGTGAATCGTGAACTGGACCGTATGATGCAAGCTCCCTTAAGCGACAGGCAACTGGCTGCTGCCAAACGACAGCTGAAAGGACAACTGACTATCGCTGCTGATAATCGCGAGCAGTTTGCCCTTGATATGGCCAAACATTTCCTGCATTATGGCAAAGAGCGCAGCCTTGACCAACTGATAGCGCAAATTGATGCCATTACGGCACCCCAATTACAGAATGTTGCCCAACAGCTTTTTGCACCGGAGCACATGCAACAACTCATCTTATAAACCCATGGAACAATTACTTCACTATTGCTGGAAACATAAGATGTGGCCTTTGGAAGGTCTGCAGACGACTGACGGTCGTCGTGTGGAAGTCATCGATCCCGGGCTACATAATCATAACGCTGGACCCGACTTCTTTAATGCCAAGGTAAAGATTGGCGATACCCTTTGGGTGGGTAATGTGGAGATTCACGACCGTGCGTCACATTGGTATCTGCACGGTCACGACAAGGACGAGCATTATAATAATGTGGTGCTACACGTTGTAGGCGAAGCCGACCGTGACGTGCAGACTCAGGAAGGCAACTTCGTGCCACAACTATGTCTAACGGTTCCTACGTCTGTACAGGAAAACTACGCAGAACTGCTTAAGACCGACCAGTATCCACCCTGTTATAAGATTATCCCATCCCTGACGCCACTCATCGTCCATTCGTGGATGGCTGCCCTACAGACTGAACGACTGGAACAGAAGACTATTGCCATTCAACAGAGGGTTAAAGAGCGTAATGGCTCGTGGGAGGATGCCTATTTCCAGACGCTGGCGCGTAACTACGGCTTTGGCATCAATGGCGATGCCTTCGAGGAGTGGGCTCGGCATATTCCTTTGAGTGCCGTTGGCAAACATCGTGACGACCTGTTCCAGATTGAAGCTATCTTTATGGGACAGGCTGGACTCTTGGAACTCAATACTATCCCTGAACGCTATCAGCAACAGGCCCTGAACGAGGGTTACTTTGCCAAGTTGCGCAACGAATACCAGTATCTGGCGCATAAGTTCCAGCTACAGCCCATGAATGCACAGCTGTGGCGGTTCCTCCGTCTGCGTCCTCAGAACTTCCCCCACATCCGTATAGCACAGCTGGCCAACCTCTATTACCAACGCAAGGCAGGGCTTTCAGAACTGATAGAATGCCCTGATGTCATCAGTCTGAGCGAGAAAATGCACACGCAGGTAACGCCCTACTGGGAGACCCATTATACCTTTGGTTCCGAGAGCGTCCGTAATGCCAAGCACCTCTCGCCATTCTCCATCAATCTGCTCCTTATCAACACCTGCATACCCTTGCTCTTTGCATACGGGCGTTATACTTGTCGCGAAGAACTGTGCGATCGAGCTTTCGACTTTCTTGAGCAACTCAAGGCTGAGAACAACCACATCATCCGTATGTGGCAAGAGTGCGGACTGGACGTGAAATCGGCTGGCGATTCACAGGCCCTAATCCAGTTGAAGAAGGAATATTGCGACAAGAAGGACTGCCTACGTTGCCGAATTGGTTATGAATATTTAAAGCGAAAATAATAAAAGACAACCAAAACAACAAAGACAACCATATAATAAAGTTGTCCAAGTTGTCTTCTTAAAAAGATGAAATTATGAATAAATACGTTTTTGAAACCCGTATGGAGGTTCGCGACTACGAGTGCGACATCGAAGGCATTGTAAACAACGCCAACTACCTCCACTATACCGAGCACACACGTCACCTGTTCTTGAAAACGTGTGGCCTTTCGTTTGCTGAGATGCACGAAAAGGGCGTCGATGCCGTTGTCGCTCGCATGAACCTGCAGTTTAAGACACCACTGCGTTGTGACGATGAGTTCATTTCACGCCTGTGGCTCGAGAAACAAGGCATCAAATATGTCTTCCACCAAGACATCTTCCGTGCCTCTGATGAAGCCCTCTGCTTTCGTGGCGACATCACGCTGGTGTGTCTTATCAACGGACGACTGAGCAATAGCGAAGATTACGATAAAGCGTTTAAAGATTTTATCCAATCGGAATAATGACATATCAAAAATGACTCCCTCCGACGAAATATATTACTCAATAGCTTTGACCCGCATGACGGGCTTCAACCAGCAGATGGCCCTGCAGCTCTATCAGACCTTGGGCAGCAGTAAGACCGTTTATGACCATCGCAACGATATTGGTGATGTTGTGCCAGATACCACACCCCGTCTGCGCGAGGCGATGAAGAACTGGGACGATGCACTGAAACGGGCTGCTGCCGAAATGGCGTTCATCACCAAGAACAACATCCGTGTTCTGACCTTGGGCGATGCTGACTATCCCCAACGGCTCTGCGAATGTCCAGATGCGCCACTGCTCCTATATTATAAAGGTAGTGCTGAACTCAACCAGC
>Ga0310786_10009864_pt1 | contig 12064 bp, 18 predicted proteins | sample AusTroGonzalo_MG_FD_203881 | JGI IMG/M metagenome (GOLD analysis project Ga0310786, IMG submission 203881) | Bovine rumen microbial communities from tropical cattle in Woodstock, Queensland, Australia - Gonzalo_03 (v2) (version 2) | ecosystem: Host-associated > Mammals > Digestive system >...
AAGGGAGATGTCTCCAACAAGAGGGGTCTCAACATGATCGAAGCAAAGATCAGGAGGCTCGAGCGCTACTACAAGAGGAACGGAGTCCTTCCCGCAGACTGGAAGTACTCTCTCAGCAACGCCGAGCTCATGCTCAAGTGAGTTCGCATGGCGACTGCGGTCCCCTCAAAACTACTTTCCACCTTATCACAAGCCGCGGACATCGTCCGCGGCCACGATTTCATCAACGTGTTCTCCCATTACGATGCCGACGGCGTATCCGCCGCTTCCATCGTCGCCAAGGCGCTGATCCGCGCCGGGAAGGAGTTCAGGGTCACCCTCTTCACCACCCTGAACGACCAGAACATGAAGACGATCGCCAACACCAAGGCCGAATGCATCGTCATCACCGACCTCGGCGCTTCTTACATCGACCAGCTGGACCGCCTGTCCTGCGACGTCGTCGTCCTGGACCACCACACCGTCATCTCCGAGGCCAAGAGGGTCTGCTACGCCAACCCCCACCTCTATGGTATCGACGGCATGACATCGGGATGCGGCGCCACCATGGCCTTCCTGTTCTCCGTGGCCCTCGACGATGGCAACTGGGACCTGGTGCAGATCGCGTTCGCCGGCATCGCCGGGGACCGCCAGCACATCAAGGGCCTGACCGGCCTCAACGCCCACCTCCTGGAGGAGGGCGTCGCCAGGGGCTTCATCGAGGAGATGCCCGGTTCGCTGATCCCGTCCGGGAAGCTGTCCGAGAGCCTGTTCCTGTGCACCGACCCCTATATCCGCGGCGTGACCGGCAGCAGGGACGGGGTGTCCAGGATCCTCGCGGACGCGGGGGTCCCCGAGGACGCCGACTACAGGTCGCTGACCGACGAGCAGAGGAGGAAGCTGTCCTCGCTCATCGCCGTGAGGATCACCCAGCAGGGGGTCCTGGAGGTGTCCATGCAGGAGATCGCCCGCAAGAGGTACTACCTCAAGGGCCTCGAGATGGACGCCGAGCAGCTCTCTGGAATTCTGAACAGCTGCGGGCGCGCCGGCGTCGGGGGCATGGGAGTCTCCGCCGGGCTGGGCGACCGCGACGCCTTGGAGAAGGGAGCCGGGATCGACAGGGACTCCGCGGGGCTCCTGGTCGAGGCCATGTGCACCCTGGATTCCATCGGGCTCAACCAGATGGAGAACATACAGTGGTTCGACAGTTCCGACTCCGGCTTCACCGGGATGCTGTGCGGCATCGCCATGCAGTGCATCGGCGACCCTAGCAAGCCGACCATCGGAGTCAACAAGTCATACGATCCAATCAACCTCTCTTCGAGGGGCATGTGGATCCAGCTCGATGCGGGCGTTGACCTTGCGGCCGCGATGAGGGAGGCATGCGCCTCCGTCGGCGGCGAGGGCGGCGGCCATAGGATCGCCGCAGGCGGATCCGTGCCTGCCAATTCCATCGATCAGTTCCTGAAGAACCTGGACGAGATCGTCGGGAAGCAGAAGCTCGCTTCCTCCAGGTGACCTCTACCTCGTCCGTCCTGAACCTCTGGTTCACCGCTGTTTCGGATATCTCCATCGCTCCGCCGGACCTTATCATCTCGCTGCCGAGCCATGCTATCATGGCCCCGTTGTCCATGCAGAATTTGCGGTCGGGGACGAACATCTCCGCCCCGCGCTCATGGGCCATCTCGGCGACCATCTCCCTCAGGCGCATATTCTGGGCGACGCCCCCTCCGAGCAGGACCTGGTCCTTCCCGATGTGTGCCATCGCCCTCTCGGTGACCTCGGTAAGCATGGCGAAAGCGGTCTCCTGCACGGACAGCGCTATGTCCTCCAGCGGGACGCCCTTCCTGTAAAGTGCCAGCGCAGCGGTCATCATGCCCGAGAAGGACACGTCCATGCCTTTTACGGAGTATGGCAGCTCGTGGAATTCCTTCCCATCCTTGGCGAGCTTCTCGAACACCGGCCCGGCGTAGAAGCCCATGCCCAGATCCCTGCCCAGCTTGTCCAGCATGTTCCCGATCCCGATGTCCTGGGTCTCCCCGAAGATCCTGTACCGGCCGTCGGCGAAGGCTATCACCTGGGTGTTGCCCCCGGAGGCGTACAGCAGGGCGGGGTCGTCGCAGCCGCACTGGACCCTCCCGATCTCGATATGGGCGATGCAGTGGTTGACCCCCACTATGGGGATGCCCTCGGCGCAGGCGAACGCCCTGGCCGCGGTGGCGGCCACCCTCAGGCACGGCCCCAGGCCGGGACCCATGGAGAACGATATGGAATCCACATCGCCCGGGGACATCTTCGCGGTATCGAGCGCCTTCCTGATGATGCCGGCGACGACGTCCGCATGGTGGTTCGCGACCTCCCTGGGGTGCAGTCCCCCCTCGGGCGGCTTGAACATGTCGAGCTCGTTGGCCAGCACGGTGCCGTCGGAGTCGACGATGCCGACTCCCAGCGTGTGTGCCGTGCCTTCGATGCCGAGGGTTATCATGCGTCGGGGTACGCGCTGTTCCCACATAATAAAGTCGCCCCAGCCTGGCGCATATCCTGGAACCGATACCTATAAGAATGATAACCATATCCACCAATCATCGGGCCCGTGGTCTAGGGGTTATGACGTCGCCTTGACATGGCGGAGGTCACCGGTTCAAATCCGGTCGGGCCCACCACTCTTTCATTCTGCTGTGGTGTTCTGGCATCATGTCCGTCACTGCTTCGATGCCTTCGTTATGAGAATGCTGTCCATTCGATCAACTTGGGTTGTTCACTCGGTTTATCGGGGTTTTTCCACTTTCGGGCACCTCCCCCTGTGAGCCTTATGTACCTTCATGGCGAACCATCGGCCCATGATGATGTACGCGGAGATGGAGGCCGAGGTGGAATACGCGATCCACCAGCTGGACCTGGCCATGGGCAAGCGCCGGGCGGGCATGGCCGTTTCGGGGGCCTGGGCGCCCTCGTACAAAGGGTTCGCTAACGGAGAGGACCCCATATACGCCACATCGAGGATCCTTGTGGCCCCGATGATAGTCCGCCTGGGCTACGCCAACGTGACCGCCAGGGAGATAGCCGAGGGGAGGATCCCGGGGCTGGTCATGTGCACCGTGTCCATGAATCGCTCCCTGTCCCGCGCCACCGGGGATGTGATAGGTAGGATGAGGGCCGGGCCCCCGGGGCGCGGCATAGCCACGGACGGCTTCACATGGGCCAGGGTGGCGATGACCCAGAGCGGGCCCAGGGTGGTCCGCGTGGTGGACCTGAGGCCGCGCTACGTGGAGGCCCTCGACAGGGACCGCTTCAGGGTGGCCGTCCCCTCCGATCCCGGGATAATCAGGGAATTCGCGGATTCCTTCGCCAGGGACCCCGCGGTGCGGGGACGATATGATTTATGATGCCGTAAGGCATCATCCCCGCCATGTACTGCCGCATGTGCGGCCGCGAGATCCCCGACGAGGCGCTGTTCTGCCCCGGATGCGGGACCCGCGCCGCGACCCCGGAGGAGACCTACGAGGACGATGTGGTAGACGATGCCATGTACGACGCGGACTTCTCGGACGACGATCCAGAGGATATCCCGCAGGAGTACCCTCTGTCGATAAGGGAGCGCAGGGCCCGCGAGGCCGAGGAGGCCGAGATGAGGGTGAGGCGCAGGAAGGTCGCGGCCGTATCCATCGTCGCCGTGGCAGTCGTCGCGGTCCTCGGGGTCGCGGTCCTGTCTGGCGTCTTCGACGGCCCGGAGCCGGAGGTGACGGTCGGGAACACCACCGTGACCGGCTCGCTGGCGGGAATGAAGGCCGTGACCATCGCCGACGGCTCGCTATTCTACACGGGAGACGGCTCCGCCAGGTGGGGATGCAAGGATATCTACGGGACGTACCTGACGGAGAAGTCCCCGGGGCGCTACGAGGTCCGCGGCTACGAGACGGTCAGGGGCGGCGAGCTCTCGCTGGGCCCAGGCGGCTACGATGTCGTGCTGTACGTGGACGGGGCCGAGAAGGGATCGGCCACGGTCATCGTCCAGGGGACCGTGTCCAAGGAGTTCTCCTGGAGGTCGATCGTCGACGGCGAGGCCGCCGACGTATCCGTGACGCTGACCTACAGCGTGTCGGACATCAAGGGCTACTGGGAGTACACCGGGGTGCGCTACAAGTCGGATTACGAGAGCAACACCCGCTTCGTCGTCGTGGACGACGCGATCATCGGTCTGGAGAAGTCCCTGAGGTCCGCGTACGCCTCTGCGTACAAGGCATCTGCGTCCGGCCAGGGCTACTCCGACTTCATCCTGGGTTTCGTGCAGTGCTGCATCGGGTACCCGGACATGGTCGCCAAGGAGGGCGACAGGTACGTGGAGGACGGCGAGGATGCCAGCGGGGACATGTTCCTGTACGGGCAGCGCGAGTATTGGGCGTACCCCCTGCAGACCTTGGTCCTATCGACCGGGGACTGCGAGGACACGACATTCCTGCACTGCGCACTGCTGTCCGCCGCTGGGTACAGGTCAGCGGTCCTGCTGCTGCCGAACCATGCCATGTCGGGGGTGTTCCTGGAGTCGTTCCAGGAGAGGCACTACTCCCAGCTGACCGTGGTCAGCAAGCGCCTGAAGGCGGACGGGACGGTGGCGTACATATGCGAGACCACCTACGACAGATGCGTGGCATCCGGGTACACGGACAGGGACACCGCCGATAGAGTCAGGGATGTGAACGAGGTGTTCGTGGTGGAGGCCACGGCATGAGCCCCAAGGCCGTCATTATCATCATCGCGATAGCGGCGATAGGGGCCGCGGCTGTAGCGGGGATCGCCTTGGCTTCCGGAGGGGGAGGACCGGAGCCGCCCGGACCAGGTCCGGAGCCGGAGCCGCCGTTCCCGGTGGATCCCGTGCCGGAAGGATATTCGCTGAAAGACGGGAGGCTGTCCAGGGATGATGGGGAGTACACTTCCTGGCACATCTTCGACCAGTTGCATTCGTACATGACCGTGACCGGTCCTGTGTACTCGGTGTACTCGGGATACGACGTCGACGGCCCATATGTCGAGCTGGAGCCTGGAAGGTACACCGTGAGGGAGGGCGGGACGGAGTTCCCAGTGACGGTCCAGGGCGAGATCCATCGCGAGATCGGGTGGGAGTGGTCCATGAACGGCACGGTCCACGATGTATCCGTGAGTTTCGACATCGATGCCCTGGAATATCTGGCGGAGCACACCGCAAACAAGGAGAGGAACGACAGCTACCACGGGACTTACATCTTCAGCGACCTGCCGTACAGCGTCGTGCTCAGCGATGCGACGTCGTGCATAGCAACCCAGCTGTCCTCGGAATACGCCCGGATAGGTGGCTCCGTGTCAGACCGCCAGGATTTCGCCGATTTCATCGCCGCATTCGTCCAGCTCAACATTGAGTATCCGCCCGCTGTCACCGGCCATCCCGCTGCATTCGATTATTTTGTATGGGGGTCCGATGAGTACTGGTGCACTCCCATGGAGACGCTCTACCATATGATCGGGGACTGCGATGACAACGCGGCGCTGATATGTGCCCTGTATCTGGAGCTGGGATATGAGACCGCGATGGCTGGCAAGCCCGGTCATTCGTTCTCAGGAGTGGCCATAGACGGTTTCGAGGAGAGGTCCGAAGCGGAGCTGAAGGCTGTCGGGTTCGAATCGGACGACCTATGCGTCGCGCCTGCGATCGAATCGATAATCGGCGATGACCTGGAGTTCGGGGACACCCAGTTCTACGCGGTGGACAGCCTACCGTTCAAGAATAGCATCAGCCGCCCCGTCGGCTACATAAGCGATGGGTCGAAGTGGGTCAGCGTCCCGGGCGATCCCGTGAAGACGCGGTCCAACGGATACGCTGGATTCTACGAGGCCGAGAAGGAGCGATCGCTTCTTCGGATGGTTGCTCTTGGGGAACCAGTCCGGGAACCAATCGTCATCGAAGGTCTGCGCTTCGGAGAGCGCTATCTCCTTCCCCACATCCATCACCATGAGGTCCCTGCCGGCCACGGTCCTGACCCCGGTCCTCTCCTGGGTCATCCTGGCCTCGTTCTCTGGCCCTCTCATGAGGATGACCACGCCGAGGTGGATGAATATCGCCAATTCCGGCTTCACCCTCTCCAGGAACATCATGGCATCGTCGGTGCACATGTGGAACTTGATCCTCTCGCCGTAGGGCGTGGTGATCGGCAGTATGACGACCCTGCACCCGATGTACTGGTCGGCGATCGCGTCGGAGTATGCGGTGTCGCTGACGTAGGCGACCTTTCCGTCAGGGGTGTCGAAAACGAATCCCACGTTGGTGGGGTCGCTGTGGTCCGCCCTCTTGATCTCGATCTTGAGCCCCCCTATGTCGAGGGTCTCGCCGGGTATGAGCAGCCCGTGCTTCTCCGCGACGCCGAGGTGGTAAGGGGACATGCACGGGCCGAGCCCGTCCCTTCCCTCCATGACGGTGGGGGAGCCGTAGACCTCCCCGCGCCTCACCCATCCTCCGTGGGTCATGCCCTCGATGGCGGACGGGGAATCGGAGTAGTGGTCGGGGTGGCAGTGGGACACGATGACGCAGTCGGTGTCGCCGGGATCGGCGTGGATGCGGTGCATCTGGGTCATCGCCCCCGGACCTGGGTCCATGTGGATGCGGCCGCCGTCGTGGTCTATCAGCATGCCGCCAGTGCAGCGCATCTGGGATATGGTCGTGTGGCGGCCTCCGCCGGTGCCGAGGAATGTTATCCTGAACATGTCGCTGCCCCAGCAGCTTCTTGCGGTAGGCATCGCTCCTGTCGGCGACGTCCTCCTCGTTGCCGCGGTCGACCACGTACACCTCGGGGAGCTTCCTGGGGTGCGCGGCGAGCATCGTGGACAGGAGGTGCCTGTCCGAGAAGTCGAGGTTCTTCAGGTACTTCCTCTCCCAGTTGGCCGCCAGGTCCAGGGCGGACTGGATGCCGCCGTTGTAGTACTCCTCGGCGAACACCGCCCCGACGGTGGCATCGTTGGATAGGATGGCTATGTTGCAGCCCCTCACGGCGTAGTCCGTGCCGTTGAACGCCACGGACAGCCCGCCGCTGTCCTTCACCAGGTCCATGGATTGGAAGTCGGTCCTGCTGCTGCCCAGGTACATGGTGCAGTCCAGGTCGATGTTGGTCTGCCTGCGGATGTCCAGCAGGTTGTACGCCTTGCGGTTGGATGTCATGGCGCCGACGGATTCCATCAGGGTGTGGCAGGCGGTCCCGGGGATCTCCTCCTCCAGGATCCTGTCGATGGTGCGGATGATCTCAACGTCGTAGCCGTCCAGCTCCATAGGCACGTTGAGCCTGTACTCGGTCTTCGGGACCTTCAGCGAGGCTATCTCCTGGGCGACCTCCCTGAGCCTCCTGGCCTCGGTGCGGCCCAGGTTGGTGGTGTCCAGCTCCATCTCGGTGCAGGACATCCCGACGAGCGGTGCGTCCAGGGTCTCCATCACGGGCATCATGGTGTGTTCGTACAGGGTGGTGGCGATGAACGTGGGCATCAGCTGCGAGACGTACCTCATCGCGGTGTCCACCCCGGGCATGATCTGCAGGGAGGTCCTGCTGGTCTCCATGAGGGCGTGGTCGCTGGCGCCGTTGGCCTTCAAGAACGGAACTATCCACTTGGCGCGGTTGCCGGAGGACGCCTCCTCCCTTCCGAGGACGTAGCAGACCAGGTCGTCGTACCTGCGGAAGGCGTCGTAGAAGCGCTCTCCGTTGCGGATGAACCTGGCGCACAGGTCGCGCATGCTGTTGTTCTTCGTTATGAACCCTCTGCAGCTGCAGATGAAGTTCTTCTCTGGGAACAGGCCCAGCTCGGCGACCGGGTCAAATTCGTCCGGCATCGCTGGCCCTCCAGGGCGCGGTCCACGCTCTCGGAGAGGTCGTAGGGGCCGTCCAGCTGCTTCTCCCCGGCGTACAGCCTCTTGTCCTCCATGCGGACGGTGCCTTCGGAGAACGCCCTGATGGTGGACACTATCAGCGGGAGCTCGCGCTTGGCGCCGTCCTCCCTGATTCTCTTGAACAGGGGCTCGGACTCGCCCTCCCTCTTCTTGATCTCGTCGAGGGTGGAGGATTCGAGTTTCCTCTCCATGTCCCCCCATAGCTTGTCGTAATCGCCGCCGCGAATGGGGAAGCCGCAGTACGTGATCGCCGCTCCCCTGTCCCATTCTTCGGTGCAGATGTGCATCATGGCGCCCTGCCTCTCCGCCTTCTCGGAGATCAGCTGCCAGATGACCTCCTGCCAGGTCCCCTTGGGCCCGTCGGGCAGGGCGGGGTGCAGGTTGAGCATGTCGTAGGCCTCGCAGGTCTCGTTGTCCATCCAGAGCATGTAGCCGGCGAGGATCCCGAGGTCGAAGTCGTATTGGGAGGTGAGCCTCCTGAGCTCCTTCCCGTACTCGACCCTCCAGGCGGCCTCGTCCGAGGCCCTCAGATCGGGCATGAAGGTCTTCCATGAGAGGGTTACGAGGGGGATGCCGTAGCCCTCGATCATATCGAAGAAAATGGCCCTCTGCTCGCGCTTGGGGTTCTCCGCCTCGGTGTTGTCCCAGTTACAGAACACGAATGCGATCTCGACGTCGAGGTCGCCCTTCTCCTTCTGGTCCATGACGGCTTTCAGCAGATTGCGGGACCCGGGGCCCCTCCCGGTGGAGAACCAGCCTAGTCTGAGCATTGCATTGCCTATGTGTGCGTCCCTTAATATTGTTACCCTTGACCTATACTGTCTAGTAACTCATCTTGGCTTATTCGATTCTTTTATGATAGTTTCCAGTAGGCTCATCATCCCATTCATCCCTTCGCTGTCGTTGCTCATGTTGAGTAGGACTGATTGGATGATTTCGTCGCTGCTGCGTTTCTGCTGAACCTTATGGTCCTTCACCCTTTCCAACTTTTCTTCGAACGATTCGTCCAGAGAAATCTGATTGGATATCGCCATGCGGATGAAATCGGTTCTCTTATTGTAGAAGCCCAAAACAGTCTGGTAGTCGTCGATGTCTTTAAGAAGTCCGACGGGCACGCGTAGAAGCACCTGGATAGGTTCCCCTTCGAATTGTGCATATTTGTCCATGTAGCGGTCCATGACTGTCTTGGTTATGTTGAGGATGACGTTAGGCTCGATGTTGGCTATCTTACCGATCTCGTCTATCTGTGCATCCACCTTTATCCTCGAATCAACGAGCGTTCTGAAGAGTCTTTCCATCGCATTCACGATGTACGCGGGTCTGGTGGTGAAATGTCCAGGAGCTTGAATGTAGTTGTCAATCCTTTCAAGCATTCCGCTCGGCAGACGTATGGAGACGGTCTCGGTGTCGGAGGCCATGATGGTATAGTATGGATATCGTTTATCAAATTTATGTTACTAATTAGAATAATTAATTCTAATACGAATTATAATATATTATTTAGATTATTTAGTTAATTACCTTTGAAACATAAAAGGAGGGATAAAATGTCTGCTAACGATTTCAGAAAGAAGAGCAGAAGAGCAATGGCGAACAAAAACACACGTCCTGTGAAGGTGGGGCGGTTTATTGTAACATCCCATGCACAGAACAGAATGATCCTAAGGGATATTCCAAATGAGGCTATGATAAGAAACCTCTGCAGGAAGCCTGAGGCCAAATCTCCGGTCAGATATGACTCTTCGGGGAGACCATCATACAACCGCCATAACACAGAAAGTACTACATCGATAAATCCGATCAGTAAGAATGTAGCGACCATCCACGCTTTGAAAGAAGCGGATGCTAGGAGATATGGAATCAGGCGTACGCATCTGAAAACAGAGGCAGAGTTACGCAAAGAAAGGGCATTCGCGAAAACAACTAAAGAAAAGATCAAAAAGTCTCATACGTCAAAAGTACATTCGAGAAACAGATCACATAGGACCAAGGCCGCATCTGCGGACATTCAAAAACAAGGGCAAAGAGGTAAAAAATGCAGAAAACTATCAGGGATGAAACAATAACACTGATAAAGGCTTATCTTCCCGAGATAGGTGTTCAGGTTCCATTGAGGAGTGAAGAGGATATAGAGAAAATATGCGACTTTTTTGAGTATATGGAGGTTACCCTCGCGAATGCATTGGCGGATGGAGAAAAAGTCGATCGTAACCTCTTGGATGCAGCAGCTAGTGCTTTCGATGATCTGGCTATCGTTGAGGATGATGAATACCATGATATCGACGACCTCAACAGAAGACTAATGATGCGATTGCTAGTCAGTAATAAATATTTTCAAACCGGAGTCCGATAGTTTCGATTGCACCTCTCGGACTCCGGTGTCATGCACAGCTGTGAAAACTCGGAGTCCAATGATTATATGAAATCGCACGTCGAACAGGACGGTGACCGACGGTGTGTGGGGGTCTATCTCCATCATGTGGTAGGTGACTGCCTTGATCTCGGATCTAATCCTGTGTTTGGAGCGGTCGAGCTTCTCCCCTCTGGCACTGCATCTCAGTGAGAGCTCACCGGTGAACTCCACGTCGAACTCCCTGAGTATCAGCCCCTCCCCGTCCTCGAGGTACAGCATCTCGGAGAGGAAGGAGTAGAGCAGGTCCTCCATGTCGATCCCCTCGCACTCCACGACGGTGGAATCGCAGGTGCCGATTCCGGAGAGGTCGACGGTCTGGTCGAAGAGCGCGTACGCAGCATTGCCGAAGCATTCGGCGAGGTCCCTGCCGAAGGCCTTCACCATGAGGTCGGCGGTGTGGTCGACGAGGATGTAGCGCTCCATGGCGGTGGCATGGGATGGGTCGGATAAGAACATAGGGGGTGCGGCACCATAACGGAAGATGTATGGTGCCCGCGCCGGGATTCGAACCCGGGTCAAAAGATCCGCAATCTCACAGGATATCCAAGCTACCCCACGCGGGCATAAAGTGCGGAAACCGGTTAAGGTTTAAGGCGTTTAATCAGGCCTCAGGGTGAGACAGGTAGCGGGTGATGTAGCCTGCGATCCTGTTCCTCATTGTCACCGATGAGACATCTGTCAGAGCGCTGACCATCTCTTTGTTGCTCTCAAAATCCTTGCTGAATGCCTGAGGATATTTGTTGACCAACTCGATGGCGACTCTCTTGATGTAGGTGGGTCTTATTCTTCCCATTTCATTCACCGAGTAATCCCGCTTATGGGGATGCCCTATTTAAAACTATCACGGGTCGCAGGCGCTTATAGGGGTTCCCCATAGCCCATTCCAGTTCGGTGAGGTCCGCGGGGACGTATCTCGGGAGCTCCGCGAGCATTATCATCTTGAGCACGGGGATGTGGCAGTACCCGCGGGGATTGTTCTCCAGGAACCTCTGGTGCCCCTCCTCGGCGCGGGTGTAGGATGTCAGCGGCCCGGCCTCGGTGTGGAACTCCGGGTAGTGGGCGGCCTCCCTGGCCACGTACCCCTTCACGAACTCCCCGCTGGCCTCGTCCGTCCAGTATATGCCGGTCTGGTACTGCTCCCCCACGTCGTTCCCCTGCCTGCGCTCCTGGGTGGCGTCTACGAGGAAGAAGAACGCCCACAGGAGGCGCTCCAATGAGATGGTTCCGGGGTCGTAGACGACCTTTATCGCCTCCCTATAGCCGTATTTGCCGGAGCACACCAGCAGGTAGTCCGGGATGAACAGCGGGTCTCCGTTGGCGTACCCGCACTCCACATCGACGACGCCGGGGATGTGGCGGAAGGCACTCTCCATCCCCCAGAAGCATCCGCCGGCCAGGTAGATCTCGGAAGTCATGTCTTGGGTGCCCGCAGCTCTTCTTGCCCTCGGGGCAGGGGCCCCTCATGCAGGGCGGCCCCGCATCCTTGAAGATCACCGGGGACACCTCCTTGCAGAGCCTCAGCATCTGGTCGGACATCTCCCGGATCTCCCACTGGGCGCGGTTGCAGCTCCTCAGCGAGAAGAAGTGGAGGAGCTCCCTGGCGTTCATGGTGATGGTTATGTTGGTGGTGCAGGCGTTGGGCAGGAGGTACCTGGCATCCTCGTTGGGTATGCCCAGATCCTGCAGCTTCGCGTAGGCCTCCCAGACGGCGTCCATGACGCCGCCGAAGACCTCCTCGGCCTCTTGGTTCCCCTTGATCGTGGGAGGGGTAA
>Ga0310786_10009865_pt1 | contig 12063 bp, 7 predicted proteins | sample AusTroGonzalo_MG_FD_203881 | JGI IMG/M metagenome (GOLD analysis project Ga0310786, IMG submission 203881) | Bovine rumen microbial communities from tropical cattle in Woodstock, Queensland, Australia - Gonzalo_03 (v2) (version 2) | ecosystem: Host-associated > Mammals > Digestive system >...
TCCAGAATGCCGGAGCACAGTTCCACGCTGTTCTCGCCGTTATGGGGCACAGAGCCGTCCAGTTTTCCGGAAACCCGGAGGGACAGATGATGCTTCCCTGCAGTTTTGAGGATCTGTTCCTCGATATAGGGACTGAGTTCCTCCACGCACAGAACTTCCTCCACGCCGTCGAGGGCTTTCAGGATAAAGTCCTCCGGGAAAGGGAAAGCGGTGGCGACCCGGATCAGCCGGACATCGTCATGGCCCTTCAGGCATTCCTTCACATAGGTATAGCTGACGCCGGAAGCAACGACCGCCTTTCCGGACCCTTTTCCTTCCACGGTGTTGAAGCGGAAGGAAGAAAAGTCTTTGGCAATCTCTTCATTGCGCTGCTCGATCTTTCCGTGGTTGAGATAAGACAAACGGGGAAAAATGACCCAGCGGGAGGGGTCACGCTCAAAACCGTCATACGTCCCCGGCGTGAAAGCATCCGGCGTCTCGATGGACGCATAGGCGTGGCAGACGCGCGTAGTGGGCCGGAACAGCACGGGCGTGCCGTATTTCTCGGAATACTCAAAGGCTTCCCGGATCATCTCATAAGCCTCCTCCGGGGAGGAAGGATCGAAGACCGGGATGCGGCAGAAGTCCGCGAAGCGGCGGGTGTCCTGCTCCGTCTGGGAAGAGATGGGGCCGGGATCGTCCGCGCTGACGATGACCAGGCCGCCCTTCACGCCGATATACGCCACGGACATCAGGGGATCGGAGGCAACATTCAGCCCCATCTGCTTCATGGTCACCATGGCCGGGGCGCCGCTGTACGCGGCCGCCGCGGCGACCTCCAAGGCCGCCTTCTCGTTGACCGACCATTCCAGATGGACGCCCTCATGCGGAACCTTTGACACCGTCTCAATAATTTCGGAAGACGGCGTTCCCGGATAGCCCGCCACCAGGCGCACGCCGGCGGAAAGCGCCCCCAGCGCGATGGCACCGTTTCCCATTACGTATCGTTTCATGTACTCACCTCGGGTTTTTCTGATTCACCATATCCAGTACTATACCACACTTCGGATCGTTCCGGCTGTTCATTTTCTGTCGCCCCGTCCGATCCTCGCAAAAAAAGAAGGCCGTCGGGCAGAAAGCCCGACAGTCTCCATATGATTTTCGCCAAACGCGGATCTGTCCGTTCCTCACCGAGCAAAGAAGTCCATCATCCGCTCCTTATAGTCCGGCGCCAGATCATACACCGCGTGTCCGTAACCGTTGTACATATACAGCTCGCAGTCCGGCCGGCCTTTCAGCTGCTCCGCGATTTCTTCGGACGCTTCCCCGCCCAGCACACGATCGTCAGCGGAGCCGATCACCAGCACCGGGCAGGCAATCTTATCCAGCTGATCCGTCACGTCAAAGCCCCGAATTCCTTCCGCCAGGATCACAAAACGGCTGAGATCCTCTTCCGTCACGCCTTTCGCGCTTTCGGTCAGCAGCGCTTTCGCCTGCTCAAACACCTGCGGCGGATAGATCGCTTCCCCGAACGCCTGATACAGCTCTTCCGCGCTACCGTTCTTCGCCAGCTGAACCCATCCGTCAATGACCCGGTACTGTTCGTCTGTGACGCGGGAGGAGGCGGAACCGAGAATCAGTCTGCTGACCAGATCCGGCTCTTCGATTGCGATGCTCATGGCGATCATTCCGCCCTGGGACGCGCCGAAGAGGCAGATCCTGTCAAGGCCCAGCGCCCGGATTGCCGCCGCCGTATCCTGCGCGATCTCACGGACGGTATAAACCGAAGGCAGTTCTTTCCGCCGGTCAAGGACATAAACCGTAAACCGATCTTCGAAGGAAGCATATGCCTGCGCCACGGTGTCCGCGAATTTCATGACGCTTTCCACGCTGAGCCCGGGCAGGATCACAAGCGCCTGATCCCCGTGGCCGAAACGGAAATAATCCATCGTAAAATCATCCGTTGCCACCGTTTCGATCCTGATGTTTCCGGTCATGTTCTGTTTCTCCTCCGTCCGGGCAGCCGCGCCGCCGGTGAACGCAAGCACGGCGGTCAGGAATAAAAGATGATTCGCCTTTTCATGCGGCAAGGGGCTTCCTGACTTTATGGAACGCGTAAACGTACACACCGAACAGCGCCGCCGCGAACACGATACCAGCCGGATACGCGATGGATGAAGACAGCCTGAAGCCCTCGTTGGCCATGAGAATATAGGTCAGGCTGACGGCGGACATGAACGTCGCCGGCAGGGCCGTGACCAAGGTTCCGAATTTTCTGGTTCCGGTCTTCACCAGATAGGCGGTCGCCACCCACAGGGAGATCATCGCCAGAGTCTGGTTGCTCCAGGAGAAATAGCGCCAGAGAACGTTGAAGTCCAGCTGGGTCAGAAGCGCACCGACAGCGAGCAGCGGCACCGTAATGATCAGCCGGTTCCGGATCTTCTTCTGGTCCAGGCCGGTAATCTCTGCTACGATCAGCCGCGCGCTGCGGAAGGCCGTGTCTCCGGAGGTAATGGGGCAAACCACCACACCAATGATCGCCAGGATGCCGCCCACGGTGCCCAGCATCGTCTGGGCGATCTCATAAACCGTGCCGGACTGGCCCTGGGCAGAAATCGCATCGTTCAGCATCTGCGTCGTGCCGTAGAAAGCTACGCCGGCAGCCGCCCAGATCAGGGCGATCACGGCTTCCGCGATCATCGCGCCGTAGAAGATGCCGCGTCCCTGCTTTTCGTGTGTGATGCACTTGGCAATCATCGGGGACTGGGTTGCGTGGAAGCCGGAGATCGCGCCGCAGGCCACCGTAATGAACATAAACGGCCAGATCGGCAGTCCCTGAGGATGCAGATTCTGCAGGGACAGCTCCGGAATCTTATATCCGCCGAACAGCGTACCGCCCAGCACGCTCACCGCCATAACAATCAGGATCACGCCGAAGATCGGATACAGCTTACCGATCAGCTTGTCGATCGGCAGCAGCGTCGCCAGCACGTAATACAGCAGGATCACGACGATCCAGAAGGTTTCGCCCATGGACGTCAGCCGGGCGATCAGCGCCGCCGGGCTGTTTACGAACACCGTACCCGTCAGCACCAGCAGAACGATGGAGAAAATCCGCATGACCCAGCGGGCTGCATTGCCCAGATAGATTCCGCTCAGTTCCGCGATGGAACTCCCGCCATTGCGGCTGGAGATCATGCCGCTCATGAAGTCATGCACCGCGCCGCCGAGGATCGATCCGAACACGATCCACAAGAAGACCACCGGGCCGAAGCAGGCGCCCATGAGCGCGCCGAAGATCGGGCCGGTGCCGGCGATGTTCAGCAGCTGCACCAGGAAGGCCCGCCAGGGCTTCATGGGCACACAGTCCACGCCGTCGTTAATCGCAACGGCCGGCGTCTGCCGGTCATCCGGCGCAAAAATTCTTTCCACTACCCGGCTGTAAACCAGATAACCGACCAAAAGCACCGCCAGGGAAATAATCAGTGATACCATGCAAATTCTCCTTCCGAGACACACTTTGCGGAAAGCCCGGCTTTCCTGCCAGCCCTTTCTAAATCATTATCATACTTCACAACGCCGAAAAAATCAAAACGTTTTTTCCTTCGGCACAATGCAGAATACATTGGACTGAAAATCACCCTGCACACGCAGGGAAGCATCGTAGCCGGTGCCGGTAAACCTTTTGCCGAGCGGAATTCCCGACTGCAGTGCCGCGCCGGAGCATTCCGCGGAGAACCCGCCATCCCGCATCTGATAATGACGGTCAGCCAGGCGCACAATTGTTCCTTCGGTATCCAGCGGAACAGGCGTGACAAACCTGAGCAGGGATCCGTAAGCTCCCACCCGCAGCAACTGGGACCGCGCCTCCACATGCCAGACCCTGTCCGGATCGAGACCGTTCACCCGGAGCCACTCGATTTCGGGCCCCGCGGGGATCAGCTTATGGAAGAGCCCGCAGAGCGTCTCCTCCCCGTCGGTCACCTGCCAGCACAGGGCGCCTTCCTCCGCACCGTTCCGGCTGAAATGCCCGAACTGGAACGCCTTCCGATGCAGCTTATAAAACGCGATGGTTTCCTTCAGTTCCACTTCATCCACCGGCTTCATGCTGTCGAGATCAAACTCCACGCCGAAGTCCCCGAAGAAAGCCACGTTGGACCGGGTGGACATGGGCGTGGCCCGGAGCGTCACGCCGTGGGGCGCAGCGGAAACATGCGCGCCGACAGTGCTCTGGGGATAAAGATAATACAGTCCGTTCTGGATATCCAGGCGTTCGACGGGATCGGTATCATCCGACGCCCAGATCTGCGGGGAAAAGCAGAGCATGCCGAGGTCAAACCGATTTCCGCCGGACGCGCAGCTTTCCAGAAGAATCCCGGGACGTGAATCGAAAATCCGGCGGAGCACATCGTAAAGCCCGAGAATATATTCATAGGCTTTATTCCCGCTGACCGGAGAATTCCGGTTCATGTCCCATTTCACATACCGGATCTCCGCCCTGTCCAGGATCGCGGATACGGATTCGACAATATAGTCCCGCACTTCCGGCTTCGTCAGGTCCAGCAGGAGCTCATTCCGGCTGTAAAAAGGACCTGCCCCGGGGGAGGAAAGCACCCAATCCGGATGCTTCCGGAAACAGTCGGAATCCGGATTCACCGCTTCCGGCTCAAACCAGAGGCCGAACTGCATGCCGAGATCCCGGATCTTTTTCGAAAGCCCTTCCAGGCCGTTGGGAAGCTTTCGCCTGTTGACGGTGTAGTCTCCCAGGCCCGCTTTGTCATGATCCCGCGCCCCGAACCAACCGTCGTCAAGCACAAAGAGCTCGCAGCCGATCTTTTTTGCCTTCCTGGCCAGGGAAAGAAGCTTGCCCTCGTTGAACTTAAACATGCAGCCTTCCCAGTTGTTGTACAGCACCGGACGCTCTTTGTATCTCCAGGCTTCAGGAATAACGGATTCATTCACAAAGCGGTGCATGTTTTCCATCAGACCGTTAAAACCGCGACCGGACCAGGCCGCGACAGCCTCGGGCGTTTCGAGCCGGCCTCCGGGAAGCAGGTCCAGGCAAAGCCCGTCAGGGCTGATCCCCTGCAATACCCTGGTGAAGCCGACGGCCGAACGCTGGACAGAGGCATAATGATTCCCCGACCAGAGCAGATTGAACCCGTATACTTCGCCGGCGTCATCCGAGACGCCGGGCCGGGAGAGGAGGAAACCCGGATTATGCCGGTTGGAGGAAAAACCGCCCGCGCTCCCGTTCACCACCCGGGACCGGGTGACGGGCACGGTATGGATATGCGCCTCCCTGATCCATCCCCCGTCAAAAGTGCTGACGGTGAAACTGCCCCGCAAATCGGCGCACGAGCTCATCAGCCTCGTGACTTTGAGCGGCTTGTCTGAATTGTTGATCAGCACCGCCTGCCGGACCAGCGCAGTTTCGAACAGGGAAAACCGCAGTTCCAGGATCAGGCCTTCCAGGAACCTGTTCGCGGAGGTGAAAACCAGCTTTAGCGTATCCTGCGCGCCTTTTGCGTGCGGAAGCACGGGGTCATATTCCTCCGCATTCACATCGCCCGCGGAAGACCAGACGAAGTCCGGGCAGATCTCCGCGCCCTCATACAGCAGCCCGACCGGCGCATCCCGCCAGTCACCGGTGCCGCGCTCCGACCAGGCCAGCGGCAGATCATCCAGGCAGGACCGCGTATCCCCTTCGCAGTAAAGGACGCCCGGTTCCCAGCCCAGCACGGTTTCACAGCAAAGCGCCTCGCAGTCGTCCCCGCTCAGGGGCGCCCCGAGATGAAGGAGCTGCGCCTTGCCGTAAGCAATCTTCAGCATGCAGCAAACAGCCCCGTTGCCGATATAAAAGTACTGCCCGCCGTTTTTCTCAATCTTTCTGATCATGCCGTTTCCCCATACTCATCAATGTTACTTTTTTCAACATGAGGTCTCCCCATGAAACGCGAAGGGATTGATTTTCCCCGCCAGTCAAATCACAGGTTATCGCTTCCTTTGTCCGGCTGCTGCGTTTTGCCCTTATATTCCAGACACAGCATGGTCAGATCGTCAAACTGTTCCGCGTCCTTCACAAAATCATCCACCGCCCGGCGCACGTTTTTCAGCAGTTTCTCCGGCGAGGCATCCGGCTCAGCATTCAGCGCGTCCACCATCCGCTCCGAGCCGAAGAGTTCCTTCTCCGCACTGGTGGCCTCCGGTACGCCGTCAGTATAGACAAACACCATGCTGCCCGGTTCCAGCTGCAGCTCATACTCACGGTAACGTACAGACTCCATGCCGCCGATGACAAAGCCGTGCTTGTCCTTAAACAGTTCAAACCTGCCGCCGGGCATCTTCACCGCCGGGAATTCATGCCCCGCGTTGGCTGCGATCATCCTTCCCGTAGAAAGCTCCAGAATCCCCAGCCATGTGGTCACGAACATTTCCGCCTCGTTGTTGGAACAGATGGCATCGTTGGCCCTTGAAAGAATCTCCGCCGGGGATTTCCCCATTTTGGCCACGCTCTCAATGATGATCTTCGATGCCATCATGAAAAGCGCCGCGGGTACGCCCTTGCCGGATACGTCCGCAATCACCATGCCCAGATGGTCATCATCAATCAGGAAATAGTCGTAGAAGTCACCGCCGACCTCCTTCGCCGGATCCATGCTGGCAAAGATGTCAAATTCGCTTCTTTCCGGGAAAGCCGGGAAGATGTGGGGCAGCATGGATGCCTGGATCTGGGTAGCGAGGGAAAGTTCCGCGCCGATACGTTCCTTCTCCGCCGTCACTTTTACGACCTTATCCATGTATTCCACGGTCTTATGGGAGATCATCGCAAAGGATTCCGCCAGCCCTTCCACCTCGTCTCCGGTACGGTAGGCATCCTCCATCTTAAACTCCAGGTTTCCCTCATCCAGTTCGGATATGCGCCGGGTAATCGTATTCAGCGGCTTCACGAGGCGCTTGCCCAGCACCCAAGCCGCGCCGAGGACCAGCAGCACCACAGCGATCAGCAGCACAATCGCGCTCGTCTGCGATTTGGCGGTCTTGTCCCTGTAGTCCGCCGCGGTTTCATTCTGCACCGTCGCAAGGCTGTTTTTGAGCTGGATCTCAGGCTGGTTTGAAATCGCCTGGTTATAAGCCGAGACCAGCACCCAGCCCGTCGTTTCAATAGGTGTAGCAATGACATAGTAATCCCCGCCGGCCAGACGTCCCAGCGTCACGCCGGTATCCTTCTTCTCCAGGGCATCACTGACAGCCCGCGACAGCAGTTCATTTTCGCTCTCCCGCAGATCCGCGCTCCGGTCCGAGGCCATCATCGGGAAAACCTCCGCCTGCGTCGGCAGCACAGCTTTCCCTTCCTCGTTGACCAGCAGATTGTACTCACCCTCCACGGAGGAATCGCTCATGACCTGCTGGATCTCGTCCAGAAACAGATCATGGCCGACAACGGCCTGCAGATTGCCTTCCGGATCATATACCGGCATTGCGCACTCGACGCAGTACTTGCCGGTGTTGGCGTCCCATTCCCCGTCGGTGAAGATCATTTTGCCTGCTTCGACAGCTTCCCGGTACCAGATCCGCCCCCGCGGATCGTAGTCACGCGGTTCGCCGTCCACAAACCAGGAGGAAGCGTTTTTACCCACCGAAATGAAAGCCCCTTCCGGCAGACCGATATAAAGATCCTCCACGCCGAAAGACTGGCACATGGAGATCATGTCATCGGACAGATTCGCCAGCAGGCCGAGCTTGGCGGAGAGAGCCGGGTCATCCTCATCCGTGCCGCCGGCGTAAATCACCATGGCAGTCCATATCCCGTCGTTTTCAGGATTCGGCTTGGAATAAGGGCGGGCCGTATATTTCTCCGGTTCGGCCAGCAACCTCGCCGCGCTGTCCGCCACATGGGTCACACGTTTTCCCGCCTCCGAAAACATATCATCGGCAAACATGGCTTCCGTCCGATTCGAACGGCTGAGATTCTGGGTGACCACCTTATCCATAACCCTGCCGGTCACCTCGGAGATAGCCGTCTGCTGCTTTTCGTTGGAGTCGGCTGACAGCTGCGCAAGCATATTGCTGCGATAAATATAAATCGCGATGAACGCGACAGTCAGCAAAATGACCGTCAGCAGGCTCAGGGTAAAGATCTTGCTCTGAATACCGCCGATGACAATTTTCCTGTATCGTTTCACTGTTCCTTCGCCCTTTCCGTTTTCGTTCCGGGATTTACGCATGATTCACCGTCACGCATGATCAATTCTATACCGCAACAATGCCGTAACATAGAAGATTATACAACATCCGGAGCAGAAAAACACCCTCTTTTGCACTCTTTCCCGTCGAAATCAGCCGGAATCAGCGCCGCAAACGCGTAATTCCGGCGCTTGATGATTGCCGCGGATCAGTGTATAGTATCTGTAAGCAGATATCAACGGAATCGTCACAGTGAAGAATAACCCGAAGGCAGTGAAGTACATCATGATCAGTAAACCGGAAAAAGCGGCGGTTACACATCAGGCAAAGGCTCCCAGCCCGGCCCAGCCTGTGCTGACAAACGCGTCCTGGACGGAAGCCAGGGATTTGCTGCTTCAGCATGCTTCCCCCACGGAAACCGAATCCATCCCGCTGACCGCTTGCGCCGAGCGCGTGCTGGCCTTTGATCTGACGGCCGGGTCGGATGTTCCGCCGTTTGACCGGTCCGCCTATGACGGGTATGCCCTGCGGTCCGCCGATACGGCGCGGGCTGCGCCTGAGCATCCGGTCACGCTCTCTGTGACCGAAACGATCCCGGCCGGCAAAACTGCCTCCCTTCCCGTTACCCCGGGGCACGCGGCGCACCTGATGACCGGGGCGGCAATTCCCGACGGGGCGGACTGCGTCATCATGTTTGAAAAAACACGCTTCACGGAGGGAAGCGTCACCCTGTCCGAACCGCTCAGGCCCGGGGACAATATCGTCAGGCGCGGCGAGGATATCACAGCAGGCAGCCTGCTGGCCTCCCGCGGCACCTGTATTGACGCGGGACTGGCGGGGACGCTGGCCGCCCAGGGAATCGGGCTGGTTCAGGTTTACCGGAAACCCATGATCGGCCTGATTTCCACCGGCAGCGAGGTGACGGAGGTCGGGGAAGCACTGGAGGCCGGGAAAATATACAATGCCAACCGTGCCAGCCTGACCGCGCTGCTGGAGCAGGAAGGCTGCCTCGTACACTATCTGGGCCTGGCCGGGGATGAAGCACCCGCCATCAGCGAACTGATCACCCGGGGCATCCGGGAATGCGACGCGGTTATCCTGACCGGCGGCGTATCGGTCGGCGACTGGGATGTTACGCCCGAGGCCATGACCCGGGCCGGCGTCACGCTGCTGGTACGCGGGGTTACCATGAAACCGGGGATGGCCTGCGCCTACGGAACAGCCGGAAGCAGGCCGGTGATCGGTCTCTCAGGCAATCCGGCTTCCGCCGTAACTAATTTCTGCGCCTGTGTTCTGCCGGCGGTCCGCAGGCTCTGCGGCAGGAAGGACGTCCTTCCGCAGCCTGTCACGGCTACGCTGAGCCGGGATTTCCGCAAAGGAAGCCCCGCCGACCGCTTCCTGCGGGGACAACTGGTGCTGGAAGATGGCGCCGTGCGGTTTGCCGCCGCACCGGATCAGGGCAACGTTGTCCTTTCCAGCACCATCGGCTGCCGCGCATTCCTGCTGATTCCGGGCGGCAGTCCACCTGCCCCGGCAGGCGCGACCTTTTCGGGATTTATGATATGAGGTGATTATCCATGAAAAAAGTTCGGACAGAGGACGCTGTCGGCATGACCCTGTGCCACGATCTGACCGAAATGCGGGACGGTTTCAAAGGCGCAGCGTTCCGGCGCGGTCACGTCATCACGCCGGAGGACATTCCGCACATGCTGGATATCGGCAAGCGCACCGTGTTCGTCTGGGAGGAAAACGCCGGGGAAATCCACGAGGAGGACGCGGCGCTGCGAATGGCCGCGATGGCTCCCGTTCCGGGCGCGCATTACACCGATCCCGCCGAGGGCAAAGTGCTCCTGCTGGCCGACGCGCCGGGCCTGTTCCGGGCAGACACGGACCTGCTCCGGAAAATCAACAGCATCGGCGATCTGACCATTTCAACCCTTCCGGATCATTACCCGGTCAGACCGGGGATGCGGCTGGCCTCCATGCGGATCGTGCCCCTGGTGACACAGGAAACACAGATTCAGGAAGCCGAAGCCCTCTGCGCGGGCAAAAAGCTGCTGGACCTGCTTCCCTACCGGCCGCTGACGGCGGGGATCATCATCACCGGCAGCGAAATCTATCACGGCCGGATTCAGGACAAATTCGAGGCCGTCGCCCGGAAAAAGCTCTCCGCCTATCCCGGCAGGATTCTCGGTGTCACGGTCTGCGACGACGACCCCGACATGCTGACCGGCGCCGCCCGGGCGTTTCTGGATCAGGGCGCGAATTTCCTGGTTTTCTCCGGCGGCATGTCGGTGGACCCGGACGACGTGACCCCCTCCGCCATCCGCCGGCTGGGCTGCGATGTGATCAGCCACGGGGTTCCCAGCCAGCCGGGCAACATGACCCTGGTGGCGTATCTGGATGACATCCCGGTTTTGGGGGTGCCGGGCGCGGCGATCAGCCTGCCCACCACGATCTTTGACGTTCTGCTGCCCCAGCTCTACGCGGGAGTCCGGTTCACCAGAGACGACCTGATTGCCCTGGGGGACGGCGGCCTGTGCCAGCTTTGTTCCGCGTGTCATTTCCCCAACTGTACTTTCGGCAGGTATTAGACAATGATCGACAGATACGGACGCGAACTTTATTATCTGCGCCTCTCGGTGACGGAACGGTGCAATCTGCGCTGCCGCTACTGCATGCCCGCGGAGGGCATCTGCAAACTGCGGCATGATCAGATGCTCACGGAAGACGAGATGATCCGCGCGGTGCGGGCGGCGGCTTCCCTGGGGATGTACAAGGTGCGCATCACCGGCGGGGAACCGCTGGTCAAGCCGAACATTCTCTCCGTCTGCCGCCGTGTGGCGGAAACCGAGGGGATTACGGAAACGGTCCTGACCACCAACGCGACCCGGCTGGCGGCATTGGCACGCCCGCTGCGGGAAGCGGGCATCCGGCGGGTGAATATCAGCCTTGATACCCTGAACGCTGAAAAATACGCTTTCATGACCCGGGGCGGCGTGCTGGCGGAAGCAATCAACGGAATCGAGGCCGCTATGGAAGCGGGCTTTGAGAAAATAAAGATCAACGCGGTGCTGATCGGCGGCTTCAATGATGACGAGATACCCGCCCTGGCGGCCCTGACCCGGCGCTGGCCGGCAGACATGCGCTTTATCGAGCTGATGCCCATGCCGGGGGATACACTTTTCGGCGAGCACGCCTATATCCCCGTCAGCCGGGTGCCGGAGACGCTGCCGGAGGCGGAGCCCGCGGCGGAGCAAGACGGGGTGGCGCGGATGTACAGGCTTCCCGGCGGGCTGGGTAGTATCGGCCTGATCAGCCCGCTGTCCAACCATTTCTGCAGCAACTGCAACCGCCTGCGCCTGACGGCGGACGGCCATCTGAAACCCTGCCTGCACTCCCGGGAGGAAATCAGCATCAAGGGCATGAATGAGGAGCAGATGGCGGAGGCCATCCGTCAGGCCGCGCTGCTGAAGCCGCGGCAACACGATCCTCTCTCCCGAAGCGAGCGCAGCCATGCCGCCCGGCCCATGAACCAGATCGGAGGATAACGCATGAAAACACCGGTGATTGGTTTTTCCGCCTGGTCCGGCACCGGCAAAACCACCGTGATGGAAAGCCTGGTCCGCCTGCTGACGGAGCGCGGCGTCCGCGTCGGCGTCGTGAAACACGACTGTCACGGGTTTGAGATCGATCAGCCCGGAAAGGATTCCTTCCGTCACGCGCAGGCCGGGGCGGCGGCGGTGGTCATCACATCGCCCGAAAAAACCGCGGAAGTGCGGCAGCGGGGCGAAAGCCTCGAAGACTGCCTTCGCCGGGTCGGGGACGCGGACCTGATCCTGGTGGAAGGCTTCAAACAAGCTGACATTCCCCGGATCGGCCTGTGCCGAAAAGCCT
>Ga0310786_10009866_pt1 | contig 12063 bp, 7 predicted proteins | sample AusTroGonzalo_MG_FD_203881 | JGI IMG/M metagenome (GOLD analysis project Ga0310786, IMG submission 203881) | Bovine rumen microbial communities from tropical cattle in Woodstock, Queensland, Australia - Gonzalo_03 (v2) (version 2) | ecosystem: Host-associated > Mammals > Digestive system >...
CAGGTACTATTACCGATAATGGCGACCAGACTGTATTCGAATTCGCTGGCAAAGCCCCGATGGGTGAAACAGGAGAGAAGATTGATATAACAGGAAAGATGCTGTTCGACTTCGAGAATAATATCTGCACAGCTTGCAAGGCATTGGTCACATTCCCCTCTGAGGTCATCGCAGTACTCGCTGAGGCAGATGCCAAAGCCAACGCCGATAAAGATGGATTCGCTTCTGTTGAAAGAGACGGTGCAACCTTGACTGTTGTATCTTCAAGAGACTTCCTTGGCTATTCAAGAATTCTGATCAAGGCTATGTTGAGAATGTTGATAGACGCTGAAACAGCGGGTCTTGGTGTTCTTGAGAGTCCTATGTCACCCAGTCAGGCTAACATTTTAGCAGGCAGTCTGGATAAGGATGAAGTCCTCGATCAGGATGTCTATATCAAGGGTAAGATCGCCAATATCAAGTATGAGTTTAGTGCACAGTATGGCACAGCAACCTTCTTTATTTCTGCTGACGGTAAGGACGAATATACCTTCCAGTGCTACTCTGTCTACACGCTGGAGAACAAGCCTTGGGTAGAGGGTAACACACAGATTAAGGTAGGCGATGAGGTTATCATCTGCGGTAAAGTCACCAACTTTAAGGGTACCACTCCTGAGACAGCTTCAAAGCAGGCTTACATCTACTCTCTGAATGGTAAGACCAAGGAGGAAAGCAGCGTAACACCAGATCCTGATCCTCAGGTAACGACTGCTACTTGTGCAGAAGTTCTGGCTGGTACTGATGGTACAGTTTATCGCGTAACAGGTAAGTGCGTAGAAATCGCAAATACCACTTATGGTAACTGGTATCTGGAGGATGCAACAGGTAAGATTTACATCTATGGTACGCTTGATAAGGAAGGCAACGCAGGCAAGAACAACTCTATTGATGTTTGGGGTATCGAGGTCGGTGATGAACTGACTGTAGAAGGCGAGCGCACGACCTATAAGGAAACAATCGAGCTGAAGAATGTGAAGGTTATCGACATCAAGAAAGCTGCTGCTGAGGCTCAGGTTTGGGACTTCACAAAGTGGAGCGATGCTACTGTTGCTGCTCTGAAGGCTGACGCTGCTGCCAGCAAGACTGCAGGTTGGAGCGATGTAGAGAAGGCTGCTGATGCTGAGGCTGGCGCTGATCCTACTGAGACTTCTAAGGACAATTGCTTCTGGAGCGTAGCTGAGCCTAATGAAGATGGTACATTGTCAGCTAATGGCGTAGTGATTGAGGAGCTGAAGGGTCTCGTTTGGAATAAGGCTTATGCCATCAAGCGTTCTCTGGCTATCGCAGTCAACTATCCTGTTGCTCTGAGCGAGTATGCTGGTGGTGCTTACCTCTGGCTGGGTGGTGGCAAGAATAAGATTCCTTGCTTCACGATTCCTGGTGTAAAGGCTGGTTCTACGATTACAATGGAGGTAGAGTCTCATAAGGCATCTGACGCTCGTGGTGTAGAGCTCTACACTGGTGTTGACGCAGATGGTCTGGTGGATGCTGCTACTAAGATTGGCGATTCCTTCACTCCGAAGGAGAAGGATTCTCACAGTTGGACTATCGATAGCGACTGTGACGTGATTGTCTACAACACCAACGGTTGCCACATCTACAAGATTGAGGTTGCTGCAGGTGCTGCTGGCATCCAGGCTGTGAAGACCGCAAAGACTGGCAACGGTTATATCTACAACCTCGCTGGTCAGCGTGTTGACGCCAACTACAAGGGCGTTGTCATCAAGAACGGTCAGAAGATGATTCAGAAGTAATCATACTTTACTCTATACAAATCAGAGCCTCCGTGTAAATCGCATGGAGGCTCTGTTTTTATGATGGCTTTTGGGATTCCTATTTGCCAGAGACAATCTTCTTAATATCATTGAGCTTATTGAGGGCCTCAAGGGGTGTAAGGTTGTTCACGTCGAGGCCCAGGATTTCATCGCGGACTTGGCAAAGAACAGGATCGTCGAGCTGAAAGAATGAGAGCTGCATACCTTCACGAGAAGCGGCGATTTCTGCTGTGGGCTTGCCTACGCTGCCTACGGAAGCATTTTCGGCCTCCAGCTGCTTTAAAATCACGTTGGCACGCTTCACGATACTGCGAGGCATACCCGCAATCTCTGCTACATGGATACCAAAGGAGTGTTCACTCCCACCCCGCTCTAACTTACGTAGGAAAATCACCTTGCCATCGACCTCTTTTACTGAGACATTATAATTCTTAATGCGTGAGAAATTCTTCTCCATCTCATTGAGCTCGTGATAATGCGTCGCAAAGAGCGTACGAGGATGGCCTTTGGCATTCTCATGGAGATATTCCACAATGGCCCAGGCGATAGAAATACCATCATAGGTGCTGGTACCTCGGCCTAACTCATCAAAGAGCACTAGCGAGCGAGAAGACACATTATTAAGAATGTTCGAAGCCTCAGTCATTTCCACCATAAACGTGGATTCTCCAAGTGAAATGTTATCTGATGCTCCCACTCGAGTGAAAATCTTATCCACCAGACCGATTCTCGCGGCCTCTGCGGGCACGAAACAACCAATCTGCGCCAGTAGTACTATCAATGCCGTTTGACGCAGCAGCGCCGATTTACCAGCCATATTCGGACCTGTAATGATGATGATTTGCTGACGTTCATTATCGAGCAGAATATCATTAGGCACATATCGCTCACCCAATGGCAGTTCCTTTTCAATCACAGGATGACGACCTTGTTTGATGTCGATGACCTCCGTAGAGTCTATCACAGGACGCACATATTTATTCTCCTCAGCAGCTTTTGCAAAGCTTAGCAGACAATCGAGATGGGCGATAATGTTCGCATTGATCTGAATCTGCGGGATATACTCCTGCATGCCTAGAATCAAGTCGTTAAAGAGCTTGGCCTCCAAAGAGAGTATTTTATCCTCAGCGCCCAGAATCTTCTCTTCGTATTCCTTCAACTCCTGTGTGATATAGCGCTCTGCCTGAGCCAGCGTCTGCTTGCGAACCCATTCTGCTGGCACCTGATCCTTATAAGTATTACGCACTTCGAGGTAATAGCCAAATACATTATTATAGCCTATTTTCAGCGAAGAAATACCTGTTTCTGCAGCCTCGCGCTCCTGAATCTTCAGCAGATAGTCCTTGCCACTATAGGCAATACTGCGTAATTCGTCGAGTTCTGCATTCACACCGTCGCGAATCACGCCTCCTTTGGCTATTAATTGTGGCGGATCATTCTGGATTTCCTTCTCAATTCTGTCGCGCAGGGTCTCACAAAGATTCAACTGCTCCCCTACCCGCTTCAAAGCCTCATTATCCGCATAAAGACAAGCGGTCTTGATGGGCTGAATAGCTTGCAGAGCCGTCTTTAATTGCACGACTTCACGAGGCGATACGCGCCCTACTGCTACTTTCGAGATGATACGCTCCAAATCGCCAATGCGATGAATCTGCTCATCGATACACTGACGGAAATCAGGCTCACGATAGTAATAGTCCACAATGTCCAGACGCTCGTTTATGGGCTTCTCATCTTTCAGCGGAAACACCAGCCAGCGACGTAGCAGACGGCCTCCCATCGGGCTTACCGTCTTGTCGATAACATCCAATAAAGACTTACCGTCATCCTGCATCGGATGAATCAGCTCCAGACTACGGATGGTGAACTTATCCAATCGCACATACCTATCTTCTTCGATGCGTGAGATAGACGTGATATGTCCTATCTGTGTATGCTGCGTCTGTTCGAGGTATTGAAGGATGGCGCCAGACGCAATGATACCATTCTGCAGATGGTCAACGCCAAAGCCCTTGAGGTTCTTGACGTGAAAATGCTTCAACAGCTTTGTGCGCGCAGTCTGGTCTGTAAATACCCAGTCGTCGAGCTCGAAAGTAAAGAATTTATTGCCAAATTTTTGCTCAAACTGCTGCTTCTTGCCCCGCTCAAAGAGTACTTCCTTGGGCGAGAAATTCGCCAACAGCTTCTCCACATAGTCAACTGTTCCCTCGCCAGTCAGAAACTCTCCTGTAGAAATATCCAAGAAGGCCACACCACTAGCCACTTTTCCAAAATGTACAGCAGCCAGGAAGTTATTCTCCTTATAGTTCAGCACATTATCAGAGAGCGCCACACCTGGCGTCACCAATTCTGTGATGCCTCGCTTGACGAGTTTCTTTGTGAGCTTGGGGTCTTCGAGCTGGTCGCAGATGGCTACACGTTTGCCAGCACGCACCAATTTAGGCAGATAGGTATCGAGGGCGTGATGGGGGAAACCCGCCATCTCGTCGCCCTTGTTGTATCCGTTGTTTCTGTGTGTCAGTGTGATACCAAGAATCTTCGCAGCCGTTACGGCATCCTCGCAATAGGTCTCGTAGAAGTCGCCACAACGGAACAGCAGCACCGCATCAGGGTGCTTTGCTTTCAGATCGAAGAACTGCTTCATCATCGGGGTTAGTTCCCCGTCTTTCTTTGCCATCTTTACTCGATTTACGTTTGAGCGACAAAGTTACGAAGAAAAAACGAACCCTCAAAATTATTCTCGGCTTTTTATATCTTCAAACGAAATAAGTGCCTAGTATTAATTGATAAGCGCCACTTCCCAAGCGAGAAGTGGCGCTTAATTTTTGTTACTTGGTGCTTATCCCAAAGAAGAGTGCTTGTTAAAAGTTACTTTGGTCTCGTGTAGACTATTATTCCCAATACCTTCTCCTGTGCCCTTGTTTCATATATGATTTCCATTTTGTTTTGTCATTCCACATCCATCGTTTCTGTTTCATATATGTAATGGGCAGAGGCAAACTGTCTAATGGGACAAATCGATAGTGATTAATGACACTTGTTAGATTACCGTCTAAATGATCGTTTGCTGATATAAGGTCAATGTGATTTCTGTCTACGATTTTAAACTTCAGATGGGTAAGATGTCGACCTCCTTGCATTCCTATGAAATAGAAACTTTCCGCAATCAGTGTATCCTTAGAAACTTTATAGACTCCATCCCCCAAATAGATTTTACTTGATCCGTTAATAGTAGGCAGATGTCTCATAGTGCCATCAGTATAGAATATAACTCTTTTCTCACCATTAGTAGAATCGAGCGGTTCATAATAGCCATTGATATTCAACAAAGATGCAATACCAGTATCCTCTGTACTATATTTGACTAATACATCTTTCTCTTTGAAGGTTTTGCTCCAAGAAAAACATCCACTTAAAGCAGCAAGCATTAGGCATGCTGTGCAAGTAAAGATGAAATTTCGTTTCCTTCGTTGGGTCATTATTTGTATGGATTGACGAAGCTGATGCGGACGTTATATTTCATCCGTGTGATAATTCCATTGCGCTTGCCAGGAGTCCATTTCGGCATCTTTTTGATCACGCGGTAGGCCTCCTTGGCGAAGAGTTTGGCGAATTGCTGCTTCAACTCTTTCTGCTTGGATTCTGTTTCCTGCGAGAATCTAGTCGTATTGAAGCGGTTAATCTTGCAGTCGTGGGCGGAAATGTCTGATAATGAGCCGTCTTCGTTGACAAAGAACGTCATGATCACCTGTCCCTCAACGTCGTAGTCCTGCGCAGCATCAGGATACTGCACGTTCTTCTCGAGAAATCGCATCAACGCCTTTTCCCCACCAGGATATTTGGGAAAAATCTCAGCAATCTCACCGAAAATCTTCTTCGTTCCTGTCGTGTCGTTTTTAACGCGGATACTATCTGTGCTTTGTGCTACTGCACCCATCGTCAGGGCTGCAAGCATAATAGATAAAAATGTTCTTTTCATATTCTCGTTTAAGCTACTTTCTTGGCTCTTATCATACAATAGACACCAATGATGATGAATGGAATACTGAGGATTTGTCCCATGTCGAGTGGGAGAGTGGCCTCGAAGGCTTCCTGAATTTCCTTGGTGTACTCGATGAGGAAGCGGAAGGTGAAGATATAGGTCAGGCAGAAGCCGAAATACCAGCCTGTGCCGATCTTCTCAGGCATCTTCTTGTGGAGCACCCACATGATAAAGAAGAGTAGGGCATAGGCGATGGCTTCGTAAAGCTGGCCTGGATGGCGAGGCATCCCATCAACCTTCTCGAAAATAAAGGCCCAGGGAACATCTGTAATTTTACCGATAATCTCAGAATTCATGAGGTTACCCAAGCGGATAAAACAGGCCGTCGTTCCTGTGGCGATGGCGATATTGTCAAGTACCGTCCAGATGCTGAGTTTCGTCTTGCGGACATAGAGCCAGAGGGCAATCATCAGACCTAATGTACCACCATGCGAAGCGAGACCCGCATAACCCGTGAGTTTCCAGCCTCCATCGGGCAGGAAATGGATGGGCAACAGCATCTCTACAAAACCCTTCAAAGAGGTCAGGTAATCCTGTGGCTGATAGAAAAGGCAGTGGCCTAAGCGCGCACCTATCAGGATACCGAAGAAGCAGTAGATAAAGAGAGGATCGAAATACTCATCTTTAATCTTTTGCTCTTTGTAGAGTCGCTTCACCACGAGATAGGCGAGTGCCAATCCGATGATCCACATCAAACCGTACCACCTTACCGTTATCGGCCCCAGATGAAAGGCCTCTAAGTCCGGATCCCAGACGATAAAATTCAGCAAGTCTGTCATAGCTTAAACGTTGAATCTAAAGTGCATGATATCACCATCCTGGACGATGTAGTCCTTGCCCTCGACAGCGAGTTTTCCTGCCTCGCGGACAGCAGCCTCAGAGCCATACTGGATATAGTCGTCGTACTTGATGACCTCTGCACGGATAAAGCCCTTTTCGAAGTCGGTGTGGATAACACCAGCACACTGAGGTGCCTTCCAACCTTTCTTATACGTCCAGGCCTTCACCTCCATCTCTCCAGCGGTGATGAACGTTTCGAGGTTCAGTAGGGCGTAGGCTTTTTTAATCAGGCGATTCACACCACTCTCTTCGAGGCCCAATTCCTCCAGGAACATCTGCTTATCCTCGTAGCTTTCGAGTTCTGCGATATCCTCTTCTGTCTTGGCAGCGATGATCATCGTCTCAGCGCCCTCTTCCTTGGCCAGTGCCTCTACTTTCTTGGTGAAGTCGTTACCGTCTTTGGCATCAGCCTCGCCCACGTTACAGACATAAAGCACGGGCTTCGATGTCAGCAGGAAGAGATTACGGGCACAATCCTGCTCGTCTTTGCTTTCGAACTCCACGATACGGGCGTTCTTACCTTGCTCCAACACCTCTTTATAAGCCTTCAACACCGTCACTTCAACCTTTGCATCCTTATTACCAGCAGCAGCGGCCTTCTCTGTCTTAGCCAGACGGCTCTCGATGGTCTCGAGGTCTTTCAGTTGCAGCTCCGTATCGATGATTTCCTTGTCGCGGATGGGGTCGATGGTGCCGTCTACGTGGGTGATATTCTCATCCTCGAAGCAACGCAACACATGGATAATCGCATCCGTCTCACGGATATTTCCCAAGAATTTATTTCCCAGGCCCTCGCCCTTCGAGGCGCCTTTCACAAGACCAGCGATATCTACGATTTCACAAGTTGCAGGCACGATACGGCCAGGATGTACCAACTCTGCGAGTTTCGTCAGACGCTCATCGGGTACGGTGATGACACCCACATTGGGCTCAATCGTACAAAACGGAAAGTTTGCTGCCTGAGCCTTCGCACTCGAGAGGCAGTTAAACAAGGTGGACTTGCCCACATTCGGCAGTCCCACAATACCACATTTTAATGCCATTTTCTTCTATAAACGTTTATTTCGGGTGCAAAGGTACTAAATAATTCATAATTCATAGTTCATAGTTTATAATTATTTGCTTGTCTTTGCAACTTTTTGTAACTTTGTTGCGTCAAACAGACAAAGTGAAACCCCAAAAAGAGACAGAAAATGAAGACTTATTTGTTATTGACGTTATTAGTAGCGCTGCTTTCTATGAATGGATGTAACGTGAAAGTTGGTGATGGTGAGAATATTGTTGAACCCAGCGAGAACATCGTCAAGGCCAAGTATCCGCAAAAGGCTTTTGATAAGGTCGACAATCATGTGGTAGGTACGATTCAGTTGGTTCAGAGTGACCAGAGCCGTGTGACGCTCTCTGCCCCTGAGAACTATATCGAATACTTTGAGTTCGAGAACAAAGGCGGCAAGTTGAATATCAATTACGCTAAGAAGAGCGTGAATATGAGTGCGAACGACGTAATCATTATCATCTATACGCCCGATCTCCGCGAAGTGAAGAATTCAGGTGCTGCTGATATCCATCTTGACAGCCTGAATACCGATGAATTCAAGGCCATCAATTCTGGTGTAGGTTCGTTCGAGTTGAACCACATCAACGCCAAGAAGATCGATGTTTCTTGCAGCGGTGTAGGCAGTATCAATATTGATGGTCAGGCGGATGAGGCAGAATACTCTTGCTCTGGTGTTGGTGGTATCCACGCTCAGGAAATGAAGGCACGTGAAGTGAAGGCGCATGTGAGTGGAGTAGGGGGTATTGATTGCTACGCCTCAGACTATATCAATGGTCGTGTCACAGGCGTTGGAGGACTCAATTATGCGGGTCATCCAGCCAAGAAAGACCTCCATCACAACATGACAGGCGGAATCAACGAATTATAAACAGATGATGCGACCAACACTTCATTTTTATGATTTAGGTGAAGGTGTAAAGGCCTTCAGCAGCACTCGAAAAGGGGGCTGTAGTGAGGGCAACTACGCAGAGTTTAATATCAATCATTATTGTGGCGACAGCGAAGATGCGATACAAATAAATCGCACTTCGCTGTGCCAGTATTTAGGAATTAGCAATGACCGTCTGATAATGCCTCATCAGGTGCATCAGACGGAGATTGTGGCAATCGATGAGGCTTTTCTCAGGCTTTCCGCAGATGAGCAGAAAGCGAGACTTGAGGGCGTAGATGCGCTCATGACTGGTGTTGCAGGTGTCTGTATCGGTGTGTCTACTGCGGATTGTATCCCAGTGCTTGTGTATGATAAGGTGCAGCGTGTTTCTTGCGCCATTCATGCAGGTTGGAGAGGCACCGTCAAACGCATCGTGGAGAAGGCTGTGGAGACGATGATTTCCGTTTATGGCTCGCGTCCTTCAGACCTCCTGGCTCAGATAGGCCCAGGCATTCATCTCGAGAGTTTCGAGGTGGGCGATGAGGTATATGAAGCCTTTGCTCATGAGGGTTTTGAGATGGAACCCATCAGTAGAAAATACCCCGCATCAGACGGCTCTTCTATCGTGAAATGGCACATTGATCTGCCTGAATGCAATCGCCTGCAACTGCTCTCCAAAGGCATTCCCCAGAGCCAGATTTCTGTCTCTAAGATCTGCACTTTCCAACAGTCTGATACTTATTTTTCTGCCCGTCATCTGGGCATCAATTCAGGTCGTATCTTTACAGGAATCCTGATGCTTTAATGTGCCTCTAACCAGTTTTCTCCAAAGCCGGAATCAGCTACGAGGGGCACACTTAACGGGAAGGCCTTCTGCATCTCTTCGATGACGATGGCTTCCACCTTTTCTTTTTCCTCAGGATAGACGCTGAAGTTGAGTTCGTCATGTACTTGGAGAATCATCTGGCTTCGGATGCCCTCTTTTTTGAAGCGTTCGTGAATATGAATCATCGCCACCTTGATGATATCCGCAGCAGTGCCCTGAATTGGGGCATTGATGGCATTGCGCTCTGCAAAACCACGAACGGTGGCGTTGTGGGAGTTGATATCCGGAAGATAACGACGACGTCCGAATAGGGTAGTGACATAGCCTTTTTGACGAGCCACTTCCTTCGATTTCTCCATATAGTCGTGTACCTGTGGGAAGGTGGCAAAATAGCCGTCTATCAGCATCTTGGCTTCATCGCGAGGGATGTCGAGACGCTCTGCTAAGCCAAAGACGGTGATACCATAGATGATACCGAAGTTGGCCCGTTTCGACTTGGTACGCTCATCGCGCGTCACCTCTTCGATAGGTTTCTTATAGATGTTTGCTGCTGTGGCTGCATGCAGGTCCTTGCCCTCCTTGAAGACTTCAATCATCTGGGGATCCTGCGAAAGATGGGCCATCACACGCAATTCAATCTGAGAATAGTCTGCTGAAAAGAACAGACAACCGGGCTCTGGGATAAAGGCCTTGCGGATTTCCTTGCCATCTTCACCTCTGATGGGAATGTTCTGGAGGTTGGGATCCGAAGAGCTCAGACGACCTGTGGCGGTGATGGTCTGATTGAATGACGTGTGAATATGTCCTGTACGAGGATTTATCAGCTTCGGTAAGGCATCGATATAGGTGCCAATCAGTTTCTTTAAACCTCTGTGTTCCAATATATCTGCAACAATTTCGTGCTTGTTTCGCAGTTGCTGGAGCACTTCCTCAGAGGTAACGTACTGGCCAGTCTTAGTCTTCTTGGCCTTCTCAACGATTTTGAGTTTATCGAAGAGGATCTCACCCACTTGCTTAGGTGAAGCAATATTAAATGGTACGCCCGCAAGTTCGTAGATACGACGTTCGAGCTCGTTCATACGGTCTGTGAAAACCTTTGACGTTTCTTTCAGTGATTCCGTATCGAGACAAACACCATTCATCTCCATTTCTGCCAACACGGGCATCAATGGCATCTCTATCTCGTAGAATAGTTTTTCGCATTCGAACTTCTTCAGTTCTGGCTCCAGCTTGTTCTTCAGGCGCAATGTGATGTCTGCATCCTCCGCAGCATACTCGTAAACCTGAGAGGGTAGGAGATCGCGCATCGATTTCTGGTTCTTACCCTTGGGACCAATGAGCTCATCGATATGGATGGTCTGATAGTTCAGATAGATCTCAGCCATATAGTCCATGTTGTGATGCAGTTCGGGTTGGATGAGGTAGTGGGCGATCATCGTGTCCCACATCGGACCTGCGAGATGGATGTCATAGTTACGAAGTACCTCGAGGTCGTATTTCAGATTCTGACCGATTTTCAAGATTTGCTCGTTCTCGTATACATCTTTAAAGATATTAACAATTTGCAACGCTTCTTCACGTTTTGCTGGAATTGGCACGTAGAAGGCCTCAAATTCCTTCACCGCGAAGCTCAAACCCACCAATTCTGCGTCAATTGAATTCTTCGAAGTCGTTTCTGTGTCTAGACTGAGAATTTCGTTTGTCAAAAAATAATCATGAAGTTTCTGCAAATCTTCCTCATTTTCAACGAGTTTGTAATCATGAGCCACCGTTTTCAGGCTCTCAAAACTCGAATTTTCGCTCAAATTCGCCCCGTCGGCAGGAAATTCTGCAAAGAGATCGAGTTGTCCGTTAACGGGAATTTGCGGTTTTTGGCTTTTTTTAAGAACTCGGTCTGCGAACGACTTCATCTCCAGTTCAGACAACAGACGACCTAATTCTTTCTCATCGGGGTCGACAAGTTTCAAATTCTCCATATCGAGTTCGATAGGCACATCCGTTTTGATGGTTGCCAAGAAGTAACTCATCTTGATATCGTCGACATGCTCTTCCACTTTTTCGCGAAGTTTGCCTTTGATTTCTGACGAACGAGCCAGTAATCCTTCGATGGAACCGAAGTCATTGATGAGTTTCACGGCCGTTTTCTCACCCACACCAGGACATCCTGGGAAGTTATCAGCCGAATCACCCATCAATGCCAGCAGATCAATGACTGATTCTGTCGATGGAATGCCATATTTTTCGCAGACCTCCTTGGGTCCCATCGTCTCATAACCACCTCCGTGACGGGGGCGGAAGATCTTCACTTTATCGCTTACCAACTGTCCATAGTCCTTATCTGGGGTCAGCATATAGGTCTCGATACCGTTGGAACCGGCCTTTTTTGCCAAAGTTCCGATGACATCATCAGCCTCAAATCCATCCACTTGGAGGATAGGAATACGATAAGCCTTTAGCAGATCCTTAATGATAGGCACCGCCTTGCGGATATCCTCTGGCGTCTCTTCGCGCTGGGCCTTATATTCAGGGAAAGCCTCGCTGCGGAAGGTTGGACCATGAGGATCGAAGGCCACACCGATATGGGTGGGCTTTTCTTTTGTGAGCACCTCGTTG